>SL_3KL_010_SEDDRAFT_10000214_pt1 | contig 42925 bp, 30 predicted proteins | sample SodLakKL_010_SED_2_FD_10381 | JGI IMG/M metagenome (IMG submission 10381) | reverse complement strand
AAAAATTTGACAGGGGGCGGTATAGCTGCCAGGGAGCACCGGAAACATAATGAAAAGCAGCATGATCCCATTCCCCGTACAGATCAGACATACCGGGTGCAGCACTGAACTCCTTGTAAAACGTATTTCTGACAACAACCCTGGCACCAGCCGGAATTTCAGTCACTTTTACTGTATCATCGATATCCGAGATAATAGACAGGCCTTCCGGTTCAATTAGCTGTACCTGCCCGGAACCGGATATACCCCTTGTGACAGCCTTTATATCAAGCCAGCCATCATCTGTTTCCCGGGATTTCAATATTTCATCGGCAGTCTCCAGAGGTAACTTTATCTTTCCGCTGGTAAAGCCGTTTATGCCGGTTCGTGAAGTATTTCCACGCTGATCTGTAATCAGATAGTGCTTTTCATCCGGGTCACCAGGAAACTGAATCGTCACAGATCGCCGTGATTTACTGTCAGCCGCAAAATACCGGATTCTGTTTCTGAATATTTCTGTGTTTTCAGGATTATGATCCGTAAAATTGCGTGATATGCGTGTGGCAAGACGTACCAGATATGAACGGGGTTCATAGACCCAGACACGAATGGGAATCACCCAATAATCACCATCGGAGTACCCATAGGTCGTATAAATAGTAATCGACCTGTTTTCTGAATTCGTTTGTATGTAGTTGGCATGTGCCGAATCGGAAATGTACAATAAAGCTGATATAAGTAGTATAATCTTCATACTGATGATTAGGTCAGACTTCAGTTTTCTAACAAAATCCGATCAAAAAAGGTTTAATCTTTGGTCAGGTCTTATTTTACGGTATGATGAAATAGTGCGTAGCTATTTTAGTGATGAGGATTGTATATAGAGAAGACAAGCATTGAAATCATATTCATTAATCAAAACTGCCCTGGTTAAATAATCGTGCATTTTTTGTATTTTATTGAAAACGCTTTCATAAGCAAAAAATAAAATGGAAGAAGGATCAGTTTCACCCCCGAGAAAAAAGGGTTTATTACATAATCAGACTGCTACGAATAACCGAAAAATTCAAGAGCGATATAAACCGCTTCATAATATTCGGTTTGTAACTGCCGCAAGCCTTTTTGACGGACATGATGCCAGTATTAATATTATGAGACGGATCCTGCAATCGTCAGGAGCTGAAGTCATTCATTTGGGCCATAACCGTTCGGTTCAGGAGATTGTTGACTGTGCAATTCAGGAAGATGTACAGGGTATAGCCATCAGTTCTTACCAGGGTGGCCATCTGGAGTATTTTAAATACATGATTGACCTTTTAGAGGAAAAAGGTGGTTCACAGATCAGGGTTTATGGCGGAGGAGGAGGTGTAATTACTGATAAGGAGATCCACGAACTGCATGATTATGGAGTTCAACGCATTTTTTCTGTGGAAGATGGCAGCCAGATGGGATTGCAGGGCATGATCAATTTCATGCTGAAAGAATGTGACTTCGACCCGGTGGAAAAGCAGAGACTGGATCTGACAAAAATAAAAGTGGAAAATGAATCGAANCTGGCAAGAGCGATTACCTGTCTTGAAAATGGACACAGCAGTCATCTCAGTTTCAAAGAGGGCAGCCTGATCGATGGTGAAGGCCATGAATTATTATCTGACAATGACCGGAAAAAGTTAAGAGTACCCCTGATCGGAATAACAGGAACGGGAGGCGCAGGTAAGAGTTCATTAACCGATGAAATTGTACGCCGGTTTTTAGCTGAATTTGAAGATCTTCACATCGGAATTATATCGATCGATCCATCCAAAGTTAAAACAGGTGGAGCGCTGCTCGGTGATCGTATTCGGATGAACAGTATAAATACTGACAGGGTATTTATGCGAAGTATGGCAACAAGGGCATCCAATAAATCAGTATCACAAGCTGTGCATGGTACAATATCCCTGTACCTTGCAGCGGGATTCGACATTGTTATTGTAGAGACCAGCGGAATCGGGCAAAGTGGTACAGAAATTGTAGATATCTGTGATATACCGATCTATGTCATGACTCATGAATATGGTGCGGCAACTCAGCTTGAGAAAATCAATATGCTTGATCTTGCCGAAATTGTTGTACTGAATAAGTTTGACAAGAAAGGATCGCTCGATGCATTACGTGATGTCAGAAAACAGATTCAGAGAAACCGGGGAGAGTGGCATTCAAAACCCGAACGTATGCCGGTGTATCCAACGATAGCATCCCAGTTTAATGATGAAGGGGTAAACCGGCTTTTTAAAGCAATTATCGACCGTGTTAATGATATGTACGGCCTTGAATTGAAACCTCAAATTTATAAAAATTCTGAACCAGCTGATGAGTTACAGTCGCAAGCGATCATTCCCGGCCGCCGTCAAAGATATCTCTCTGAAATATCGGAGACCCTTCATAATTACCATAAGTGGGCGGATGAACAGATAGAGATTGCTTCAAAACTGGATCAGGTTGAAGGGTCGTTATCTCAACTGAAAACCTGGAATCCGGAAGATTCTAAAGAGGTTTCAATCCGCCTGGAAGAGATGAGAGACTACTGGTCGGCAAGACTCGATTCAATTTCAAAAGCGATACTGGATGGCTGGGCCGAATTATATGAAAAGTATAATCAGGATGTTTTTAAAGTTAAAATTCGTGATAAAGTCATAGAAAATAAACTTTTTTCCGAGTCGCTAAGTGGAACAAAAATACCCAGGGTTGCACTGCCAAAAACCAGCCATTCAGGTGAACGGCTTCGGTTTGCTCTTAAAGAAAATCTGCCCGGATATTTTCCTTATACCGCAGGTGTCTATCCCTTTAAACGAGAGAAAGAAGACCCGACTCGAATGTTTGCGGGAGAAGGAACTCCTGAAAGGACAAACAAACGGTTTCATTATCTCAGCGAAGGTATGCCCGCAGCCCGATTATCCACTGCATTTGATTCGGTGACTCTTTATGGCGAGGATCCCGATCACCGGCCGGATATCTACGGAAAAATTGGGAATTCAGGTGTCAGTATCTGTACACTCGATGATATGAAAAAGTTATATTCCGGATTCAGGCTTGCAGACCCGTCCACATCTGTATCTATGACGATAAACGGGCCTGCCCCCATGATCCTTGCGATGTTTATGAATACAGCTATTGACCAGGAAGTGGAGCGATACCTTAAAGAACAGGGGCGATGGGATGAGGTGAAGGTTGAAATAAAAGACTATTTTTCAGAAAAAGATCTGCCTACACCATCCTATAACATTGATTTACCTCCCTCTCATGATGGATTTGGTTTGCATTTACTCGGTACTGCGGGTGACCGGTTTATCGAAAGGGAAACGTATGAGAAAATCAAGAATGATACACTTAAAGTGGTTAGAGGTACAGTGCAGGCTGATATCCTGAAAGAGGATCAGGCTCAGAATACCTGTATTTTCTCAACAGAATTTGCCCTGAAAATGATGGGCGATATACAGAAATATTTTACCGCAAAGAAAGTAAGAAATTATTATTCGGTTTCTATATCGGGGTATCATATAGCAGAGGCGGGAGCAAATCCGGTTACCCAGGCGGCATTTACACTTGCAAATGGTTTTACCTATGTAGAATATTATTTGTCCCGGGGGCTGGATATAGATGATTTTGCCCATAACCTGTCGTTTTTCTTCAGTAATGGACTTGACCCTGAATACGCCGTGATCGGACGAGTAGCCCGGCGTATCTGGGCTGTGACGATGAAACATAAGTACCAGGCAAATGTTCGGTCACAAAAACTAAAATATCATATACAAACCAGTGGTCGATCTCTACATGCCCAGGAGATCCAGTTCAACGATATTCGAACCACGCTTCAGGCTCTTCTTGCAATTTATGACAACTGTAATTCACTCCATACCAACGCATATGATGAAGCGATTACAACCCCAACCGAAGAGTCGGTCAGGCGGGCACTGGCTATTCAATTGATCATTAACAAAGAACTTGGTACAGCAAAAAACGAGAATATCAACCAGGGATCGTATTTTATTGAGGAACTGACTGATCTGGTTGAGGAAGCGATTCTAATGGAATTTGACCGTTTAACTCAAAGGGGTGGGGTTCTTGGAGCGATGGAACACATGTATCAGCGTGGGAAAATACAGGATGAAAGCCTGAATTATGAATCGCTCAAACACTCCGGAGAACTCCCGATTATCGGTGTGAATACATTTATCAGTGACAGCAAGGGTGAAGAGGAGGAGAGGGAAGTGGAACTGATCCGTTCAACAGAGGAAGAGAAAGGACAGCAAATCAAAAATCTGGAATTATTTAAAGATCTGAACAGGCCGGTGGCGGACCAGGCAATCAAAGGCCTGAAAATTGCCGCAAGAAATAATGAAAACCTGTTTGAAGCCCTGATGGAGACTGTGAAGGTGGCATCATTAGGTCAAATTACAAGAGCACTGTATGAAGTAGGGGGACAATATCGCCGGAATATGTAAGTGACTGTATTTTTAACCCAAAATTGTCATTGAAACAATCAGGGTTTCTTTTTTTAATTAATGCTCATAAACCTTTGTGTTTTCAAGCGTGTCGGGATCGGCACCGAAGCGTTCGGTGCAAAAAAAGTCAAACGACTTTTTTTGGGTTTAAATTTGGTCACTCTTATCCAGGCACGATGATCATCTTCTTAATTTTTTTGGGATTAAGGTTCAAGTTCGTGCTCTATCATATACCGTATGTACCGTTCCGGAAGTTCAAAAGGCCTTAAAGGGGAGATTTCAGGAAGCCTTGGTTTTTGGATTTCGGGAGGCTCCGGTTTCAATTCAGGGTCCCATCGGAATCCTGATAGCTGCCGCCCGATATTCTGCGGATCTTCCGGGAGATGTGATCCATCGATATTCCTGTAAGCGTAAACGGAATCAAGCTCTCCTTCATAAAAGGTAATGGTTGTGGCTCCTGCAGCAATCATTTCAATTAATCCATCAGGCTGGTCGTCTTCATCTTTTAAGTGAAATATAACTTCACTGTTATCAAATACAACGATTTTTTGAATCTCTCCGGCATCGAAAAAAGCTTCCAGGGTATCTCCTCTGAGCTGGTTGAGTCTTCCGGTCAGACTGTCTTCCTGAACGGCTAATGGCCTGACATATGAAGTCAGGTATTTAATTTCTTCGTCTTCCAGCAGTGCTTTTATATAGGGCCCTGTTAACTGGATTTGACCCTGCCAGGCAACCGGGTTAGAAATCAGCCGAAATTCTTCAATATCACTTCGATAGTGTGAGGTGTCGGCAATTGCAGCAAATGATTTTGACCAGATTCTCACATCCTGATATGCGTCGATGTAATCAGCAGTATCGGTTTCAGTGACATGAATAATTTCAGAATTGAGGTGGGATGTATCGGTTTCTGCTTCATTGACCTGCATCATCCAGGCATTACCGGCGAGAAGACGATGGCCGGTGGAGTCCGCTTCAAGATAATTACCGGCAAGAGTGATCTTTTCATCAAAATCTTCTGCGTAAACATTTCCGTATAGCCTGTAAAATTCAGCTTCCCGATTCATGAATAATGAGTCGGCTTCAAGATATTGCGTGGAATCAGCCAGTTGCACATCTCCCCTGAAAAAAGCGATATCAGTATTCTGGAAATAATACCCATCCCTGGCAATCAGTACCCCGCTCTCATCTTCAAATCGTACAGGCTCATTAAACAGGGCAACGTCCAGTATCCGGTCGTAATCAAGGGCTTCGCTGAAGAGGGTATTCTTTTCAGACAACATGATCACTTTGCCCCGAAACCGGGAAAAATCGGTCAGTGTATTATGGTAAAGTGTATCTGACCAGATGATATCATTTTCAGTTTCTATTTGAATGTTAAATGCATGAATCATATTCAAATTTTCAAACTGATAGACACTGTCAGCGTCCATGACCATGTTGTCTGTTGACAGCCGCACATTTCCGATCAGTTTCCTCACAGGTTCACCATCAATAAAACCACCTTCGCCACGGTCAGCATTCAGAATATTTATACGTTCCTGGGCTACAGTGGTTTGTAATATTCCACTTAGAATCAGAAATAAGAGAAGTGTAATAATGTATATAAGGGATGTTTTCATGAATAACCTAATCGACCAATACCCTTCCAGACAAGTCGGTAATGACATAATCTGTAAGATCAGTTTTACTTGTGTAACCACTTCCGGAAAGGCTGTCAGTCGGGGTAATAATGGTTACAAAGCGGTCAGATGATATCCTGTCTGTTCTTTCTTCCCACTTCAAATAATCGCTGAAGAGCTGTCTGTCAGTTACAGTTTCCACACGAACAGAATCAAAGAGTTCAAATTCCCGTTCTTCAGCATGGTAGATTGCCCGTTTACTCCATGCTTCTGATTCCATCTCGCCTTCCTGATCATAGATTTGTACATAAACCGGGCCGCTAATCCGGGTTTCATCACGGTCATCATCCGTATAGGTAATAGCATAACTTCCTTCAATCATGATCCGGCGATGGCCTTGTTCAAGCAGAGTCATTCTTACATCCCAGCTTTCAGTAGTTGCAAGCAGAGAGTCGTGCATAGCCGTACGAATACTTTCCGTATCGTATTCCGATAACTCTCCGCATCCGGAATGTAGTATTACCAGGGCAATAAGCAACAGAATCATGCGCTTACTGAGTACCGAAAAAACGGTCTCCCGCATCGCCGAGTCCTGGTACGATAAATGCATTCTCATTTAATTTTTCATCTATTGAAGCAGTAATCACCGGTACATCCGGATGATTTTGAGTAACTCTTTGCAATCCTTCAGGGGCTGAAATAACTGATATAAACCGAATATTACCTGCACCTTTTTTTTTCAGAAAAGTGATTGAATCATCTGCACTACCTCCTGTTGCAAGCATCGGGTCGACCAGCAGCACCAGTGAACGGTCAATCCCGGAAGGAAGGTTTGAGTAATAGTCAACGGGTTCATGAGTCTTTTCGTCTCTATACATACCCAAATGGCCAATCTTTGCATCCGGAATATAATTGATGATTGCATCGACGAGGCTTAATCCAGCTCTGAGAATTGGAACTACAATAACTTCTGTATCCAGTTCATACCCGGTTGTTTTTTTGATAGGTGTTTCGATACTTTTCTTTTTCAGTGGCAGTTTTTTGAGACTGTGATAAGCGAGAATAGTTGCAATTCTGCTGATTGCCTTCCGAAAACCGATCGTATCAGTATATTTGTTCCGAACAATACTCAGGTCCCTGGAAATCAGGGGATGTTCGATGACAGTCACATTTTTAAAATTGCGCATCTGTTTCCTGATTACATCTAAACTTCAGTGTTTTCGAAATATTTTCTGGTAACATTCAGGGCAACGCCTGATAATGCAAATAGTGCAATGATATTAAAGAAGGCCATCAGGCCGAGCATGACATCACCAAATGCCCAGATCGTTGTAAGAGATACCACAGCTCCAAAGAAATGCATACACACAAATGCAATTCTGTACCAGAAAATTGATTTGAATCCAAACAGATATTGAGCAGCCCTGTCACCATAGTAACTCCAGCTGATTGAAGTTGAAATCGCAAATAGCAATACAGCAAATGTGACGATAAAGCCGCCTCCGGGGACCACAGGTGCCAGCCCGATTTCAAATGCCCGTGATGTCAGCGGTGCGCCGTTTTCAACAACACCTCCGTAGATTCTGGCAAGTTCAACCCCGTCATTGGAAAATGCTGCCGGTGCTATACCTACACCGGTAATGATGCCATCGAAGGGTACGGTTTGTGCGGGATCAGCATACATGGTATCTACCGGTGCGTTGTAACGAAGCATTTCACCATTTACAGGTACTCCGTTCTCAAATTGAAGTACTCCCGGGCCATCCGGCTCTTCATTAACGATGTAAGCAATATTTCCTTCTGATGGGTTGACCGATGCCGGATGGTGCATATCCCAGGCGCCGGTAGAAACGATTACGAGCCCGGTAATTGAACAGACAATTAATGTATCTATAAAAGGCTCCAAAAGAGCTACAACTCCTTCCCTGACCGGCTGATCGGTTTTAGCAGCAGAATGTGCTATAGGAGCTGAACCCTGGCCGGCTTCATTAGAGAAGAGCCCGCGCTGCACACCATAGCTCAATGTGAAAATGAAGGCTCCCGAACCAACTCCGAGTACACCGGCCCTGGGATCAAATGCATAAGTCAGAATCATCCAGAGTGATGGAAGAACCTGGTCGTAATGAATCAACAGAATGATTAAACCTGCTAATACATAGATGGTTGCCATGAAAGGAACGAGTCGTGCTGTTACATACCCGATTCTCTTGATTCCGCCCAGGATTACAGCTGCCACGAGGCTTGCGGTAATGAAACCGGTGATAGCTACCGGAATTTCAAAGTCACTGCTCATAACATCAGCGACCGTATTCGCCTGAACAGCGTTTCCGGTAAGAAAAGCACAGATAGCAGCGGCTATTGAAAAAGCAATTGCGAGCCATTTCCAGTTTGGGCCCAGGCCCTCTTCGATATAATACATCGGGCCTCCCGAGACGGTCCCGTCCGGATTTGTTTTTCGGTATTTCTGTGCTAATGTTACTTCTGTATATTTGATGGCCATTCCGAGGATAGCAGTTATCCACATCCAGAAAAGTGCCCCCGGGCCGCCAAAATGGATGGCAAGTGCTACCCCCGCAATATTACCGATACCAACAGTTGCCGACAGGGCGGTTGTCAGTGCCTGGAAATGGTTGATATCCCCTTCGTCATCAGGGTCATCGTAATGGCCGGTTACAACTTTTATACCGTGTTTAAATTGAGTAATCTGTATAAAACCGAGCCTGAAAGTTATGAATATGCCATAAGCGAGCAGAATTACAACCATTGCCGGTAGTGCTTCCGGAGTATTCCATATCAGGGTTTCAAGCCATGCGATGATACGATCAAATGTTTCCATGTAACAGAATAATTGACAGGTTAACCGTTCAAGGTCGAATGTATAAAAGATTTATGAATTTTTTTGAGTTTAAGACGGTTTTAATACATGATTCTGTTATCGTTGAAGTATTGTATGATACCCGGAGCAAACGGGGCCATCAAATTGTAAGGAATGAAAATATCAGGAAGCATTACACTGAAAATTGATATTATCATTATTTATGGCGGCACTCTCTTTGGCAGANCTAAAAAAAGATGTGAACTTTGAAACCTAATTCATCGTTAGTTTGTTATTGAAGCGCATGTGTTTACATGTTTAATAATCTGACTACTTAATAAGTGGAAATCGTAACTAAAAAATAAAACCATGACCAAAGCTGATATTGTTGATATCATTTCATCCTCTACAGGTTTAACTAAAGTTGAGACCGAAGCAGTAGTAAAAGGGTTTATGGAAACTGTGATTGATGCTATGAAAAAAGGGGAGACAATTGAATTGCGTGGGTTTGGCAGCTTTAAAGTTGTGAAAAGGGCACAAAGGGTTGCCAGAAATCCAAAGACAAATGAAGAGGTCATCGTTCCTGAGCAGTATGTTCCAATGCTGAAAGTATCAAAGGATTTTAAAGAAGAAGTAAATCAGTCAATGCAGTCAAAATAGACGTTAAAATTATTCATTTTGACTGAAAACAACTGATTATTCTCTGCAGAGGGTGAGCTGACAGCATTCATGATGAGTTATATCGTCAGTTTTGCCACCCGGTTCGCATTTCTTGTAAATCAGCTCCAAACCTCTGTTTTCTGATCTTCAGATACGTGCTTCAGAAATCAATACCAATTGAGAAGTAATGAATTGGACTGCTTCGGAAACCGTTACGGTCGTACGCCCATCCAACATCATATCTGAATGGAAGTCCGAGGAGTATAGTTCTGAGACCAAAACCTGCCCCGATTAAAATATCTCCATCAAGGTACGTCGCACGTATATCATTCTGCTGAGGCGCACCATCACGGGGTAATCCTGTGGATGGATCGAGATAAACTTCCTGGCGCTTTGCAACCCTGAAATCAAGGTCTGATGATTTTTGATGGTATACAATCGGTTCTCCTGTTACGCCGTCCTGGAAGTATGAGTAATTAATATCAAATCCCCAGGCTGCTCCGGCATCGACGAAAGCAAGGCCTGTTATATTGTAAAGAGGCAGAATGGGTACAGGGCCTGGTAAGACAGCCGCAAATAATGGAAATCTGAATTCGGCATTTATCAGGCTGAATTTATCTCCATAAAGGGTATTAAATTCATGGCCCCTGAGCGGCGTAGCCGGTTGGGTAAAGAAAGTATCTGCAAGTCGTTCAAATGGTATATCATTGTCAGACCATCGCTGATTGATCCAACCGAGCATTCCTCCCATAAAGAATGTTTGTGAATCAGGCCCATAAGAAGCAGCTCCGGTTCCGCGCAGTGCTATTGAATATCTGGACCCCAAATTAAGATACCTTCTGTAATCGCCCAGGATTGATACAAACTGAGGGGCATCCGGAATTGCAGGTGGGCTTCCTGACACCCTGACGGAATATCTGCTTCCTCCAACTGGTGTGATAAATCCCGGAATCGTGTAATCAGCGGTGTATGTAACCTGTGGATATAAGAATGTACTGAGTTCGTTGGATAGGTCGGCATCACCAATTCCTCTGATTGAGCTGAAATCCCTGGAAATACCGATCAATGAAACTCCATAGTCAACCCGCTCAAACCGGTTAAACGGATATTGAAAATCAATTCCGGCTCCATATGTCCTGAACCTTAATAATTCACCGAAAAAGGTTTGATAATTTCGGGACTGATGGAATATATTGGCAATGATATTGGTTCTCTCCCGAAAATATCCATATTGCAGGATATAGTCACTGTCTCTCAGATCGAAAACAAGGTTCGAGCCAAGTGCCATTCTGTGGTCTCCAAACAGGTCACTTAATGTGATCATCACAAAAGCAGAGCCACCATAATAGGTATCAATTTGTCCCGCTGCGTAGGTAATATCAGGCGAAAATGATAACCGGTATCTTTTTGGCTGATAGTATCCGTCCTCGGTGAGATTACCTTCAGGCATAAACTTCTGAGGATCATCCCGAAGCTGAATTGTTGTATCACTGATTACAGCTTCACCGAATACATAGTTTCTAAAATCTATACCTGTTTCTTCAGGATCTTCCTCATCTGTTTCCGGTTCAGTTACGTCATCGATATCGGATATTTCGGCCAGTGAGGGAGCAGGAAGCGGTTCACGTACCATAACCACATTGCCGTGGGGCCTGTTACGGATCATTTCCATGGCATAACCAGTAGCTGGAACCAGCTCAGTAATAGATTGGGATGCTCTGCGTTCTGCCCAGTAATTTGGAGTTAATTCCCTGTCCATTCTTCTGTCGAATGGATTCCTCATCAGGTAAATATCAAGATAACCATCGTTTAATGCGTTGAATGCAATTCGGCTGCCATCTGCGGAAATTGATAACTGATTAATACCGGTTCGAATGTCGGTAAGCGGAGTGGATGTCCGGGTATCGAAATTATATTCATAAATATTTGGAATTCCGTTCTGATCTGAAATGAACACGAGTCGGCCATCATTTGTAACAGCAGGTTGAGATTCCGACCATAACGGTGTATTGGTAAGCCTGTGAATCCTGTTCGATCCTATTGTAATGGAGTATATATCAGTTTGATAAAAAGACTCGTGCTGAAGTGTTGAGTAACCGGAAACGAATTCACCGGCCCTCAGCTTGTCTCCACGGTTTGAAATAAAATAGATCGTTTCCGAATCGGGTGCCCAGGTGGGTTCACGGTCAGTAAATACATCTCTTGTTAAATTAGACAATTCCCTGGATTCGATATCATACACAAAAATACTCTGATATCCGCCATAATTACCGTCAAATGCAATTTTGCTGCCATCGGGTGACCATGCTACTGAGGCAAGAGCATCAACTTTGGAAAAACGGTGTAATTGAACCTGTTCGGTTTCGTAATCGATGATACCCAAATTTAATTTACCATCTGCTTTCGTGGTGAGGGCAAGCTTTCTTCCATCCGGAGACCAGGAGAGGTTCGGATTTAGAATATTCAGTTCCTCAAACATCGGACTGTCTTCACCGCGAATCAGGGTCTTGAGCCTTTCGCCGGTAATGGCACTCACAACGACAATATCAAAAACATTCCCGGCAGCTCTCCGGTTTGAGATAAAAGCAATTCGGTCGCCCTGTGGTGAGATGGTCGGACTTGTACTATAACTGCCGAAGCGCCCGCGTTCGGTGACCCTGCTTGCTACCTGGTCGATCCGTTGTCTTTCAGCGACCTCAGGAAAGTAGCGGCGCTGAAGGCTGTCTGTCCATCTGTTACTTAATTCTTCGAGATTTAACCCGGTTGACTGAACAAGTGCTTGTTGTACACTCCTGGTTTGCCTGAGCCTTTGAAGGATTTCAGTAATCTTGGAGCGTCCATACTCTTCTTCAATAAAGTTCCAGAACGATTGACCTCCTCGATATGCAAAATATCCGCCAAGCTGATACAGAGGAGGCAGATAGTTATTGATGATTGCATCCCGGATATACATATCAGTTTGGGTATCCCAGCCAAGTGCAAGGTATTCGGCCAAACCCTCTTCAAACCACAGCGGAATTCTTAACTGAATATTTTGCCTCATCATTGTCTGGAGGCTGCCACCATAATATTTGTCATTTATAACTGCATGCAGTAACTCGTGCTGAAGTGTACGGCGGAAGTCTGCATAATCACCCATGAAAGGTTGAGTCATGCGGTTTTTTAATTTGTCTGTTACACCGCCAATCCCCTGGGCATCGATTGGAAGATCGACTACATTAGTTTGAGAGAAATCACTATGAGAATCATAGATAATAACAGGAATCCTGTCTGTCAGTGTGTGGTCAAAATCTTCCATCAGCTGCCTGAGGCTTGATTCTACCGTTTCTGCAGTAAATTGGGCAAGATGATAATTTTTCTCATCATAATAATAAATGTCAAAATGCTCAGTTTCGATGAATCTCCAATCGAAAGCTTCGTATTGAACACGATTTTTTCCGAATACGAAGAATTGAGACATTGCATATTCGGCGAATGCCAGACCTGTAAACAGTACTAAAAGAGTGAGAATGGAAAACTTTTTTAAAAACTGCATGCCACGGGATTGTAATGTTATTGTTCGGATATCGTCAAATCAATTTGTCTTTTTTCAAGATCAGTTTTAACAACAGTAACAGAAACTTCACCTCCCAGCCGATACTGTTTGCCTTTTGATCGCCCGATCAGGCAGTGTCGTTGAGAGTTGTAAATATAGTAATCATCTTTAAGATCACTAACGTGTACCATTCCTTCACAGTACACATCATTTAAAATTACATAGAGGCCGTTTTCAGTTACGCCACTGATAACCCCTTCAAACGTCTCACCGAGTCGTTCAGTGAGAAATTCAACCTGTTTCAGTTTTACTGATTCACGTTCTGCTTCTACAGCATAACGCTCTTTTTCGCTGCAATGTTCACCAACTTCCTTTAATTCTGTAAAAGTATATTCCTGCCCCCCTGAACTGTATCGTTTAAGAAGTCTGTGTACGATAACATCAGGGTAACGGCGTATTGGACTTGTAAAGTGTGCATAATGTGAAAATCCGAGACCGAAATGGCCGATATTTTTTGGACTGTATACAGCTTTTGACATTGCTCTTAATGTCAGGTCATTGATGATTGATTCCATACTTGTACCCTCAACACTGCTAAGCAGCGAATTGATGTCGGAAGCTGTTACTCTTTTCTTGACGTCAAAATCAATTCCGAGAGGTTTTACATTTTCACGGATGTTGAACAGCTTTTCGAGATCCGGCTGGTCATGAATTCTGTAAAGAAACGGATGGTTATTTTCATTTTTTTCTTCGCCTGTCTGTTTTCGAAGATTGTCGATATGGCGGGCAACCGTTTTGTTGGCCATCAACATAAACTCTTCCACAAGCCGGTGGGCAAATAAGCGTTTTTTTATGATCACGTCAACCGGTTTGCCATTATCATCAAGCACAAATCTCGGTTCAGGGGTTTCGAAATTGATTGACCCGTCATTAAACCTGTTGTCCAGCAATACCTTAGCTAATTTCTCTGCAGTTTTTAGTGTACTCTTTAATTGATGGTCTTTACCATCAAGGATTTCCTGAACTTCATCGTAAACAAATCGCTGTTTTGAGTTGATAATCACCTCTTCAACTGAGTAATCCACAAGTTTTCCACGAGGTGATATTTCCATAAAACAGCTATATGTCAGCTTATCTTCATTCGGCCTGAGGCTGCATACACCATTACTTAATCGTTCAGGGAGCATCGGTATGGTTCGGTCAACCAGGTAAACACTGGTCCCCCGATGTAATGCTTCTTCATCAAGAGCTGATCCCCTCGGCATATAGTGTGTAACATCGGCAATGTGTACTCCCAGATAGTAATTTCCATTATCGAGCACCTGAATACTGATGGCATCATCAAAATCTTTCGCATCAACCGGATCGATCGTGAATGTTACTTCATCCCGCAAATCTTTTCGTCGGTTCAGTTCATCGCCTGGTATCTGATCACTGATCCTGTCTGCAAAAGATTCAACCTCGGATGGGAATGCTGATTCAAATTGTGATTCAGCAAGAATTGAGAGGATTTTTGCTTCATTGGATTTGCTGTCGCCAAGATTCTGTACAATCTGGGCTTCTGGCAACCCGCGTGCATCCTCCCATTGTACCAGCCTGAATGTCACTTTATTACCCGGTTTTGCACCATTTAGAGCAGACGGCTCTACAAAGAAATCAGTACGGGAAGACTGGGTATCGGGGTGAATTAAATAGGTATTTTTAGATGGTGATGTCAGAGTACCAACAAATAATGTTTTTCCTCTTTTGATTACTTCTTCAACCCTGCCAACCGGTTTTCCACTTTTCCGATGATAATGAGTGACAACCGCTTTTACGAGGTCTCCGTCAAGTGCAGTTCCAAGATACCGTGAAGGGACTTTAATATCCTGTGCGCGTCCTTCGGTCACCACGTAACCATCTCCGTATTTGTTTACATCCAAAACACCTTCGTAGTATTTTTCTTCGTCAACATATACTTCATTTATACTGATCAGGTTACCTTTGGTCATCCTGATTTGATCCTTGTTTCGCAGATTGTGAAGAGTATGCTTTAGTTTTTTTGACCCTTTTTTACCATGTAAGCCAAGAGCTTCCTGTAAAACAGGGGCAGGTATGGATGCGTCCGGGTAGGATTTTAAAAGCTGGATGATCTCTTTTTCAAGTGATGTAAGTCGTTTTTTCTTAGCCATATAGGTAGTTAGTATATCAAAATTTTATTCTGCAGCGATTGCTTCGCCATTCTCAGTAATTTCTTCTTCGCGTTCCTTTCGCCCGAATAACCGGCTGATTGCCCTGGTAAACCGTTGTTTAAGTTCCTGCCAGGTATTGAATTGGAATTGTGCCTCGAGGCCCACACCATTCATTTCCTGTATTTGTCGTACTTCGGCTGCACTTGCACTGGTTAATGTCGGATCCTGCCTGTGAAATGCTGTAACAGCAAAGATACGATTTATTCTGTAGGTAGCCCCCAAATCTCCGATATCACTGTATTCACCGGTTATCACACCGTCCCTGCGAAGAATTAACCGGTCATCATATAGCCTCAGAGCCACACCAAGATCGATTTCGTTTAAAGTGGTCAGATTAAAATCAATATCCAGTGACATATCACTTCTGAGCAGGGAATTGATCTGATCTGATAATAGTGGATTGATTACCTGGCTGGTTATGAGTGGGTTAACGACGACTGCTCCACCGGTTAAGGTTTCTCTCAAAGCCATACCCGTTCCACCTTCTGTTGAAGCTGTTGTCAGAGGTATAAAGTTCCCGGATAACAGGATACTGGTTGCCTGAATAATTTTTTCCTCTTCGTTTCTGTTCAGGGCATTGACCTGGGCGAGAAGGGTAGGGTCAAGGGTCCCTTCAATACTTGAGGGTATCTGAAAGTAAAAATCATTTTCAAGTTCACTTAATGTGCCACCGATATGAAGAACAAGATCAACGGGAAAACGCTGTCCTCCCTGCCTCTCAGTTGTACCGGAAGTAACTAGTGCTGTAAGGTCTGGCCGGGCCCTGTATGTAGCATTGACATTCAGCCGTGCATTTGCGGGGTCACCTTCCCAGATAATCGAACCGCCTTCAACAAGTTGAAACCTTCTCGAGATGATATCGCCGGCAACAAACTGGTAATCGCCACCTGTAATATTCATTCGTCCGAATATACTGAAGTTCTCATCTTCAAGGCTCAACCTGATTTGACCGGTACCGCTTGCTGCAAGTATTTCATTCGTAACCCGGTCAAAAATAAGCCGGAAGTTGACAGGTTGTTCAGCTATGAATTGCAAATCAAGTGTAAATCTCTCAACAAAAGTGAGTGCTTCGGGATCGATCTGGAAAACCTGGCCATTTCCATTTGTACCATTCATCATATTTTCATCCCGGAAAGTTCGCCAATCAAATGAATCAACAAACTGGATGAAGCTGTAACTCTGCTGCAGATCGGCATCATCGACAACAGGTACGGAAATTCGCGATCCCTGTGATATCACAATAGGTTGTGTGGTTCGTAAGTATGGGTCAAAGTTTGAACCGGTAATTCTTGCCTGGCCAGTACCCCTGGCATTTGCATAAAAGGGGACATCCGGATCGTATGGGTTATCCATGAAAAGCAGGTTATTCAAATCCAGGGTCAGATCAAGGTAATTATAATCTGAAAAATCATCGAGGTCTACTGTTCCGGTCAGTATGCCAGTGCCACCCTGGGGATCTCTCAACCGAATATCTTCAAATATCAGTCCATCATAACGATCAAAATACAGGGTGCCATCAATGTTGTATGGCACATTTACAAAGAAGGGTACCCCCATAACATCCTGAATATCAAACTCAGCACTGAAATCATAATTTGTCAATGATCCTCTGATATAGCCGGTGCCACTTGAACGGCCTTCCATTTCCGTGACAATCTGGGGTACAATTACTGTTACAATCCACATGTCTATTTCACGAAGGTCAGCTTCAAATGAAAAGAATTCCTCATCAGGGTTATCCAGGTCCGGTGTCTTGAAATAACCATCAAACCTGAGATTGTGCCCGATACTGTCATTCTCTGCGTAGTAGTCCGGATAGCGGTCCGGATCGGTTAATACTGAAATACTGGTGTTAAACCTGTCTTCTGAAGTTGAATATTGACTATTGATTCTAACGTCTCCTACAAGGCGTTCATCGAGCATAAACCTTTTCACATTGAAATTACCTTCAAAAGTAGGGATTTGAGTAAGTGTTGTTGTATAAAAATCGCCATCAGCTGTTCCGGCGAATCTGACTCTGCCGCCAATTAATTCTGAAATTCTCTGCAGATTGAGGTTTCTGATAAGATATTCCACCTGATCATCTTCCGAACCACTGTAGATTCCATTGATTTCAATACGCTCATCATTACTGGTTAGATTCACATTTTCAAGCATCAGCGAGCGATCCTGAAAATAGGTTAAGACGGGAGTATTTTCAGTTCTCCAGGCATACGTATCACTGCCGAACATAAAATCCCTGATTTCAATGACGACATCTTCCGGGTTTAGCCTGGAAAAAACACTCAGATTCATATTTACTTCATCTTCAATACCACGTGATGAATGCTGAATCATGATACTGTCACTTCTCATGGATGTGTTGACATATCCATCTCTGAAATGAAAATTATTATATCTGTAATTTTCAGCATTGAGCTGAATATCCATGGTTCCATAGTCTCTGAATTTTTCAGCGTATCTGAGGCTGGTTGTAAAGTTTGCACTCATGGATTCGGATTCGAAATTACCATACCTGAATCCTGAATCATTTAATGAGCCGGTTAATAACAGGCGGTTATCATCTGCATTCAAATTCAGATTTAAACGCGATCGGGCTTCAAGAAGAGGTTCTTCCAGGTAATATTTTTGAAGGAGCTCGATTTCTTTTAATTCCAGGTTTATATGCAGGTTTGCTGAAGAAATCTGGTCAGAATGTGAGACCTCTTCGAATTGAAGAATAGCAGTGGAATCCATCGCAATCTCTTCAGCGATTTGATTTTTTATATACCCATTCCAGTGCCGGTACAGGTTATGGAGGTTTGTAGGGTAAATATCCCCCCGGACTTCTGCATCAAGGAAACTGCTTGTGAGCCGCAGATTTCTTTCACCTCCATCGATAACAGGAGTATCAAGGTCGGCATAGAGCTGGTGTGAGCGCAGAGTATCCACGCCGATTACAGATTCATCTACCTGGAAGCTGATCCTGCCGTTGAGGTCATCAGGATTGGAAAAGTTCAATTCTGAATTGAATTCGAGATTAATCGAAGTATTCGGTATGTCCATTCTCTGGAGAATATGCTGTATATCGATGTTCCTGGTCATCCCTTCAACAGATACGGTCCAGGTGTTATCCGATAAAGCAATTAAACCTGAAGATCTGATTTCAGAATCTCCATTTTGGAGAAAAAAGTCGTGATCGAATGCTTCATCTGCGATTTGGCCCCTGAAAATTCCCTGCGAAAAGTCGATATGATTAACATATCCGGAATCAAGATCTGCAGTAAAGTTCAGATGGATGAGATCTGGCTCAAATCCGGAACCTTCAAGTGAAACGACACCATTCAGGTGATTTCTCTCAATATGAGCAGGGAATACCGGAGACAGATCGAGTGAGTCCAGCCTGAGCTCAGCCTGATAACGCACCGGATCCTCAAATGCAAGGGCACCTTCGAGAACTACAGCACCCCGGTTTGTCTCTACATGTAGATCAGTATATAGATTCTGTAAATTGCCATTTAAACGGCCGTTGATTTGACTTTCGGATAGATAACTTACTTCCTCATCACCAAAAATATAATAGTTTTCAGAAATCAGGCGGAATATATCCGGCTGCAGTACGATATTAGACAGGTTTGCTTCATACTGAAAGTCACTGGTAGTTAAATTTCTGAGATTCCCGGTCAAATAAACAGAATTATCCTGTAAACGGGCGATAAATCTGTCAACATAAAGTGTCTCAAGGGTACCTTCAATATCGAGTTCAAGGTCTATATAATCATCGGTATAGGGGAATTCAGGCAAAAATTGAGCAATATGATTTCCACGGATCCATGTATTGTTCACGAACAGTTGATACGTCGCATTTTCAAGCTGGCTTTCCAGGTCCGCTTCATAGAGGTTCACCGGAGTAGCTGATCCCGAGAATTCAACCTGGGAATCTTCAACCCTGAATTGAAACCCGTTAAATTCCAGGTACTGGTCGTCACTGAAAATCTGTCCGCTCAGAAAAAAATTATCGAGGTCAGCACCTTCCATATCAGCTGAAATATATTCGATATCAAGAAAGCGCTGATGGGTTGAAACCTCAAGAAACAGATCGGCTTCAATATTTTGCAGAGTGAAGCTTGATGGGACAAAATATGAATCAGGATCGTGGTCGTGGATGTCTGTGGCGTACAGTTGTCCTCCTCTGGCGATGATTGATGGTGCGTACACCTGAATCCGTTCAAACAGATTTTCACTTCTTTCGCGGGGAACTCTTTCTATAGGTGTGAATGCCTGCTGGATAGTTAATATATCATTCTGTTCGGCTTTGATCAGGTGAACAACCGGATCATCAAGTTCAAATGCACGAATTGTAATGACTCTTTGCAGCAGGTCCCATAAACTAACTCTGATTGAGGTGTGCCTGATAGCTAATACAGGCTGATCGGAGTCATTGTCAGAAAAGACTCGGATATTTTCAAGACTGGCACTAAAGGGGAGAGTCCCTCCAAGGTTATCGATAGTGATTTTTCCATGGAATTGCTCATTGAAGAGTTCAGTAATCCTGTTTGAAATATATTCCTGGCTTTGCGGTAATTGCAAAGCACCAAACAGAATAAAACCACCCAGTGTGATAGTGATAAAAAGTACAACTATCATGGACAGTATAAAATTCCAGGCTTTATGTAACCATCTTAAAAACAAATTTATAAACCTAATCTTCTGTAAGGTAGCTATTTATTTGGAACTAATAAGATCCAGGGCATAATTCCATGCTTCTGTTATGAGGGAAGTATCACTCATCTCTTTAACGTAGGGCTTCTCCCAATCTTGCAGTAACACAAGTTTCAGGTTTTTTGTCAGTCGTTTTTTGTCGTGATACATTGCATCTACAAGCTTATTAACAGGTAGGGAACGAATCGAATCATCAATTTCATACAGGCCACTGAAACTTTCCAATATGGAGATATCCAATTCTCCTCCAATATTATTCGACAGATGTACAGCGGCTATCATTCCGGTAAAAACAGCTTCTCCGTGATTTATTTTGTCATAACCACTGCAGTTTTCCAGCGCATGGGCAAACGTATGCCCGAAATTGAGAATCATCCGCAGTCCGCTTTCTTTTTCATCCCGGGCTACAATATCTGATTTGATTTTCGCACATTTTCTAATCAGTTCATCCGGCATCTCACTTTCGGCAGAGAAACTCTTATTCAAGAATAGCTTTTCACATGTATCGAAAATACTCTTATCTCTGATAGCTGCATATTTCAGGATCTCACTTAACCCGTTAATCCACTGTTTTTTCGGTAGTGTTTTTAAAAAACCGGTATTCATTACAATTGCATCAGGCTGATAAAAGCTGCCGATCAGGTTTTTACCCTGCGGGTGGTTGAGGCCTGTTTTACCCCCGACAGAACTGTCAACCATTGCAAGTAACGTGGTTGGCAGGTGAATCAGTGGTATCCCTCTCATTACAACTGATGCAGCAAACCCGGCAAGATCTCCGGTTACACCGCCACCTATGGCCAGAAGTGGTGTATTTCGTCTTGCTCCATTCAAAAGAAGAAAATCGACTATTGATTTCCACTGGTCATAACTTTTACTGCTTTCACCAGACGGAACGACATATTCCGGGAGGGCGATCGATAGGTTATTTAGAAGCGATCTGATTTTAGCACCGAATTGAATCTCTGCGTTTTCATCAATCACAATAAAAATTCGGTCGGAATCATAAGATTGAAGTAAATTTGCAAATGGAATTTCCTGCAATTCACTTCGAACATAAACGGGATAGCTTCTGGAAGGAGTCTTAACTGAAAAATCAGCTTTCATGCATTGATAATTTTTTGATAACAGAATCAGCAACCAGTCCCGGATCATCTAAACCGGCATTAACTGTAATATGGGATTGCCGGTAGTATTGTAACCGTTCCTTCAACAGTTGTTGTATCCTGTCTATGGTCTCCGATTCATTTTTATTTTGCAAAATGGGGCGTGTCGAATCATTCTTGACACGACTGAAAAGTACGGATAGCGGAGCATCTAAAAAAATTAACACTCCTTTTAATTTCAGGTGATCAACGATTTTTTGATTTTGTAAAGCTCCTCCACCCAGGGCGATTACCATTTTTGATTTCCCGGCTGCATTAAATAATAATTTTTTTTCAAGTTTCCGGAATTCTGGTTCACCCTTTAATTTAAATATTTCGGAGATACTCATCCCGGCACCAGACTCGATAATATCATCAAGATCAGTAAAAGAAAAACTGAGTTTGTCTGCCAATATTTTGCCCACCGTCGTTTTGCCAGACCCCATCATTCCACAAAGAAAGATTGGCTTGGTTTTTGAATTACTCATGTCTATTGTAAAACTGTAAATTATTGATGCTCATATATAGTTAATGGTTTCAGTTATTTTCTGGGATCTTTCGGTTTAACCATAATCACCTCTTCACGGTGAACGTTAACAGTTCCTGCCGGTGCCCCTTTGGGTTTACTGACATACTTTCGCTTGGTATAGATGACCGGTACCAGTGCAGAGCCCTTTAACTTGGAATGCCAGGCTGCAAATGAAGCTGCTTTATGAATAATCTCCATGGGTGGCAGTTCCTTGTTGTTATTCATCCGGATCACAACATGAGAGCCTCCTGCACCCCGTGCATGAAGCCAGATATCTTCTTTATGTGCATCGGTTGTTAGTTGGTCATTACTTTTTGCATTTTTCCCTACCCAGATTTGATATCCTTTATGTTGTAGTTGAATATATGGGAGTGATTTTTTTTGTTCATCTTTATTATTGTAGCCTATCTGATGTAAATCACCTGTATGTTCTTTTTCCCAATCCTCAAGAGCATGAAGGTTTTCAATTTTATTCAGTGATTCCTGTAACCTTAAAAGGTGGTTGCTCTCGCGTTTCAGCTCTTTTTCTCTTCTCTCTGATTCCACTACCCTCCGCCTCGCTTTGGCAGCCCTGTCGTAATAATATTCTGCATTTTCTGAAATTGTTAAACCGGGCCTGAGCTCAATGGTACGTGTCTCATTTTCATTATATAAATCTTTTACGACGATTTTCCCTTCTGATGGTGAAATCTGTTGATGGGCATTTGCCATTAACAGGTGGGCGGTTTCTTCATATTTATCAGCCCGTTTTAAAGCTTTATCAGATTTTTCAAGTTGTTTTAGTGCACGTTCAGTTTTTTTCAGCTGCTTTGAAATACGTGAAGCAATATGATCCCTGCGTTTCTCAAACCTTCTCAGATGAGAAGCCTTATAATAAGTAAATTTAATTGCGTCATTGACTTCTTCGAAGACGTTAAGATTCTCAATGGGAAGCAGATTATCAGGTATCAAACATAAGTTACCTGTTGAAAGTACCCGAAAGGAGGGCTTTTCCATCATTTTGCCGGTTAAATTATTTACAACGGATTCTACTGTTGATGCATCAGCATTCTCGAGGTTGTAATGTTCGATTACCGGCTTGATCAGATGCCTTGGGAACTTCTGATCGAAATGCAGTACCATTTGTCGGGCACCAGTTATCGTATCGGGAGATTTGACGGCACCCGGTTTCCTCGGCTTCGGAGCCTGTTTTCCCTTCACCTTACTTTGATTTTTAAATGAGTCCACGATGGTTCCATTATCAACAAGATATAGGTTAGCCTGATTTCCAAAAAGCTGAAATAACAGATTCGGAGCGTCATAAAAAAAAATGGTTAGTAACCGGTCACCTTCTGCCAGGTCAACTTTCTTAATTTTTTTTTCGTTAAGCTGTTCAAAAAATTGTAACACATTACTTTTTTTCGGCGGACGGTATTTATCTGTAAACAGGGCGGTTTCAACGGGATTTGAACTGAAAACCAGACGAAAACCATCACTGTTTTTTTGATGATTGGTAAAATATCCTTCCCAAACATTTTTATGCGGCGATATACTGAAGTCAAATCGGGCAGAATACAATTTGTGATTTAGATGTTCTCTTAGATATATTAATGTATAATAATTATTCATCGCGAATGTCTATTCAAGCTGAAGGGAGTAAACTGTAAATTTATGAACATCTGAAATATGCAATATCCAATTTTTCACTCTGTAGTGAATAAGATAAAAGCATCACTGACCAAGAGTAAGATTAATGTATCAAAATTCAGAACCTGGGAAGAAACCCAAATTAATGCAACCGGGTTGGAGATCTGGATTGATTTGTCCGAATCAACGNATCATCTGAAATCCGTGTCGATTAATTTTGATTGGGATCGCTTCAGGGAAGCGGCCATAGCAAAACAATTGCAGGGTACGGAGAAACATCCTTTATTGAAAGCAGCACATCTTGTTGAATCAAATGTGGAGCCGGTTATTGATATAGAAGTTGTCTGGTATTTTGACCAGGATAAATGCCAGCCTGATGAAACGAATGGGGATGGAAATTACAGAATTCAGGTGGCCAGCCAGTGGATGGCTGAAGCCAGCAGGCAGGTCAATGAATTACTGTTATCAGACGATATTATCACCCGTTGGCATATTGAAATAGAAGGGGACGAAAAAGGGAAATATCTGACAGCGATAAATCTGATATCCTATTTCCAGTATACACTTTCAGATCAGAATAGCCTGAACAATGTTCACCAATATGTTGAACGGAAAATTTATCATCTGCTATACAAGATTAACCGTGTCATAAGAATTGCCGACAAGTCGGTCGTAATACCTGCTGCATAAAAAATAGGGCTGCCTGATGGATGTGGCATCTGTAATCAGACAGCCCTGAAAAAGTTTTTATTTTTTCTTTTTATGCCTGTTTTTGCGTAATCGTTTCTTTCTTTTGTGCTTGGCGATTTTGGAACGCTTTCTTTTCTTTCCGCTTGGCATAGGTAGTCACCTAATCGTTGTTTAAAATTTAATGAATAAGATTCTAATGACGAGAAAAACCGTCTGATAGCAATTTTGACAAATTACGAAAAAAATCTGTCAGTTATACAACGGTTTGAAGCTCCCGAGCGTATTTCCGGAACAGTATGTGTAATCTCGTATAGATTAAAGTGATATTAATTCAAAGTGATATAGGTGTTTTTCCATAAAGTTGGGTATTTTGCCGTGCTTAACTAATATCTCAGTTATCAGCAGTAAAAATAAATTTTGGTTCAATAACAGAATATCATTTTTGTATCTTCAGAGCCGAATTATGAATATGAATTATTTATGCCTGATTTAATTAAAGTTGCAAAGTTTGGTGGAACAAGTCTTGCTGATGCAAATGCCATGAACCGGTGTGCATCTATTATTGAATTTGACAGCGACAAGCGGATAATTGTATTAAGTGCAACATCCGGTACAACCAATCTGCTTGCTTCACTCGCAACCATTGACGACCTGTCTGCACGATTATCAGTTTTTGAGCAGATCAAAGAAAATCACCATAACATTCTTAGTGATTTGAATTTGCCGGATGAATACCAGAAAATGCTTGACGAACTTTTAAGTGGATTGAAGGCGAAAATAGAATCAGCGGAACCGCACGATATTCGGGAAATGGATACGCTGTTATCTTACGGGGAGCGCCTCTCTTCAACACTCTTTACCGGCCTGCTCAACAGCAAGGGAATTGAAGCAGCTTATGTTGATGCGCGAAAAATTATAAAAACCAATTCTCAATATGGTGATGCGGAGCCACTTGTCGATCAGATTCGTGACAGGGCAGAGAAGTTTTTGTTACCGGAGATCAAATCCAAAAGATTGGTTACCCAGGGTTTTATTGGTTCTGATAAAGCAGAAATTACCACTACTCTTGGCCGCGGAGGCAGTGACTATACCGCAGCATTGCTGGCTGAAGCCCTGGATGCAGATGTACTTGAGATCTGGACCGATGTAAATGCGATCTATACAACAGATCCAAGGATCTGTTCAGATGCCGTACCCATTACCGAAATGACTTTTGATGAAGCAGCGGAGCTCTCCTTTTTTGGTGCCAAAGTTTTACATCCTGCTACTTTGAAACCGGCGATCAGAAAAAATATAAAAGTTTATGTAGGGTCCAGTATCTACCCGGATCAGCCTGGCACGTGGATAGTGAAAAATACTCTTGATAAACCGATAATCAGGGCGATTTCTCTGCGACCCGAACAAACTCTTATTACGGTACATAGTCTTGATATGCTTCACCGCCATGGATTTCTGGCAAAGCTGTTCCAGATTTTGGCCGAATATAAGATCAGTGTCGACCTTGTTACAACCAGTGAAGTGAGTGTTTCACTGACGATCGATACCAATCAGACGGGGCTTCTACAGCGTCTCTCACCTGAAATGATCAAGGAACTTGAGAGTATTGCTGAAGTTCAGGTTGAAAAAGACCTTGCTTTAATTGCACTTGTCGGTAATAATCTGGATTCAACTGCTGGTGTAAGCGGGCCCTTATTTAATATGCTTGATAACATCAACATACGGATGATTTGTCACGGGGCAAGCTCTCATAATCTCTGTTTTCTGGTTGATCAGCAGAAAGCGGCATCAGTGGTGCAGAAACTTCATAAATATTTCATTCCTCAAAAAGTAGAAAACTGAAATTAACCATAAAATGAAAACAGCACTGATAGGTGATGGGAAAACCGGTGGATATGTCAAAAAACTCCTGAAAGATGAAGATGTTGTCGTATTTAATGAAGACAATAAGCCGACTGCTGAAGAACTGAAGAATTGTGACGTTGCTATTATTTTTGTACCTGGAATTGCTGCGGATGAGTTGATTGAACCTGTATTATCTTCCGGCATTCCAGCAGCCTGGGGTACGACCGGTTATAAATGGCCGGAAGATCTCCCTGAAAAGATTAAGGTTGCCGGAGCTAAATGGGTGATTGCATCGAATTTCAGCCTTGGCATGAATATTATGAGAAAGTGCCTTCAGGCAGTTGGGAAAGGTTCACATTTTCTACAGGATCCTGAGTTTCATATTCATGAAATTCATCACAAAGATAAATTGGATGCTCCCAGCGGAACAGCACTTAAATGGCAGGAATGGCTGGGTGTTGACAACGTCTGGATCTCTCATAACCGGGAAGGCGATGTAAAAGGTATCCATTCCCTGCATGTTAAGACTGAATTTGAATCTCTTTTTCTGAAACATGAAGCACATGATCGTGCGGTTTTTGCTCAGGGAGCAATCTGGACCGCCCGGTTCCTGGTAAACAAAACTTCCATATTACCCGGGATGTATACTTTCGAATCAATTATAGATCTGGCATTTAGTAACGAAATATGACTTTTAGAGATATTACATTATGGACAGCACTGGTAACCCCGATGAACAGCGACGGCTCAGTGGATTTTCGGGGCCTGGAGTCGATTATCAAACGACAGGAAGCTGCAGGTAATGGAATACTTTTAATGGGAAGTACAGGGGAGGGCCTGGCCCTTGGTGATGAAGAAAAAGTATCAATTGTCAACTTTGTATCGGATATAAACCCGGGCACACCTGTGATGGTGGGTGTGGGGGGATTTAATCTTGAAAAACAGAGTAAATGGATCAAAGGTTGTAATGCTCTCAATATTGATGCATTTCTGCTGGTATCACCTCTGTATTCCAAACCCGGGCCGGTTGGCATGGAGCAGTGGTTCAGGTCATTGCTTGATGCATCTGAGAAGCCTTGCATGCTTTATAATATTCCGGGACGAACCGGGATTGAGATTCCACCTGCAGTTATTAAAAGATTATTCGATCACGAAAACATGTGGAGCCTGAAAGAAGCGAGTGGTGATATTTCTGATTACCGGGCATTCAGAAATACAACACCGAAACTTCCAATATATAGTGGAGATGACAAAATGCTCCCGGTATTTGTGGAAGCTGGCTGTAACGGCCTGGTTTCAGTGGCATCCAATGTATGGCCTGAAGCAACCAAGCGGTATGTTGAATTATCTTTACAGAAGGAGACCTCATCGTTTGAGGAGGTGTGGCCGCCGGCTATTCGGGCACTTTTTTCAGTTTCAAACCCGATTCCGGTAAAAGTATTGATGGTCGAGAAGGGCTGGATTCAAAGCGCTGCTCTAAGGCTGCCATTGACAAGCCGTGAACTTGTGGATAAAGAAAATTTGTATCTGGCGGATGAATCGATTTCAGATTGGTATTCAAATCATAAAATAAAAATTTAGCAGTAGTATGAAATGGGAACAAACATTGGAACTCCTTGAGAAAGGTGAAATCAGAGCAGCTGAGCCGGTCGGTGACGACTGGAAAGCAAATGTGGAAGTGAAGAATGCAATTTTAGATGCATTTAAAGCAGGTAAAAATGAAGAGTATGAAGGTGCTTACGAAGGTTTTGTTGACAAACATAACCTGTCACCCCGGAAATTTACTGTTGGTGATAAAGTCAGAATGGTTCCCGGTGGCAGTTCCGTCCGCCGCGGTTCTTACATTGCGCCCGGAGTGATTATCATGCCCCCTGCTTATGTAAATACCGGAGCATATGTAGATGAAGGCTCAATGATCGATAGCCATGCCTTGGTTGGATCCTGTGCCCAGGTAGGAAAGAATGTTCATTTATCTGCCGGAGTACAACTGGGTGGTGTGCTTGAACCTGTTGGATTGAGTCCCGTTGTTATTGAAGATAATTGCTTTATCGGGGCCGGAGCAGTAATTGTTGAAGGGATTCTTGTAAGAAAACGTGCTGTTATTGCACCAGGGGTTGTTCTGTCTAAATCTGTTCCGGTTTATGATTGTGTAAATGAGAAACAACTTGGCAAAGGTGCACCCATTCCTGAAGGAGCTGTTGTTGTGCCGGGCACCCGGCCGGTTGGTTCTGAATGGGCAGATGCAACAGGGCTCTCCGTATCCTGTGCATTAATAATAAAATACAGAGATCAAGGCAGTGACGCATCACTCGAACTTGAAGATGCATTGCGATAATCTGTGATGAAATAAATTTCTGAAAAACTGTAAGGAATTGCTTTCTGACAGTTCTTATACTATAAGGAGTTAATCTTAAATAAAAATTAGGTAATACACTATGAGTTCACTCAATAAGGCAATGATCATAGGGAGACTTGGCCAGGACCCTGAGGTCCGGTACACGCAATCGAATACGGCTGTAGCTACATTAAGCATAGCAACCAGTGAACGGTTCAAAGACAGAAATGGTGAACTGCAGGAACGAACCGAATGGCACCGGGTTGTTGCCTGGGGCAGGACTGCTGAAATATGCCAGGAATATCTGAAAAAAGGATCACTTGTTTATATAGAAGGGCCGATCCAGACCAGGGAATGGGAGGACAAGGAAGGTCAAAAGCGATATACTACGGAAATCAAAGCATTGACCCTCACTATGCTCGACAGCCGGTCTGGCTCTGGAGGCGGCGGAATGAAGCAGGAATCAAACAATAAACAGATGGCTAATGCCTCAAATATTGATGATTCCTTTGACGATATGGATGATGATCTTCCATTTTAACCTCAGGTAAGGTAAGTTACCTTCAAAATTATTAAATTGAGTGGCAGTTATATGACTGCCACTAATTTATGTCGATACGACAGATTACATTTCAATAAACGAACCGTTATTGGAAACATTAGACGAACCTCCAAGTAACAGTTTACATATCGCACTCCAAAACAGTGCGGATTTGGCTGAAATCGCTGAGCCATTAAGCGTCATTTCCCTGTCTATTTATCTGCTAATCATTTTTTTGGGGTTGGTCCTGAGTGCAATTTTTTCCGGTGCTGAAGTCGCATTCTTTTCTCTCGTTAATCAAATGGACAAACTGGACAGGGATCAGAAACCCGGTGGCCGGGATGTAAAAATCATCCGGATGCTTGAAAAGCCACGTCGTTTGCTGGCAACCATTTTGATAGGGAATACATTTGCAAACATATTTACATCAGTTTTCGCTGCAGTTCTGACCGGACGGATCGCTGCATATTTAATCGTGTCGGAAGTGATCGTTTATGCCATTGAAATTGTGGTACTCACTTTTATGATACTTATTCTCAGTGAGATTACACCAAAGATCATATCGATTAACAACCCACTTAAAATGTCAAGGCGTTTTGCGCTGTTCATTTACATTCATTTCATTTTACTTAATCCAATTTCAAAATTGATTGCCAACAGCACGATGGCAATCGAAAAACGCCTCCCGAAACCGACAAGTAAAATGACTACCGATGACCTCAAAGCAATGGCTGAAGTTGGGGAGCAATCCGGTTCAATTCATGTTGACGAACGTGAGATCATTGAAAATGTAATTGAATTCGGCCATACAATCGTACGAGAAATCATGATATCCAGGGTCAACATCGTGGCGGTTTCGGTTGAACAGACACTGGATGAAGTAATCACCCTGATCAGAGAAAAGGGATTATCGAGAATGCCGCTCTACGAAAATGACCTTGATAATATACTTGGAATCATCTACGCCAAGGATGTGCTGCCTTATATAAATTCGGACATGGATGAAACTTCGATTAACTGGAAAAGTATAGCCAGGAAAGCACTGTTTATACCGGCTACGAAAAAGCTTGATGATCTTCTGCGCGATTTTCAACAGGAGAAGACACACCTGGCCATTGTTGTAGATGAATATGGTGGTACTGAAGGGCTTGTAACACTTGATGATATCCTGGAAGAAATTGTCGGAGATTTGGGTGATGAATATGATGAAGAGGAAGAAAAATTATATACCCAATTCAAAAGTGGAGTCTTTATTTTTGATGCTAAAATTGATCTTGATGATATGGAAGAAATTCTTGGCAGGGAAATAACTTCAGCTGATGATGATTTTGAAACCCTGGGAGGACTTATCTACCATCTAACAGAACGTATACCAAATGTTGGTGAACGAATGATATATAAAGACCTGGAAATGACTGTTCATTCTGTTCGGAACAACAGGGTAAAAAAACTCAGAGTGAAACTCCTGCCAACTGCAAATATGAAAATAGACCCATCTAAAGTTTGAGTGCAGATAAACGAAGTATAATGGATTCTTCTGATGTACAGATCCGGCAGAATGTCAGTCTGAAACCTTATAATACTCTGGGAGTAGATGCAATTGCCGATCGATTAATAGCTATTTCAAAAAGCAGAGATCTGTATGTTCTATTTCAAAATAAATTATTGAACGATAACATAATCGTGCTCGGAAGTGGAAGTAATATCCTGTTCAGGGGAAGAGTGAATCAACTTGTATTGAAAAACGAGGTTCAATTTCTGGAAATTCTTGATGAATCTGAAAAACAGATTATTATCAAATCGGGAGGAGGTAACAATTGGCATGAATTGGTTACGGCATGTGTTAAAAAAGGGTGGGGCGGCATAGAGAACCTGGCATTGATCCCGGGAACTGTGGGAGCTGCACCGATTCAAAATATCGGGGCATACGGAGTTGAATTGCAGGACCGGTTTATTTCACTGGAAGCATTTAACCTGAGTTCCGGGGAAATTGAAGTTTATAAAAAAGATGACTGCAGATTCGGTTACAGGGACAGTATTTTTAAAAATGAGTTAAAAAACAAACTGGTTATTTTGTCTGTAACCCTTGCATTATCTAAACCACCGCATCGTATTAAAGGGGAGTATCAATCACTAAAGGAATGGTTGAAAAATAATCATATACATAATCCATCAATATCGGATATTTATAAGGGGGTGGTGGAAATACGAACAAATAAATTGCCAAATCCGTCTGATCTTGGTAATGCAGGAAGTTTTTTTAAAAATCCGGTCATCAGTAAATCAGAATTTGAACAATTGGAAGAAAGATTCCAGACAGTTCCATCCTACCCCGCGGGTAATGAAAAAGTAAAAGTACCAGCCGGCTGGCTGATTGAAAAAACAGGCTGGAAGGGCAAAAGAGTGGGAAATACGGGCACTTATAAAAACCAGGCTCTTGTTATAGTCAACCATGGTGGTGCAACCGGCGAGGAGATCTGGAATTTGGCAAAGCGAATTCAGTTATCAGTTCAAAAGAAATTTGGTATTGAATTGATTCCGGAAGTTAATGTGATCGGATCTCCGAATGCCTGATACAATGAGTCAAAATTTGAATTCTTTTCTGATCAGACAGGCATCATCATGTCCGCTAAAATTACAATACAGCCGGGATTATTCTGATTACAATACAGCCGGGATTATTCTGACGGAAATAGCACCGGTAATAACTATAAGATCAAGACGAAAATCATGATGCGGAGAGTACTTGGCATCATATATCAGGGCGGTAAAGAAGCAGCAGATGACCACAGAAATGCCATTCATCAGACCAAAAATTGGCTCAAAGCTGAACAGGTAACGATCTATGGAGGAGTAATCGCCTGGAAAAATTATCATGCAAGGCTTCCGGTTTTGGTAAAAGATGGGCAAAGGGTAACTCTTCTTCAGATCCATGGAAAAATGTGGAAGTCACACAAACCGGTGACGGATTTCAAGTTAACCAGAAATAAAAAACTGACTGTCTATGTCAGGGAGGCTGCATATAAAAAATGGCTGATCGGGAATATATATCCGGAACTGGATCTTTCGATCCGGTTGTGCTTCCCCAGTTCTGATTTTAAATCAGGTACGGATAATTTGTATGCCAAAGTTGCCAAAGGTGAAGCAACTCCGGGTGATGTGGATTCATTATATACAGAAGTGAATGTGGATAAGGCAATTGATAGTATTATCAATNCGGATCAGGGTTTAAATTTACATCCATTCTTTCATATGATGTCTTTTGAAGACCAGCTTGACTGGATGGGGCGGCAGCTCCGATCTGACACGCAGCCTGCTCCTTTTCAAATCACAAATACCTGTAAGGTATGCCGATACAGGACGAATATTTCAAAAAGTTCTGGTAAAGGTTGCTGGGAAACCCATCTGAATGGCACTTACAAGCATCCTGAGCAACATGTATTCGATTTGATTGGACATGGTAATTCCCATGAAGCTGAGAGGGATCGTTATTTTCAGGAGGAAGTGCCGTTACCAGCCGGAATCACAAAATTCAGTGATATTTCAGTACTCGGTAATCAATCTATAACAATTCAACAAAGAAGAATTCTACAACTTTTATCGGCACGTGGAAAATTGCTGCCTCTGAAATGGATGAAAGAAAAATTGAGAGAGATTCTCAAACATGTAAAATACCCACTGCATTTTATCGATTTTGAAGCTGCAACATCTGCCATTCCTATGCAGGTTTCCGGGAGGCCTTATGAACCTGTTTACTTTCAATTTTCCTGCCACACATTACATGAAAATGGAGAACTCACTCATTATGAGTGGCTCGATACAGATTTATATCATTACCCGCACGATCAGTTTGTGGACAAACTGACGTCCATTCCAGGGATTATGAAGGGTACAATCTTCCAATACTCCCCATTTGAAAAACAAGCATTAAATACATTATTCCGGGAATATTCCCGAAGTTCCGGTAAAGATATCCGGGCTGCAATGAAGCTTCAATCTCTGATAAAAGGGGCAGATAATACTCCAAATCGTTTTGTAGATATGAACAAGCTTGTCCGGGATTTCTATTTTAACAGATTTCTGAATCAGGGCCTGGGTTTAAAACAGGTATTGATGAGCACACTACAAAGCAGTACTTATTTACAGAAAAGATATACGGATGGAATTCAATTCGGCGATTTTCATCTGAACCTGATTGAGAGTCAAGATGGACATTTGTCAGATCCCTATATCTTAAACCAAACTCAAAATGAACCTATAGAAGATGGTTCGTCTGCGATGCATGCCTGGCTGTATGCAAAAACTGAATATTGCGACGATCTGAGACGTAAAGATATCCATGATGCATTGAGAGTATATTGTTCACTCGATTCTCTTGCACTCGTCATCATCTTTCAGGAGTGGATGCATCTGATCAGTAATTGTGAGAGTGATGGGGACATCATTGAATGGGATTGAATTTTATCTTATTGAAGAGACCTCAGGGACTGTCCGGTATTTACTCTTTCAACTTGTATATTACTTTATTTGCAATGGTGAAAATCAGCAGGAACAAGTAACTTGCCAAATTACTATAAAAAGACACTCATGAGACAGCTAAAAACATATTTCTTCCTTCCGTTTTTTATAACTTTTTTGGTTGCCGGTTGTTCAATTCAGAAAAATCCGGTAACAGGAACAACTCGTGCATTTGGTTATTCATGGAGCCAGGAAATCCAGATCGGGCGGGATGCAGACCCTGAAATTGTAGCCCAGTTTGGATTATATGACGATGACGAACTGGCGGACTATGTGGTAGAGATTGGAGAGCGTATTCTTGCTGAAAGCCATCTGAGGCGCCCGGATACGGATCGGCAGTTTCGGGAAACTGAATTTACTTTCAGAATGCTCGATAGCCCGGTAATTAATGCTTTTGCACTACCTGGTGGTTATATCTATTTCACGAGAGGGATGATGGCTCACCTGAGCAACGAGGCTCAGTTTGCTGTTGTAATGGGGCATGAAATCGGCCATGTTGCGGCAAGACATGCATCCCAGCGGGCATTAAGGCAGACGATCGGACAGATTGCTGTCGTGGGCGGAGCTGTATTGGGCCAGGAAATATTGGGATTGCCAGGGCAGACATTACTTGAATTAAGCAGCACTGCAGCACAGTTGTTATTTCTAAGTTACAGCAGGGATAATGAGAGGGAGTCAGATGCACTTGGCGTTGAATATGCTGCAATGAGCGGGTATGATTCTGCAGAAGGGGCAGCACTTTTTACCAGTTTGAAACGTATCTCTGAAAAATATGGCCAGACAATTCCGAATTTTGTGTCCACTCATCCTGATCCCGGAGAGCGTGAAATCAGAATTCCCCGGCTTGCAGATGAATGGAGAGAGAGAAGCTATGAGCAGACAGAAAGAAATGAGGAACGGTATATGCAGATTATCGATGGATTGATATTCGGAGATAATCCCCGGCATGGATTTGAAGAAAACGGAGTTTTCTATCACCCGGATCTTGAGTTTCGGTATAATATTCCATCAGGATGGGAGATGATCAATCAGCCGTCACAGGTCGTATTGCTAAGCCAGCAGGAAGATGCAGTTTCTATATTCAGAATTGATGGAGAGTCATCAACCCCGCAGCAATCCGTACGGGCGATCACTTCTCAGGATGGTATTCAGCTCCTTGAAGAAGGAGAGACACTGAGTAGTGGTGAGTGGAACGCATATGAAGCAACGGCACACGCATCACTTCAGGATGGTACACCGATCGGCCTGTATATCTATGCTGTATCCTACGGTGATTATATCTACAGGTTTATCAACTACACGGTGCGCGACAGATATGATACCTATGAAGATAACTTCAGATATGTTACTGAGTCATTTGACAGGCTTACTGATCCATCCATACTTGCGATTGAACCGGTACGAATCCAGACATTCAGAGCTAACCGAAGCGGAACATTTGAATCTTTTCTGCCTGATCCGATCCCAATGGATATGGATGCATTGGATATTGCTATCATCAACCAGGTAGAACTTGAGGATCAAATTCAACAAGGGCAGTGGCTCAAGATCCCCGTTCAGTAAATTGAATAGCAATATTTCCCTGTAACAGTTACCTTCAAACACCTGATTTCCCGCCCGGGTTGTATTATACTTTCATGTCAGATATGGGCAGGAAATTTTCGTGTAAATTTTAGGGTTAGAATAACCAATTTTCAATTTTTTAAAACAAAAGAAAGCAGATGATTCAGCGATATTCCAGGAAAGAGATGTCTGAAATTTGGACGGAAGAAAATCAATTTCAAGCCTGGCTTGATGTAGAACTGGCTGCTTGCAGGGCATGGAGTAAACTTGGTAGAATTCCGGAAAAGGATGTCGATATTCTTTATGAAAAAGCGGCGTTTAATGTAGACCGGATTCATGAAATCGAGAAGGAGACACGGCATGATGTTGTTGCTTTTACCCGGTCGGTCTCTGAAAGTCTCGGCCCCGAAAAAAAATGGGTTCATTACGGGCTTACTTCAACCGATGTAGTAGATACTGCTAATGGTGTCAGATTGAAACAGGCGAATTCCATATTGAGAGATGGGATTGAACGGATGAAAGATGTACTCGCAAAAAAAGCGATTGAACATAAAGATACGATTATGATGGGGCGGACACACGGTGTGCATGCTGAACCCTACAACTTTCGGCTTAAAATGTGCCCTCTGGTATGATGAAATGACCAGAAACCTGGAAAGGTTTAAAGTTGCTGCAAAAGGGGTTGAATTCGGAAAATTATCCGGAGCCGTCGGTACGTTCGCCAACATCCCGCCAGAAGTTGAAGAATATACCTGTGAATTACTCGGTTTATCTCCGGCCCCGGTTTCTACACAAACATTACAGCGGGATCGTCATGCTCACTATATGTCTGTTCTTGCATTGATCGGATCTACATTGGAAAAGATGGCTGTGGAAGTCAGGCATCTTCAGCGAACCGAGCTCAGGGAAGCTGAAGAGTTTTTCCGGAAAGGGCAGAAAGGATCTTCTGCAATGCCGCATAAACGTAACCCGGTCAGTTCGGAAAATATCACCGGTTGTGCCAGGGTTTTGAGAGGGTATATGGTATCTGCTTTTGAGAACATTCCGCTTTGGCACGAGAGAGATATCTCGCACTCCTCAGTGGAACGTATTATCCTGCCGGATGCGACGATTTTGCTCGATTATATGCTTCATCGATTTGCCAATGTAATTGAAAAGCTGATGGTTTACCCCGATCAAATGAAAGAGAACATGGAGAAGACGCACGGCCTGGTATTTTCACAGCGTCTGCTTTTGATGCTGATCGATAAAGGGTTGTCAAGAGAATTTGCTTATGATACTGTACAGCCACTTGCCATGAAAGCCTGGGAGGAGAAGCGTTCTTTTCAGGAACTGGTTGAAAACGATCCAGAAGTGCAGAAAAACCTCAGCAGTGAAGAAATAGAATCTGCGTTTGATTACGAACATCACACAAAGAATGTTGATCGCATTTTTAAACGGGCCGGCCTGGGTTGATTGATGTTGATCTCTGATCTCAGATTGATGATCACTCGATCTCCGATCTCTGTCACCCGATCGCAGATCTTCAATCGAGTAATCTGAGATCAGAGATCAGAAGTGATAAATTTTTTCTCTGCCGCCACATTATAGTAAGTTATCCAACCGCTTCTCAATAACAGTAGCAGTATAAGCGGAAATACAGCAGGATGTAAATATTGCGGCCAGAAGATCCAACCGGCAAGTATAATGAATGATACAATAGCTGTTGCCAAAAAATAGATTGTCATTCGTTTGCCAGGCTTTGAATGTTTGATAAGAATAGGAACAACTATGAGGTGAGTCGGAAGAGCCCATATCAGGTTCAGGTTACTTGCAGTCACATCATGAAGAGAGATAAACCATAGAAATGAGATGAGTAACCCGATGAATCCGGTCACAGCAAATAATGGCACATCAATCCAGCGCTGAATGGCCACCCCGGCTTGATAACCTTTCCAGGTGACAAGAAGACCGGTTAAAAAAACAATCCAGGTGAAGAGGGAAACCCATGGAAAACTGTTTCCCTGTTCTTCATAATTGTCAATATTGAGAATCAGCTCTGTGTTAGCTACAAGTGGTTCATCCCGGCCATCGATGGTTATGGACGCGTAATCAAAAGCTTCCATCAGATAATCGGGTAGAAACATGGTTTCCCGGGGTTCTGCAACCCGGTCAATTTGGTTGCCGAGCAATACATCAATTCCAAACCTGTCAAACGGTTTGTGATGCACATAGAGAGCAATCAGTTCCCGGAATGTGAGGCCGGGATCCGGTTTCTCTGCAAATTTAACTTCACCGCTAAATACGGCCTCCATAGCATCGCGAATCCTGGTGGAGCAGTTATCAAATAAAAAATCATACTGGTAATAGCGGTTCTCTTCACGCGCATTATCCAGCAGAAAATCATAGAGCAATTGCTGCTGGCCTGTCGTAAGATTTAAGGCCTGCTCGATCACCGGCCGCCGGCGTTGTCTGTAGTGTTCCAGTGAATGGGGAAAGGATGCAATCGACAGAAAATAATTCAGGTCACCGTAGATAAACTTCAGCATGAACCAGGAATCGAAGTGAAAAGTGCCGTAGTTGAATGAAAGGTCCATGTTATTCACCGGGTCATAAACACGGATTGCACTATGGCCAAAATATTCTTCGGGTGCCTCACCCGGTAAAATGGTAATCAGTGAAATCTGTGCCTGGCCGGATAGCTGCCGCTCCTGAGCTTTGACAGAAGAAATACTTCCTGTTAAAACCAGGAGAATTATCAGGATAAAACAATTCCGCCGCATGTATACTTGTTTACAATTTCTCAATACAGGAATGAAAATGAATGCAGATCTATTAGAAACAATATTAATGCTCAGATATTACCAGTAATGATGTACCAACCTGTGAATTTTTTGGTCATATATCTGTTTAACCCGGGCCATTGTTTCATCTGAAAGGCGTGGAAGTTCGGCTACCCTGATATTTTCTTCAGCTTGCGACGGCCGCTTGGCACCCGGAATCGCACAGGTTACAGCGTCGAACATCAATATCCAGCGGAGGGCAAATTGTGCAAGACTCATTGTTGGCGGACATATTTCTTTAAGCTCTTCAACAGCATCCAGGCCGGTTTCATAATCAACCCCGGAAAAGGTTTCACCCCGGTCGAAAGCCTCACCATGCCTGTTGAATTTGCGGTGGTCGGTTGATTCAAATGCTGAGTCTTTAGTCAGCTTACCCGTCAGAAGCCCTGATGCCAGCGGTACCCTTGCCAGAATACCAACCTGTCGCTTTTTTGCCTGTTCGAAAAAAAGTTCAGCAGGACGCATTCTGAACATGTTGAAAATAATCTGTACAGTCTGCACATTCGGATATTCAATGGCTTTGAGTGCTTCTTCCACTTTTTCAACACTCACACCATAGTGTTTCAGCTTGCCTTCCTTGACAAGGTCATCAAGGATCCCAAATACTTCCGGCCTGTAATAGACGGAAACAGGCGGGCAATGGAGCTGCAGCAGGTCAAGGGTGTCAGTTTCAAGATTTTTCAAACTTCGCTCAACAAATGCTGTCAGGTTTTTCCTGTTATATCCGTCTGCCGTATGAGGGTCGAGCCGGCGGCCGGCTTTGGTAGCGATAATGATTTCCTGTTTGTGATCTTTTTTGAGTTGGGCAAGAAGTTTTTCACTGCGGCCGTCTCCGTATACATCGGCTGTATCAAAAAAATTAACTCCCATTTCAACTGCTGTATGGAGGGCATCGAGTGATTCTGAGTCATCCACTTTGCCCCATGATCCGCCAATTGCCCATGATCCAAAACTGATCACAGAAACTTCCCAGCCTGTCCGCCCTAATTTTCGGTATTGCATAATTTTTCTATACGTTCTTTATCAGAATAATGATTCCGGGAAGTATAGGAAATTATGTACTAATTTGTTGATTGTCAGTATCTCCCGGGATGTCTTTAGGTGGGTTGGGCTTTGGGGCCATTGCCGGGGTATGGCCCGACAGTTTTACCATAACAGCTTCCATCGGCATCCAGTTATCGGTACCCGATTGGGCAAGCAAAATATCATCTTCAAGTTCTCCCCGTTCAATCTTCGCCTGGATCATTTCAAGGGATTCCGGCCCTTTGGGAACACCGCCCGGTTTCATATAGAAATAGCTGACATTCGCATGTTCCTTGATTTTGGCTGCAAGCTTTTTCCCCGCCACTCCGGCTTGGAGAGAAAGTTTTTTTGTAGTATCGAAAATCTTGTTTCCGGCCGTCTGAAGTAGCTGATGTACCCGTTCCTCATCATCCGATTCAAAACTTTGAAGTGTACCCACGTGTTCTTCCATGCCCCGGGTATCAAAGCTGAGATACTCTTCCCGGGTATATCCTACAAATTTACCGAAAAAAATAGCCGGGAAACGGAGTGCAACGGAATTGTAATTTTTAACTGCTTCATTATACTTTTGTCCCATTTCTTCAATATTGGCATGGCTTGATCGCACATCATTCATCAGGTCTTTATACAATTCACTTGATTTTAGTTCCGGAAAGCGCTGAGTAGCCCCCTGAAGAGTAGCCATCATGGTACTTGATTGCTGTACCGTACTCATGAGTGCAGAGGTCGAATTATCCTGGGATACTTTCAATTGAGTTACCTGTTCAAACCCTTTGTACCCTTTTACAACTTCACTTGCTTTGTTGATGATATCCACCATTTTTTTAACGGCAGCCCGAACGTTAGACCGTTTTTCTCTTACCTCTTCTCTCAGCCCTCTGAGTGCATTATAGGTGCGAACAATCCATATTAGAAGTATTATGGCAACGAACAGTAGAATCCAGAATACAGAGACAAAAAAATTAATTATGCTTTCCATAAGATTTTATTTTAGAAAAGGTTCGTAATTACCAACAGATATGTTTCACAGAGAGATGCCTGTCTGAAGCCAGCTTTTATTCCATGAACCTCGAAACCCCCCATATCTATTTATCTATTAATAGATGAATTTAATTACTTTAGGGTTAAAATCAAGTCTGTAATTCATCCGCTGAATCTTGCCTTATTTTCAATAAACAAAAATATAGGATTCAAGGACGATACAGTTTTCAGTAGTCAGGAGAAGTGAAAACCGGTTAAATATTTATCGGAAGCAGCAGAATAATTATCACTCCCGTTAATTTATAGAATCGTGACTTCTTTCAATTTCCCGTTTTCAATCTTGATCGTTCGATGGGGAAATTGCCGTACAGTATTATAATCATGAGTTACCATCAGTACAGCCATACCCCGGTTATTGATCTGCTTTAACAGGTCCATAATTGAATTTGAAGCATCAGGATCCAGGTTGCCGGTAGGTTCATCAGCAAGCAGGATGCGCGGNTCATTAGCAAGGGCACGGGCGATAACAACCCGCTGTTGTTCTCCCCCTGAAAGGTCATCAGGCATGGATTTTCGCTTGTGGCTCAAACCGACCATTCCCAGTACTTCAACAACCCGTTGTTTGATGAACCGGTTTTTTTGGCCGGTTACTTCAAGGGCAAAGGCTACATTATCATAAACACTCCGGTCCGGCAAGAGTTGAAAATCCTGGAAAACGATTCCAAGCCGGCGCCTCAGAAAGGGGACCTCCTTATCGGGTAATCCTGTTACATCAAAATCAGCTACATGAATAGAGCCTTCTGTTGGTTTAATATCTCTGTAGAGAAGTTTTAAGAAGGAACTTTTTCCGGCACCGGTTTTTCCTATTAAATAGCAAAATTCACCAACTTCCAGGGTAAAATTGATTTTGTCTAAAACTGACTGATATCCATAAACGACCGATACATTTTCAAGTGAAATTACTGCGTTGTTTGCCATTGGCTTACGATTGTTACTCTCAAACTTTTCTTGTTTGCTTTTTTGAACCTGAAGCCGTCATAAGCTTCGATAATCTTAAACTCAGTTTTATTTAAAATCTGCAACATCTGTTCATAGGTGTATATTTTTTGTTTATGAACTTCCACAAATGTTTCCTGAACCATGGAGTGATCACCATTTAATTTTTCGATTTCAAATTCATTTGTATGAATATTATTGATTGCATCAAATGAGCTGGTTCGAAAAAAACGGTAATTATCAGGACTGGTGCCTTCTTCATTATGTAAATACCGGATCGCCTGTCGTGAATTCCGGGGTGTTGTGAAATCAAAGATAAAATATCCGCCGGGTTTTAAGACTTTGCTAACTTCTTCATGGAGTTTCAGAATTTCCTGTTCCGTGTGAAGGTAGTTAATACTATCAAATACAAGAAATACGAGATCATACTTTTTTTCTAATTCGAGTTCGAGAAAATTCCGGGTTCTGAACTCTACATTTGATTCTTTTTTTTCTGCCTTTTTTTTTGCCATCTGAATCATTTCACTGGAGGCGTCGGTTGCGGTAATTGAGTAATAACCTAATTCATCGAGATAGATAGCTACCGATCCTGTTCCACATGCGAGCTCGAGTAATTCAGCAGCTTCAGGTGCATGAATCTGGATTACTTCATCGATGTAATCGGCCCAGGCTTCATAATCAACATCAGACATCAAAGTATCATACACATGTGCCAGCACACTGTAAATCGGTTGATTTATGTTTTTAACCTGGTTATTCATCGTCCTTGAATTTGTTTGCTGCGAGTTGCACAGCAAGATTGTATGCTGCTTTAAATGATGTTTCTGAGGCACTGTTCCTTCCGGCAATATCAAAACCGGTTCCATGGTCGGGAGAAGTCCGTATAAAGGATAATCCGGATGTAAAATTGACACCCTTGCCAAAAGCAATGGTTTTGAATGGAATTAACCCCTGATCATGATACATTGCAAGTATTCCGTCAAATTTCTGCCATTGCCTGCTTCCGAAGAACCCATCGGCAGGGAAGGGCCCGTTCAGGCTTAGCCCGCTTTTTTTCGCCATATCTATTGCAGGTTTGATAATAGCAATCTCTTCGCTGCCGATGATACCGCCATCACCGGCATGGGGGTTCAGTCCTAACACTGCAATATTTGGTGATAAAATCTGAAAATCGTTTTTCAGACTATGATGAAGACGATTAATATGCTGGAATATCATGTTTGTAGTCAGTTGGCCTGCGATGTCCCTGACCGGAATATGAATGGTCGCAAGCGCTACACGAAGTGATTTATGCACCAGTATCATCTGAATTTCTTCAGAGTTACTTTTTTCAGCAAGAAACTCAGTATGTCCGGGATAGTGATACCCTGCTTTATTGATGGATTCCTTTGATATCGGTGCAGTTACAAGTGCATGAGCTTCTCCTTTCATACAAAGAGAGGCACCCAAATCAACTGCTTTCATTGCTTCCTGACCTGCCACAACTGAAGGATTTCCGGGTATGGGTTCAATGTTTGCACCATCCGTACTTCTCAGGAGGTTTACCAGCCCCTCCTGTGTTGTATAATCCGGGATTTTTTCGATGACATGAAATTTGAAACCGGTCTTAAGCTTTTCTTCATAAAATTGAAATACACGCTCATGACCGATGAGAACCGGGGTAGATTTATTTAAATCAGATTGTTTCAGTGCTTTAAGGATGACTTCCGGCCCAATGCCGTTATAATCACCCATACTGATGGCGATGACGGGTTTCATTAAAATTTATTTCTATTGCTGAACGAGCCTGAAGTCACCAAAGCCGGTAGTCGCTTCGAAAATCAGCGTTCGGTTTCTGTAAACCCAGATTTCCCTGGTCGGGCCATCTGTCGGATAGGTACGTTCTTTTCGTACAGGTTCTCCATAAAGGATATAGGCACGTCCCTGATCAGAATCAAACCCCGGCCGTTCAGGTGTGGTATAATTGTTATATGCCTGGTCGATACGTTTATAATATTCTGCCATTAATTCATTGAATTCGGTATCTGGTGTCGGATCGCGTTCTGCCCAAAACTCCCTGAATTTTCTTTCGCGGTCTGCTGCTGACCCACGCCGCATTTCTCTTATCTGGCTATCATCAGCGATAAACCTGAGCATATTAATGGCAACATCGAGGTTTAGCAAACTCACCGGCATGTCTATCCAGCGTGAGTTGATGTTTTTTGTTACCAGCGGATCGCTTTTACCTTCGGCTTCCACCGTGATTTTAAATCGTGTATTTGGAAATTCATTGTTTGGGACAGTTGTGATAAAC
>SL_3KL_010_SEDDRAFT_10000213_pt1 | contig 43142 bp, 45 predicted proteins | sample SodLakKL_010_SED_2_FD_10381 | JGI IMG/M metagenome (IMG submission 10381) | reverse complement strand
CATCAATAATCATTCACAAGTGGAGGTGCCGGGAGTCGAACCCGGGTCCGGAGTGAAAACCCTCGAAACTTCTACGTGCGTAGTCCGGTCTTATTATTTCGATCCGCCACAACCGACCGGACAGGCCGTGAACGGATCTATCGCAGTTTGAGTTCGCCGCACTACCCTGCGCCCGGTAGTCCGGCTAGCCTGACTTTGGCGACGCTCTCAACAACCCCGTCAGGCAGGGATTGAAGAGAACGCGCTGCGTTTAATTACGCAGCGAGTGCGTAGTTGTTGTCTGCACTTATAGATTTTTCCGCTTTTTTATTCCCGCCTTTTCATTCATATGAATTATTAAAGCGGGATCCCTTTCGGGACCTGGACGCGGAGACCAGGGCACGCAATTCCGAGCATTCCACACCCCGTCGAAACCACATCACCCCCGTTTTGGAAATGCATACTGTCTTATACTAATATAACAATTTTTCGGGGATATACAATTCCCGGGACTAAACTAATCGGGCGTTAAATAGTGCCTGGTTAGTTCATCTTTAAGATAATTAAATGCTTCGTCAACAGAATCACAGAATTTGATCAAATCGAGATCGGCTTTACTGATAGTACCGTATTTGACCAGTGCGTCGAAATTTATCACTTCATTCCAATATTCAGACCCATATATTATAATCGGGAGGTGTTTCTTCACTTTCTCAGTCTGAATCAATGTCAGCACTTCGAATAATTCATCAAGTGTACCGAATCCACCCGGAAAAATTACGAGCGCCTTGGCAAGATAGACAAACCAGAATTTCCGCATAAAAAAGTAATGAAAATCGAAGTTTAATTCCGGAGTAATATACTGGTTTGGAAACTGCTCCATTGGTATACTGATATTGAGCCCGATAGACTTTCCTTTCGCTTCAAGTGCTCCCTTGTTTGCCGCCTCCATCATTCCCGGCCCGCCGCCGGAGCACACGACAAAGCGGTATGATGAATTCAATGATTTTGACCAGAGTGTCATCCGTTTGGATAATTCACGGGCATCCTCATAATACTTCGAAAGATAAACATGATTTCGGGCAATTCTTACTTGTTCTTCAAGATTTTTCCGCGTGGCATCTGTTGCATTATTTAATTCAAGCTCGAGGTGATCGAGTTCTTTTTGTGCCTCAGCAAGTGGCTTTGTGCGTGCGGAACCAAAGAAAACAATGGTATCAGCGATCTTTTGCTTTCGAAAACGCTGTAGCGGTTCAAGAAATTCCGATAAAATACGTATGATACGAGCATCCGCGCTTTTCAGAAAATTTAAATTAGTATATGCTTTCTCAGCTTTTTCCAACGTTTTATTCATGGTTCCCTCTTCTACTCATTAATTTATGATAACCGTGTATCGATCGAACGCCCGCCATCGACTGGAATTGTTACCCCCGTAATATATGATGCTTTAGTTGAAAGAAACAGCACAACCTCAGCAATATCAATAGGATCTCCATATCGTTTCAACGGGATTTTACTTTTATCGATATGCTGCATTTCGGGATTTTCTTCTCCCTCAATAATGATTGTCCCGGGTGCAACGGCATTTACTGTAATATCCGGTGCGAGGGTTCTGGCAAACGATCGGGTCAAACTCATCACACCTGCCTTCGACGCGCTGTAATGAATATGTTCTTTCCATGCCTGCAATCCGCCAAGTGATGCAATGTTAATTATCCTCCCGGCACCGGTTGATTTCAATATTAATTGTGCTCCTTCCTGGGAGCATAAAAACACACTTTTTAAATTTGTATCGATGATTTTATTCCACGCATCATCGTCAATTTTATTCCATTTATATCGGGTGAAAATAGCAGCATTATTAACCAGAATATCGAGACGTCCATATTCTTTTTCAATGATTTGCATCATACGAACAACATCTTTACGCTTTGATACATCCGCCTGAACTCTGAGCACACGGCCCCCGTTGGATGTAATTTCATCGGAAGTTTTTTTTGCTTCATCTTCAGATGCATGGTAATTCAATACAAGATCGAATCCCCCATGCTGATGAAATGCAAGGAGTATGTGTCTCCCGAGACGTCTTGCCGAACCTGTGACCAGTACTACCGGTTTATCCATACTTAATTTCTACTTTAATTATCACTCCGAATGAATGGTAAATCTGCAATTTTGCCGGAATAGTGTTCTTCTCCTATGTTTACCTTTACACGGTTACCGGTTGATTCATTTCCTTTCTCAAAGCGTACCAGTGCGATAGATTTTTGTAGATGTGGTGAAAACCCAATTGAAGTTACAGCACCTGCAACAGATCCGTTTCCCGAGATAGCAGTTACCTTGTTTTCACCGGACTCGAGTAGTTGGATGGTATTATCCTCCAGAATACTGTCAAGCACAACACCCTTAAGAAAGCGCTTTATCTTTTGATAAGTATCCAGCCGTGCAATTACTTCCTGACCGATATAACAGCCCTTGGTCCAGCTTACAAAGTCCTGCAAATTAGACTCAAGCGGATTTACCGAATCATCAAAGTCACTCCCGAATAATGATACACCAAACTCAAGGCGAAGAGAATTAAAATCAATCAATTCAATGGGTTTTCCGCTTTTTACTAAACCAAACTCATCTATATTTTTTTTCTCTATGTAGAACAATTTACCACCGGGATATAATCTCGGAGAAGACATCTCAATAGAACCTGACTCACCGGAAAATACTTCCTTTGAACCTGTGCTACCGTCGAACTCCAGTATACAGCTATACTCAGGATATTCTGAAACATCGACATCTTCCATAATAACATACTTATCGAAAATTTTTTTTATCGCATCTTTTGCACCTCGGCTGTGAACGAGATGTATACTCCCGTTCAAATAATACAGATCAACAACATCAATTATTCGACCTTTTTCATTTGTGAATATTGTTGTTGTACCGGTTCCTTCTACTAAATTACGCACTTCATTTGTCGACATCCGGTGGATGAAATCAATGACATCTTTACCGTTGAGCAGTAATACATCAACCGGTGGGTCCGGTAAATACACATTTTGTAATTGTTCAGGCAGAAGCTGCTTCCGCCTGCTGTTGTCCGGGTGTTTCAGCATGTTTTATAATCGAGTTTGTTGATTCTTTATCAAAATAGTGAATTTTATCTATATCAAAATATAATTCAAACTGTTTTCCGGCCTCCGGCATCTCACTCCGGCTTTCAAATGCCGTGGGTACTCTCGCAACCAATTGAGGTGAATCTCCTACCGTAAAATATACAAACAATTCATTCCCCATCGGCTCCACCACTTCTACATCTACTTTCACGGGTGTTACGTTATAGCCCTCTCGCACGGCACTCTTATCATGAATGTGCTCCGGCCGTATGCCCATTACTACATCTTTATTGTTATATCCTTTCAAATATGATTCATGTTTTTTTGAAATTTTAAACTGAACTTCTCCACTTTTTTGTCTGAACGCTATATCACCTTCGTGATATATTACACCATCAACAAAATTCATCGACGGACTACCGATAAATCCGGCTACAAAAACGTTGTTTGGTGAATTGTATATATCCATCGGGGAGTCTATCTGGTGAATAAATCCGTCTTTCATAACTACAATCTTATCCCCCATCGTCATAGCTTCCATCTGATCGTGGGTAACGTATACCATGGTAGCTTCGAGACGGCGATGAAGTTTGGAGATTTCAGTTCTCATCTGTACACGAAGTTTTGCATCAAGGTTACTGAGTGGTTCATCGAAGAGGAATACTTTCGGTTTCCTGACGATGGCTCTACCTACTGCTACCCGCTGCCGTTGTCCGCCGGATAGTGCTTTAGGTTTCCTGTCGAGGAAGTCTTCGATGCCGAGAATCTTTGCTGCTTCTCGCACCCGCTGAGCAATCTCCGTCTTTGCAAATTTCCTCAACTTTAATCCGAACGCCATATTATCATATACCGACATATGGGGGTAAAGTGCATAATTTTGAAAGACCATTGCAATATCCCGGTCTTTTGGCGGGAGATCGTTGACAACTTTGTCATCAATATAAATATTCCCACGGGTAATCTCCTCAAGTCCAGCTATCATCCGGAGCGTTGTTGATTTACCGCAGCCAGATGGCCCGACAAGCACAACAAATTCCTTGTCATTTATTTCTATGTTACAATCGCTGACCGCAACAACTTCACCTTCGTATATTTTTTCGATATTCTCTAAACGAACACTTGCCATAGTATGCCTCAATTGTTATACGTAATCATTTTAATTACATCCATAAAACCCGGAAACGATACAGCAGCAGCTTGCATATTTTTGACGGTCACTTCTTTTTTAGACGATAAACCTGCAATCACCGAAGCCATTGCAAGCCGGTGGTCGCCATAACTGTCAAGGGATTTACCACCTTTCAGTCTCCCTCCTTCAAGCATAAACCCGTCATCCATTTCTTTAATTCGAGTACCAAGTGCCGAAAGATTTGCCACGACTGAGGATATTCGATCCGACTCTTTAGTCCTGAGTTCTTCTGCATTTTTTACCGCAAATATTCCGTCAGCGTGAGCTCCCGCAACTGCGAGTATTGGTATTTCATCTATAATGAGAGGTATTTGTTCTCCCTCTACCGTGCACCCACGGAGCTTCGATGATTTCGCGATTATATCACCAATAGGTTCACCGTCTGGATTTCGTCTATTTAAGATAACAATATTTGCGTTCATCCGTTCAAGAACTTTAAGAAAAGCTGTTCGAGTAGGATTTAAACTAACATTTTTTATGAGAATTTCACTTTGCGGAGTAATAAGGGCCGCAACAATAAAAAATGCAGCACTTGACGGATCACCCGGAATGGTCATTCGAGCGGGGGGAATGTTTAGCATCTTACTGATCGAAATATAATTTTTTCGACCGAATTTTTTTACCGGCAATCCGAGCATTCTTTCTGTATGATCGCGCGTCGGAAATAGTTCGATAACCGTCGTTGTTCCGGTTGCATAGAGTCCGGCTAGTAGAATTGCCGTTTTCACCTGAGCACTGGCTACGGGTAATTCGTAATTCATACTTTTCAACGGACGCTTAACACCGCGTATTTTTAGTGGAGCAGTCCCTTTTCGTGTACCGGAGATACGGGCATTCATCTTTGATAACGGCTTAATTATTCTTCGCATTGGTCGTGTCAACAAAGAATCATCACCTGTGATAACTGATGGAAAAGATTGACCAGCCAGTAATCCTGCCAGTAGCCGCATCGTAGTCCCGGAATTTTTTGCGTCAAGTATATCGCCTGGTTTTCGAAATGCAAATGGTCCGCCGCCGAGGACCCAGAGTGTTTTACCGGCAAACTCGTACTCTATCCCAAGTTTTGCAAGACATTCCACCGTTGTCAGCGGGTCCTGAGAGTTGGGGAAATTTTCAAATAAACTCTCCCCTTTCGCCAACGCGGCAAATAATGCTGCCCGATGAGCAATTGACTTGTCTCCCGGTAATTCTATTTCACCACGTAATGCGCTGACCGGTGAGACTGTAACCGTATTATTTTCATTTTGTTTGGTTAACAACGTCGCTAACTTTCAGAATAGATTCACCATCCATATCAGCCGGAATTGGCAACTCCATTAAGTCAAGGAGCGTTGGTGCAAAATCACCAAGCTTTCCACCTTCACGCAGTGGACCATTGAATCCCTCCTTTATAACGATAAACGGAACCGGATTTGTTGTATGTGCAGTGTGCGGACCGCCATCGGTATCGATCATTATGTCGGCATTACCGTGATCTGCTGTTACGACTGCACAATACCCAAGGTCAAGTGCTGCCTCCATCACTTTCCGGGTACATTTATCGACAGTCTCAACTGCCTTTATCGCCGCTTCCATAGAGCCGGTGTGACCTACCATATCCGGATTGGCAAAATTTAAAACAACCAGATCTGGATATTTCTCTGTAATAAACTTAACGGCTTCATCTGCAACTTCATATGCGCTCATTTCTGGTTTGTAGTCGTATGTAGGAACATCACGCGGTGAAGGGACAAGCACCCGTTCTTCGCCATCAAATGGTTTTTCGCGCCCGCCTGAGAAAAAGAAGGTCACGTGCGGATACTTTTCGGTCTCCGCGATTCGAAGCTGGGTTAATCCCTGGGCTGCGATATATTCACCGAGTGTGTTGTCAAGCGATTGTGGTTGAAACACAACCGGAAATGTAAATTCTTTTTGATACGGTGTCATCGTAACATAATCGAGATCGAGTAAGGTTCGATCAAACTCCTTAAAATCCGGATCGGTCAAAGCTGTTGTCAACTGTCGGGGCCTATCGGTGCGGAAATTAAAGAATAATACTGCATCGCCATCTTCGACCACGGCAACCGGTTTTTCGTCTTCGGTAATGACAATCGGCATTATAAATTCATCGGTCTTTTCGTCTTCATATGATGCTTCAACTGCTTCAACCGGATCGTTGAATTTTTTCCCCTCTCCATCGGTCAGCATCCGGTATGCCTTCTCGGTTCGTTCCCACCGTTTATCCCGATCCATAGCATAGTACCGTCCGACGATAGTTGCAATTCTACCGGTACCGATCTCTTTTACTTTTTCCTGAAATTCCTTTATATATTTCACACCATTATGCGGCGGTGTATCACGGCCGTCCATAAATGCGTGAACATACACATCTGATAATGCATGTTTATTCGCTAATTCAAGTATCGGATATAGGTGCCGGAGATGACTGTGAACACCGCCGTCGGAGAACAACCCCATCAGATGCAGCCTTCCGTTCTTATTCTTGACGTCGTGAATAAGGCGAAGAAGTGTCTCGTTCTCAAAAATTTCTCCGGTCTTTATTGCGTGATCGATGCGGGTGATATCCTGCCAGACGATACGACCGGCACCAATATTCATATGCCCTACTTCAGAGTTACCCATTTGTCCGCCGGGAAGCCCGACGTGTTCAGCCGATGCATTGGCCCATGTCCATGGTTTGGTCTTGAAGAGTTCGTCGAGATATGGCTGCTTTGCCCGTGCAATTGCACTAACCGACGGATCTTTTCCAAGACCATAACCATCGAGGATAATGAACATCATTTTTTTCATAATGAAATCTTATCTGTTAGAACGTCGTGATTGTTTTTTTCTATCGTGACGTCGTTCTCTTGGTTTACCATCACCCTCATCTTTCCCGGGCTCTTCACCGGTAATAACAGCTTTTCTGCTGAGATTATAACGACCTTCACTGTCGATTTTCATCAACTTAACTTCCATCTTATCTCCCTCTTTCACGACATCGCTAACTTTTTCAACTCGATTGGTATCAAGTTGTGATATATGTACCAGTCCTTCGTTGCCCGGGAGAAATTCAACAAATGCCCCGAAATCCATTAGCCGTTTTACCGTACCTTCATAGATTTTCCCAACTTCCGGTTCTTCGGTCATTTTTTCAATGATAGCACGGGCTTTGTCGCCTGCTTCTTTTGTGAGTGCAGCAATCGTTACCGTGCCGTCCTGATCGATATTAATTTCAGTTCCGGTTTCGGAGATGATATTACGGATGGTTTTTCCACCGGGACCGATAACGGAGCCGATAAGTGCCACCGGTATATTCATTGTGATCAAGCTCGGCGCATAATCAGAGATACTCGGACGCGGCTCACTGATTGTCCGGTTCATCACATCGAGTATGTGCAGCCTTCCTTCTTTTGCCTGACGGAGTGCCTGCTCCATAACCTCAAAAGAGATCCCTTCGATTTTAATGTCCATCTGGAAAGAAGTGATCCCATCTGCAGTGCCGGCAACTTTAAAATCCATATCACCGAGATGATCTTCATCACCAAGGATATCGCTTAACACGGCAACGCGATCGTTATCCTTAATCAATCCCATAGCGATACCTGCGACGGGTTTTTTAATCGGTACACCTGCATCCATCAGTGAAAGAGAACCGGCACAAACGGTAGCCATCGATGAGGAACCATTTGATTCCAGAATATCGGATACGATCCGCAACGTATAGGCAAATTCCTGTTCACCCGGAAGCACATACATCAAGGCACGTTCTGCGAGATTCCCGTGGCCAACTTCACGCCGTCCAGGTCCCATCACACGTCCAACTTCACCGACACAGAATGGCGGGAAATTGTAGTGTAACATAAACCGTTTCATTGATTCGGGTAACAACCCTTCGATGAGTTGCTGATCCATCTTCGTACCCAATGTAACGCTTGTCAAACTCTGGGTTTCACCGCGGGTAAACAGAGCTGATCCATGTGTTCTCGGCAGCAATCCGACTTCACAGCTAATGGTACGAATATCATCAAAACTTCTGCCATCGAGCCGCTTTCCTTCGGAGAGTATCATTTCCCGCATATCGTCTTTTTCGATATCGTGGATAATCTCTTTTATTGTGCTTTCCTGTTCGGGATATTTTTCAGCAAGCGATTCGAGTGTTTTCTCTTCTATTTCTTTCCGATTCTGTCCTCGTTCCTCTTTTGTACCTGCCGACCGGTTATTCTTTTTGATTTGTTCTTCGACAAGTTCCCGGATATCCTGAACGAGTTGTTCATCCGGAGCTGTTATCACAAACTCACGCTTTGCTTTTCCGGCTTCACGAGCAAGCTCGACCTGTAATTCATTGAGCTGTTTAATTGCATCGTGGGCTACTTTAAGTGCACTGAGCATGTCGTCTTCGCTGATCTCGTTGGATTCACCCTCTACCATTACCACACTTTCACTAGTACCCGCAACGATAACATCAATATCGCTATCATCAATTTGTTTATATGTGGGATTGACCACCCATTCTCCATTAATTCTTCCTACCCGTACTTCCGATATTGGACCGTTCCATGGCACATCGGAAACCATGAGCGCAGCTGATGCACCGACCCCTCCCAACACATCACTGTCATTTTCCTGATCGGATGAATAAACGGTCACCAGCAACTGAGTCTCGTTCATATACCCGTCTGGAAAGAGAGGACGAATTGGTCGATCTATTAATCGTGATGAGAGGATTTCTTTTTCTGTTGGTCGTCCTTCACGTTTGAAAAAACCGCCCGGTATCTTACCCGCTGCTGCGATCTTCTCACGGTATTCAACTTGTAGCGGAAAGAAATCTCTCGTTTCATCTGCTTCGTGAGCTGATACAACTGTGGCAAGAACCATAGTGTCGCCGTATTGTACCATAACGGAACCGTCGGCTTGTTTTGCATATTTTCCGGTCGATATGCTGAATGTTTTTCCGTTTAATTCAATTTGTTTCTTGATTTCCATTTAAGCTCCTGCAAATTCTTGCGTATTTTACTTACGTATTTTGAGTTCGTTTATGATTTTTCTATATCTGTCAATATCTTTTTTCATTAGATAGTTCAACAGTCTGCGCCGCTTGCCGACCATTTTTAATAATCCGGTACGGGAATGGTTGTCTTGTTTATGTGTACCGAAGTGACCGGTAAGATCGTTAATTCGAGCAGTTAAAATTGCGATTTGTACTTCCGGTAATCCTGAATTTTTCTCGGTGTTACCATATTTCTTTACAATTTCAGCTTTTTGCTCCTTTGTTAATGCCATTGATTGTATACTCCTTATTTAATGTATTATATATTGTTTTTTGAAAAATTTTCAGCTAATTCTATACACCGCCGTTTATCGGCTTGCAAAGTATGTATTAATTTTTCCGGTGAATCAAACTTTTGTTCATCCCGTAATTTCCGATAAAACGATAAATCGATTTGTGTATCATATAACTCGCCCACATCATTCAGAAAATGTACTTCCATTACAACCTGCCCGTCGTTTTTAAACGTCGGCCGGGTACCGATGTTCATCATACCGGGTATTTTTTGCCCGGCAACATCACCGGTGACAAAATAAACTCCTTTACCGGGCACGAGTTTTTTTTCGTGTACCGGAATGACGTTAGCAGTCGGAAATCCGATAGAAGCACCGCGACCATCCCCCCGCACAACCTTCCCCCTGAACGAGTAAGTCCATCCCAAAAATTCGGCAGCGCGTTCAACGTTACCTTCCCTCAAGAGCTTCCGAATTTTTGTAGAGCTTACAATCTCTTCACCGACATAGTACGGAGGAACGGTATGCACACTAAACCCAAACCGGTTTCCCAGATCAATGATATCTTTAATATCAGACTGCCGGTCGCGTCCGAACATATGATCATAGCCAACAACGACTTCTTTCGCTCCCAGGCCATCGACAATATAGTGCTTATAAAACTCTTCCGACGTCAGACGGGAGAACTCATAGGTAAACGGAATTATAAACAACACATCGATGTTCATTTTTTGAAAGATACTTATTCGATCATCAAGTGTTGTTAATAACTCAACCGCTCCTTTGTCCGATTTCACCACTTCCTTCGGATGCGGGTCGAACGTGATAACCACACTTCGCATACCGAGCATTCTTGCACGCTCTCGTACTTCAGAAATGATCTTTTGATGTGCACGATGAATCCCGTCATAACTGCCTATTGTACACACCGAATCGACCGGTTCGCCGGTTTCCTGACGTGATCGTGCTTGTATCACACGTACTTCCTTTTTAAACGATCTTTCAATTCATTTACGAGTTCAATTGTCACCGCTTCGTCTACTGTATACGGGCCAATNGCTATGCGGCGTAAATCCGTCAGATGGCCGCCGGTGTTAAGTTTCTGGCCAAAATCATGTGCAATCGATCTAATATAAGTGCCTTTCGAGCACGTTATTTTAAAAGATACGTATGGTAAATTGATGTCTGTAACGCTAAATTCAGATATCGATACCCGGCGCGGCTCACGTTTGACCTCAATTCCTTTTCGTGCCAGCTTATATAAGGGTTTACCGTTTTTTTTAATGGCCGAATACATCGGCGGTAACTGTTCAATTTCACCGATAAAATACCCGGTAGTTTCAATTACCATTGACGGGGTTATTGTATCAATCGGTTTGCGATCGATAACTTCAGTCTCGGCGTCATAGCTCGCAGTAGTTTCACCGAGTTTGATTGTTCCCGTATAGGTTTTTTCTAATGAAACAAATGAATCTATCTCTTTTGTTTTTCGGGCAGTACAAACAATTAATAACCCGGTTGCCATTGGGTCCAATGTGCCGGCGTGTCCGACTTTCTTAATAGCGAATGTTTTTTTAATTTTATTCACTACATCGAACGATGTCCACCCAACCGGCTTATCAACAAGTACAACAACACCTCCCGATAATTTCTCTGAAATTATACCTGGATCAACATTACTGTTTTCTTTAAAAACACTAAGTGTCAGAAAATCATTACGTTGTATCGTCGTCATTATTCCGGATCTTTTTAAATATACGCTCGAGCGAATCGACCCTGTCAAGCGTATCATCAAGAAAAAATTGTAAGTCGGGAGTGTATTTCAAACGCACACGCGATCCGAGCATATGCCGGATTTCACCTTTTCGTCGTGCCAACTCGTTTATTGTTGCGTTCTTTTTTTCATCTGAATCAAATATGCTCAGGTATACTTTTGCGATTTTTAAATCGGGCGTCATAATAATATCAGTCACCGTCAGAAATACATCCGTATCGATGGCAATCTCACGGAGTAATATCTGACTCATTTCTTCTTTTATAAGCGAGGAGACTTTTTCTGTTCTAATTGACATGCAGCTAACTGGTATTTTTTCGTTTTATTCCAATGTCCGTTTTTGTTCTACTAATTTATATGCTTCAATCAAATCACCGACTTTAATGTCGTTATATCCTTCTATACCCATTCCACATTCATAGCCGCTATCCACTTCCCGGACATCTTCTTTAAAGCGCTTGAGTGAGGAGAGTGTTCCCTGGTAGATAACAATACCATCACGAATTAGCCGAATTTTTGCATTACGCAACATCTTGCCTTCCTGGACATAACAACCGGCAACAGTACCCACTTTCGGGACTTTGAATGTTTCACGAACCTCAGCGGTACCGAGGATTTCTTCCTTGATTTCAGGTGAAAGCAATCCTTCAAGCGCACTCTTTACATCATTAATTGCATCATAAATAACGCTGTACAACCTGATCTCGACATTTTCGGTTTCGGCAAGCTTGCGTGTACTTGCAAGCGGTCGAACGTGGAACCCGACAATAATCGCCTGCGATGCGGCAGCCAGCAAGACGTCAGCATCGTTAATTGCACCAACTCCCTTGTGGATAACATTAACTTTAACTTCATCATTGGATAATTTAACCAATGACTCAGAGAGTGCTTCGACCGATCCGTCGACGTCACCTTTTACGATGATTGAAAGTTCTTTAACATCACCGGTCTGAATATTCTTCGAAATATCGTCGAGTGTAACGTGATGAATTTGTCGCAGATCTTGCTCTCGTTTTAATTGTTGCCGTTTTGCAGCGATATCACGCGCTTCAGCTTCACTTTCAAGAACAACAAAACGATCACCTACTTTGGGCATACCATCAAAACCGGTAACCTGTGCAGGTTTACTCGGTGGAGCTGCTTCAAGCCGGTTTTCGCGCTCATCATACATAGCTCGCACACGACCGCTATACAAACCAGCTATAAATGGATCACCCACCCGGAGTGTACCTGATTGAATCAACACAGATGCGATAATACCTTTTCCGCGATCGAGTTCAGATTCGATAATAACACCGTGAGCACGTTTTTCAGCATCAGCTTTCAGTTCAAGCAATTCGGCTTCGAGGATGATTTTCTCGAGTAATTGATCAATGTTCAACCCTTGTTTTGCAGCTATTTCAACGGACTGATATTTACCGCCCCATTCTTCGACCAGCACATTACGTTCGGACAGTTGTTGACGCACCTTATCGGGATTTGCATTGGGTTTATCGATCTTATTGATCGCAACAATAATCGGTACACCTGCTGCCTGAGCGTGGTTAATAGCTTCAAGAGTTTGAGGCATAACGTTGTCGTCGGCTGCTACGACAAGTACAACAATGTCAGTAAGCTGTGCACCGCGTGCACGCATAGCAGTAAAGGCTTCGTGACCCGGTGTATCGAGGAAGGTAATAGTTTTACCATCATCAAGCATCACCTCATACGCACCGATATGCTGTGTAATGCCTCCAGATTCACCCGCGACAACATTAGTCTTTCTGATAAAATCGAGTAATGTGGTTTTACCATGATCGACGTGTCCCATTATCGTGACTATTGGTGCGCGCGATTGTAGTTTCGCCGGATCTTCTTCCTCTTCTTCTATTACATCTTCAGCGAACTCTTCTTGGAATTCTACCTGGTATCCGAATTCGTCGGCGAGCAGAGTGATAACATCGGCTTCAAGCCGCTGATTAATTGAAACCATCATTCCGAGTTCGATACATTTTTGTATCATCTCATTACTCGGAACGTTCATGAGGTTTGCCAGTTCACCGACGGTTATATACTCAATAACATTTAATTTTGTTTTTTCGAGTTCTTGTTGTTCGAGCTTGCGTTGTTCTTCCTCAAGCCGCTCACGTTTTCGTTTTTTTCGTGCTACCGCCCGCACACTTGGTCCGGCATCATCCATTGCTGCAAGCGTTTTACGAATGGCTTCCTGAACTTCACCTTCATCTATATTCCGAGCACGAAGTTTCTTTTTCTTCTTTTTCTTTTTGGTTGTAGGTTCTTCTTTTTCCGGCTCTTCCCGCTGTTTGACCTCGGCGGCTCGTGATTCTTCCCGTACTTTCTTTTTCCGTTTCTTACGTTTTTTCTTAGGTTTTTCTAATTCACTGGTTGCCTGTTTGTCCTGTTCTTCTTTCTTCTCTTCTTTAGCCTTCTCTTCCTTTGCCTTACGCTTTTTAAATTCGTCAAGGTCTACCTTTCCTTTAATCCTGAGACCGGGTAGAGGTTTTCTACCTTTCGGTGCCTCAACCTCTGCTTCTGTGTCATCAGCAACTTCTTCATCTTCTATTTTTATTTCTTCGGTTGTACCAGTCTCAGTTACTTCAGGAGTTTCATCTTCCTTCTCGGTATCTTCAGGTACTTCTTCTTCTATCGGTTCTTCTGGTTTCGGCTCTTTCTTCTTCGTTTCAGGAGTTTCTTCTAATTCTGTACTATCTGGTTCGGGTGTTTTAACTTCTTTTTGTTCACCATCTTTAGGTTGTTTACGAGCAGCGACTTTTTCTTTATCCGGTTTTTTTTCATCCTTTTTCTCTGCCTTCTTGTCTTCTTTTGCTTCTTTTTCTGCTTCGCGTCTGCGCTGCTGTGTTTGACGTAATTCGGCTACTTTTTTCTGGTGACGTTCGGCGCTATCTTTATCCTTCTTGTAGTGAACCATTATCTCTTCAACCATCTCGGGTTCGACAGCAGACATATGGCTCTTCACCGGATAACCGCGTTTCGCGAGAAAATCCAAAATAACCTGACTACTCAGGTTGAGTTCTGCAGCTATTTTATATACTTTTTGTTTTTTTACTTGTGTTGTAGTGGTCATTAAACCTAACCGCCTTTATTCTAAAGTTTTGACATTTCTGTCACTTCCGGATTCGTGTTCAGACTTTTCTTCCGATTCACCATCCTGATTTTTTTCTTCATTATCGGATGTCTGGGATAGTTCGTCCCTTTTTGTTTTTTCCTGTTCTTCAACCTCTATTTCTTCTTCCTCTTCCGTTTCTTCTTCCTCTTCCGTTTCTTCTTCCTCCTCTTCAACCTCTTCATCCTCCTCCTGCTCCTGTACTTTTTCAGGTTCATCAGATTCTACAGCTTCTTCAATACTTTCTTCGGTTTCAGGCTCTTCGACCTCTTCTTCGGCTTCGGATTCTTCGTTCTCTTCCTCAGCTTCTTCGAGTCCTTCACGCATCATATCGACAATTTTTTTCAACGTTTCCTTTTCGAGATCTTCAAATTCAATTTGTTTGTTTTCATATGCTTCGATTACCTCAAGAGCTGATGAAAATCCAGCTTCACTAAAGAGAGTGAATGTTCCGGGCTGAATTTCCTCCAGTTCTTCCTGGAACTCACTCAGATCGATATCATACATACCACCTAATTTCTTTACTTTGATATCATAACCGGTCAGCTTTGATGCTAATCGGATATTCTGACCGTTTTTACCGATAAGCAATGGTACTTGATCTATATCGACATGGACGGTAGCAACTTTGTTCTCTTTATCAATCTTTATGTCCTTAAGCTTTGCCGGTGATAACGTTCTGGTTATAAACACCATCGGATCATTGCTGAAATTAATCACATCAATATTTTCGTTATTCAATTCACGAACAATAGCGTGTATACGAGTACCTTTCATACCGACACACGCACCGACTGCATCAACGCGGTCGTCGTGCGATTCTACTGCAACCTTAGCTCGTTCCCCGGGTTCGCGGACAATTCCTTTAATTTCGATTACTCCACCATATGCCTCGGGAATTTCAGGAATTTCGAGCTCAAAAAGACGGCGCAGGAACAGCGGCGATGCGCGGGAAATTATGATTTGAGGGTTTCCGGCGCTTGTTCTTCGAACCTCTGTAATTACCGCGCGAATTGTATCCCCTTTTTTGTAACGTTCTTTGGGGATTTGCTCGCTCTTCGGCATAATTAGTTCTTTTTTATTGTGAATTACTAATATCTCATTACGTCGTGTCTGGTAAATGTCGCCGACTATAATTTCACCAATCATCTTATTATATTCGGCAAACGTAATTTCTTTTTCAATTTCTTTTATGCGCTGATTTAAATTTTGTTTTGCACTAACGATCAACCGACGATCGAATCTGCTTAACTCAATAAGTTCAACATACTCTTCACCAACCTCAAGTGGCTCGTCTGTCTTTTTGCGTACAGTTTTGATATCAATTTGTGTATTAGGATCCTCAACCTTATCGACGATCTCTCGTTCGAGATAGATTTCGATATGGCCTTTTTCCATATTCACAATAACTTCAAATTGAGCATCGAGACCGTATTTCTTCCGCACCATCATCGAAAAAATATCTTCGATGATTCCTGCAAGAATATCTTTATCAATCCCCTTCTCACGTGCCATCTGGGCAAATGATTCGGTAATATCGTAGTTCATCTAATCCTCTCCTATCGGTAAACTGTTTTTCTCCTCACCAAGGAAGTTTTATAAACGCTTTTTTTATTGTATTATATTCAAACTCTTTTATCGTGCTTTCATCAAGTTCGATCGTAAATGCTGAGTCTCCGGCATCAATGAGTTTGCCAACCATCTTTTGAGATTGGCCATCTACAAGATAATGCACCTCAAGATCGCGTCCGACATTTTTTTTATATTGCTGAACAATCTTCAAGGGACGATCCAATCCGGGTGATGAAACACTCAACCGATACGTCCCTTTAATGATGTCTACTTCGCTTAAACGGCGGTTAATTTCTTTGTTTATTTCACTTATTGTCTTTGCGTCAATTCCTTTTTCAGTATCGATAAATATCTCAACGATCTTCGAATTTCGCTCACCGCGTGCGATGATCTCAACAAGAAACGCATTATACGTTTCAAGGACCGGTTCTACCAGTTCCCGCAAAGACTGCTCGATTGTTTCCTTCATAACAGTCTCCCGCCATATCGTAACAAAAAAAATAGCCCATCTTGGTGGGCTATTTACAGAAGTGCGTATAAGATATTAAAATAAACCAAAGAAATCAATAGGTTACGCCTTATTTGACGTTTCTTTTAAATTTCCTTTTTCCTGCTTTCTGACCAGGATCCGGAACTCCTCCGGTATCTCCATAGGTGTGCCAGTGGTTGGACTGAGCCATACGTGAAATGCCCGGTTTGTTGCGATAAGAATGTCAGTTGCAGCATCACGCAACATCCCCTCGAATATAAAGCTACTATTTCCAATTTCGGCAATTCGTGTATATACATCAATTTCCATATCGAAACGGGCAGGTGACTTGTAGTCAATTTCATTTCGTGAAAGCACAACGCGATTGGAAGTATTGACTTTGTTCAGATCAAGGTTGGCACCGATTTGCTTCAGATATTCTGATCTGCCAACCTCACAATAGAGCAAATAAACCGTGTTGTGAACAATTCCCTGCCAGTCTACCTCATAGGTTCTCACCCGTAAAGAGGTTTTAAAATTAAACTGCTGTTTTTCCATAATTTAGTGCTTTAGTAAATTTCTAATAATTCCGGCTGCTGTTTTTACATCATCCATTGTAACATCGAGATGCATTACAGCACGCACTTGCCCGTTTCCGGACGGCGTGAGAAGTACCCCATGATCTTTAAAATCCACTAAGATTTCATCGACTGTTTTTTTGGTTTGTTTCCGGATATCAATGATGCACATATTTGTGGCAGTCCCTGCCGGGAGAAACTCAAGATTTTTTAGATCTGAAAGAATTTCCCTAAAAACTTTGGTTTTTTCGTGATCTTCGCCCATCCTCTCAATGTTGTGGTTTACCGCATACCTTGCTGCTGCCGCAATGACACCCACCTGCCGCATACCACCACCAAAAACCTTACGATAGCGATGAGCACGAACGATTGTTTCACGATTTCCGAGGAGCATTGAACCAATCGGAGCACCGAGTCCCTTTGAGAAACACACCGAAACCGTATCAAATTGCTCCCCATATTCTTTTAATGAAACACCAGATGCAATGTGAGCATTCCATATACGCGCGCCATCAAGATGTAATTTCAATCCCATTTTTCTTGCGGTCGAGCACAAAGTCTGCATCTCATCAAATGGATATACCGCACCCCCATATCGATTATGCGTATTCTCAAGACACACCAATTTTGACGGAGGCATATGGTAATCAGGTGGCCTAATTGCCCCGGTTAGCGATTCCACAGTAATGCTGCCATTATTGCCTGGCAGTGTATGCAATTGCACACTTGAAAGAATCGATGGTCCGGCACTTTCATAATGAAAGATATGGGATTCTGCTTCAACTATAACTTCATCACCCGGATTGGTTTGTGATTTAATTGCAAGTTGGTTGCTCATCACCCCGCTCGGGACAAATAATCCCCCCTCTTTTCCGAACATTTCTGCAACTTCTTCCTGTAATTTGTTTACAGTAGGATCTTCACCGAAAACATCATCACCGACCTCTGCTCTGCTCATTGCCTGAAGCATTTCGGATGATGGTTTCGTAACTGTATCACTGCGTAAATCAATCATTTTTTTCTTCAAATTCTTTTCTGTATTTGTTTTGAGTAGCAAACATTCGTTGGCGCATTCGTTCACCTGCCGATGCGACAATCGGTAATGCACCGAGAAGCATACAAATTTTAGAGAAAACATCACCATAGCGTGCATAAAATGTCATCTGGTCGGATACCGGAATAGCATATGATACTTGTGTGCGGACGAAAAGGTCTGTCTCATAAAGGATTCGCCCATATGGATCGATATAGGTTGAAATACCACCATTTGCAGAACGTGCGATTGCCCGGCGGTTTTCAATTGCCCGAAGTACAGACATCTGAAGATGCTGACGGGGACCCGGTGTTTCTCCCCACCAGCTATCATTTGTAATTACAACCAGAAAATCTGCTCCCTTGTTTGTAAAATGTCGCACGAAACCGGGATAAACCGATTCGTAGCATATCACCGTACCGAATTGACGTTCCCGCTCCATACTATCGGTGAAGGAGAAGATTGTTGTATCGGGTCCGACATCCCAACCGCCCACACCTATACTTCTGCGAATTTTAACAGCAAATTCGAACAGATCACCAAAGGGTATTCGTTCAACAAAAGGAACAAGGACAATTTTTCCGTAAAAATCATACTCTTCTTTATCCGGTTCAATCATCACCGCACCGTTAAACGATTGATATCGCTCGCCGGTAAATTCGTTTATTTTTGCCGTGCGCGGAGCTTCATCTTCTGGATAAATTTTCATATAAGGTAAACCCGTAAGGACCGGCACACCGGTATCATTTACAAAATTTTCAACCATTCTTCGAAAATGAACATTTTGGGTATGCATCATATAAAAAGTGATTGCATTTTCAGGCCATACAATGAGGTCGGGAGCATCGGGGATTAAACGGGATGATTGATCGAGAAGCTGCTCGGTTAATTCCCCCCTGCTAAATTCCCACTTATCAAACGGATCCAGGTCAGGTTGGACTACACCGACTTGTACCTCATCGGTATATTCTTGCTCAGCTGATAGAACTGCAGAACCATAAATAAATGGAATAAAATGTATTATAACTATTACTACTGCTGTACTAATAGCAGGTTTTGAAGTAATCGCCCAGCGTTTTGATGCTATATTCATCACCAGATAAAATGCTATGGCATTTATTGTCACTATCCAGAAAGTGAGACCATAAACCCCGGTAAAGGTTATAAACTGTGCACGAACTATATCATAGGTCTGTGTATTGCCAAGCGTGTGCCACGGAAATGCCAGATCACCTATACTGTGAATATATTCAAATCCAACCCAGATAAAAGGAAGTACCACAAGAGCATATAGTACGCCAAATGTGCGCCTGATGAGTAGGTACCCGAGAACCGGAATGAAAAAGAAAAACGGATGAGCAAGGATCAATAGTGCACCGCCGAACATCTGCATTGCGTGTTGACCGTGTGCAAATCCTCCCATCCAATAAACAGATATGAGTTGTAATACAAAAAATGTGACATATGTGTATCGCAGCGGCCGGGAAAATCCATCGGTGAATTCAAATATTAATAATAACGGCACAAGTGCAAAACAGGCAATAACTCCCAATGGAAATGGAGGAAATGATATCCCCAATGCGACACCAGATAACAGGGCGAGAAACAAAAGTACCCGCTGTTGCTTCTTTTCCTCAGAATTCTGGATTTTCACTTTTTTCTGCTTCTTCTTCAAGCTGTTGAACCCCTCGTTTTTTTAAAAATAGATTTGAATACAACCAATCAGATACAACTAAAATACCAATTACAACAAACGAACAGACTATTCCCACAATAAATCCACCCAATATATCAACCGGGAAATGGACTCCAACATAAATTCTTGAAAAACCTATAGTTAGAGCAACCGCAATAAACCACCACTTAAAACGTGGATAATACCAGCTTAACAACATAGCACCGGCTGCATTATTTGCAGCGTGTGAGGAGGGAAATGACCGCCCTCCACCGCATCCAACGAGCAAACGAACACTTTCAACATTAAAAATACCATCGTTAATGAAATGACAGGGCCGTGAACGTTCAAAAATCGACTTCATGATTGAGCTATTAAACTGGTCTGCTAACGCAATTACCAGAACCAACCCCACCGCAACAAGTCGGCCGGTTTTACCTCCCCATATTATGAGCGAAATCCATATAAGCCCAACTACAACAAATGATAGTGTATATTTATTCAAGTCGGTTAGAAAGGGCATCAGTACATCGAAAACCGGATTAGCAATCGTCTGGTTAAGGAACGTAAATAGCAACCTGTCTATATAAACAAAAAATTCAATCAAAAGTATTCCTCATCTAAATTGCACCGTTACGATAGCCAATGCCGCTGCCCCCTCACTTCGTCCCAGAGCTCCGAGCGTTTCGTTTGTAGTCGCTTTAATATTTACCTGTGAATTCTCAATACCGAGCGTTTCAGCAATTACCTCACACATTTCTTTTGTATGCGGTGAAATTTTGGGGTATTCCATAATAAGTGTGGCATCGATATTGACTATCAAGTATGAATTCACAGTGAGCATTTGTTGAACCTTCTTGAGCAGCTCTGTGCTCCTGATGCCTTTCCATTGCGGATCGGTATTCGGAAAGTGCTGGCCGATATCTCCCAGAGCCGCAGCACCGAGCATTGCATCAGCAATAGCGTGTAATAGAACATCAGCGTCACTGTGCCCTTCAAGCCCAAAATCCGATGGAATTTTTACTCCACCGAGCCAGAGCTCCCGATCTTTCGCGAATCGATGGATATCATAACCGATCCCTGAACGTGTTACCATAGTATAATCTCAATAGGTTGAAAATCCGGTATAATTTTTTGGCTCAAGCCATTCAACGCGCATATCTGTGACGTGGCCGCTGCGCGGTCCGATTTTGATTTCATTTAAATATCCCGAAACAGCAGATTTTTCTCCTTCTGCTTCAATCTCCACATTTCCATCAGGTAAATTTCTCGCAAAACCGGTTACCCGGTACCGGTTTGCAAGCCGTGAGGCAAAAAATCTGAATCCGACCCCCTGAACTATTCCGCTGACGACTGCTCGTGCTCGTACCATGGTATTAAACCCCATTTTTCTATTACTTCAGACAATTCAGAGACGATTAAACCCGTTACAATAACCGCCCCGCCGATAACGCCTTGTAATCCCAATATCTCATGTAAAATAAGAAATGCAAGCAAGGCAGCAAAGACCGGCTCCAGCGTGAAAATAATGGCCGCACGTGTCGGTGTTGAATACCGCTGGTATTCGGTCTGCAAATAGGTATTAATTATTGTTGCAAGCAGTGCCGTGTATGCCAGTGCAAATAGCAAGTTACCTGTCAGGTTGAACCGTATGGTTTCAAATCCACCTGCAAAAATGAAACTCAGGACCATTACTGTCAGTATCTGTAAATATACCAGATGAATGATAGAAAATTTTTTCGAAAAAACATCAATATAAACAATATATAACGCAAAAAAGAACGCACATGCAAGGGTCAATGCATCGCCGACATTGAATGATGCTCCAGCCGGTGAAGTAAGCAAATATAATCCAATAACCACGAGGACTACACCGATGAGATTTCCCGGACGTGGCATTCGTTTTTCAATGAGCATCTGCAGAAGCGGTGTGAAAACCACTGCCAGTCCGGTGATGAAACCTGACTTTGATGCTGTAGTGTATTGAAGCCCCATTGTCTGTGTTGAGAACCCCAGAAACATTATTGCGCCGAGAATAATACCCGATTTAATAACCGGTTTTGTAAAACCCTGTAATCTGGTGAGCATACATGGCGTTAGAATAAGAACTGCTATTGCGAACCGTACCCCGACAAAAAACAACGGTGAGGCATCATCCAGTGCTCCTTTGATTACTACAAACGTCCCTCCCCAAATCAATGTTACGATTATGAGAATGACTTCGGCTTTTCTGCGCTGCTTGCTATTTGAGTTCAATACTTTTCGTTTATCCGCAAAAATTGTAAATGGTTAATATAAGAAATTATTTAGAAATGATAAATGTTTTAAATATTGATTGACAATCAGGATTATATTCTTTATTTTTTCTAGATTATTGATATTTCGTATTTTCACTAACTTTGACTTTAATAACAATGCGTGCACAGAGCTTAAAAGACGAGTTGAGCGAACGGGATCGGGCGGTTCTGCGCCATGTTGTTCAAAATTTTATCCTTACGGCAAATCCGGTAGGATCCCGGTATTTAGCCAAACACAGCGGGTTGAATCTTTCACCCGCGACAATACGGAATCTGATGGCTGATCTCGAGGAGCGTGGCTACCTCAACCACCCGCACACCTCGGCAGGCAGGGTCCCTACAGATAAGGGATACCGGGTCTATGTTGATATGCTGATGGATATCGAGAATTTGTCAAAAAAAGAGCTTGAGGCGATCAAGAAAAAACTGGAGAAAGTTGAAGACCGTGAAGAAATGCTTTCTCAAGCATCCGATCTGCTCGGTACTATCTCCAGTCAGCTCAGTATTGTCACAAATCCCCAGCTTGCATCGGGGAAACTGGACCGCCTGGAAATAGTATCGCTCTCAAGTAATAGGATAATGGTAATTATAACCGTGCAATCCGGCATCATTAAAACACTGGTTATGGAAGTACTCTCAGAAATCAAACGAGATAAGCTTGATGCCATCACACAGGTATTGAACGAACGGCTGCACGGATTAACTTTAAAGCAAATACGCGAGACATTCTCTGAACGTGTAAAGGATGTCAGGAACGAAGAAACCGGTTTGATCAGATTGTTTGTTGATTCGGTAGATGAATTATTTAATGACGCTAAAGACCGGGAGCGGTTGTATATCAGCGGAACCCGGGATATACTGAAAAATCCCGAATTCAATTCTCCCGATAATATTCGAAGCGTTATCGAATTAATTGATGATAAGGAAATTATTATTCACGTACTCGAAAGTCAGGGAGAAAAAGGATCTGACTTAACCATATCAATTGGTAAAGAGAATCGTGAAAAACGTTTAAAGAATTATAGTGTGATCACCACACGGTACCTAATGGGTGATATTTTCGGAACCGTAAGTGTCATTGGTCCGAAACGAATGAATTACTCACGTATAATACCGCTGGTTGATCATATAGCAAAAAGTATTACGAAAAATACATCAGATTAATTTTGCAACATTTTGGAGGTGGAGTAACATAGATATGGGTGACAAGAAACAAGAAAAAGGATTAAACGAAAGAGAAATGCAGGATACTACCCGTGATCAGAACGTGGGTAAAGAAAATACAACACGTGATACAAAATCAGATGAGCAGAATCATGACCAGACGGCCATTGAAGAATTACACGCAAAAATAGAGCAGCTCGAAAAAGAGCGTGATGATTTAAAGGATAAATATCTGCGGAAAGCTGCAGAGTTTGAAAACTATAAACGGCGAACCGAACAGGAGTTTTCCTCACTCACAAAGTATGCAAACGAGCAGCTGATAACCGACCTCCTCCCTGTTATCGATGATTTTGAACGATCGTTGCATGTAAGTAAAGATCGACGTGAATTCGGTCCGTTTTACAAAGGCATTGAAATGATTTATCATAAGTTATTAAAATTACTCGAATCGAAAGGTGTCAGCGCAATTGAATCGCAAGGTAAACCATTCGATGTCGATTTACACGATGCATTAATGCAAACGCCAAAGTCAGATATTGAACCGAATACTGTTGTAGAAGAAGTCGAAAAAGGATATATGTATAAAGATAAAGTTATCCGCCATGCAAAAGTGGTCGTAGCAAAAGAACCGGATGACAATGATACACACAATAATGAGGAAGCACCGGAAGAATTGAAGAATAAGGGGAACGAATAATGCAAAAACGGGATTTTTACGAAGTACTTGGAGTCTCCCGGAATGCTTCACAGGAAGAAATTAAAAAGGCATACAGAAAACTTGCAGTAAAACATCACCCGGACAAAAACCCTGACAATCCCGAGGCAGAAAAAAAATTCAAGGAGTGTGCCGAAGCATATGAAGTATTACGGGATCCTGAAAAACGGCAACGGTATGATCGTTTCGGACATGAGGGTATGCGTTCATCTGACTTCGGTGGATTCCGGGATGTAGATGATATCTTCAGCGCTTTCGGGGATATATTCGGCGGTGGATTTGGGGGTAGTATTTTTGAAGAAGTGTTCGGTGGAGCCCGCGGCGGTCGCAGCGGCAGAGCTCACAGACATCCGGGCAGTCAGGGGAGCGACCTGAAAATTAGACTGAAACTTTCACTCGAAGAGATAGCCAACGGCGTTAAGAAAAAACTGAAGCTCAAAAAATATGTTACCTGTTCAACTTGTAGCGGTTCAGGTGCAAGCAACAGTGACGGCTTCAGAAGATGTGAATATTGTAACGGGAGCGGCGAGATACGACAAGTATCGCGTTCGGTATTCGGACAATTTGTAAACATAACACCTTGTTCTAATTGTGGAGGAAGCGGCAAAATACTTTCCTCTCCCTGTAAAACGTGTGACGGCGAAGGAAGAAAACAAAAAGAAGAAACTGTCGAGGTTTCAGTACCGGCTGGCGTATCCGAAGGTCAATACATCTCGCTACGGAGTCAAGGTAACGCAGGACGGCGTGGCGGTCCGGCCGGCGATCTCATCGTTGTCATCGAAGAAGAAGAACATGAGAAATTCATTCGAAAAGGTGATGATATAATTTATGATCTGCTGGTCAGCTACCCCACTGCAGTGATGGGGGGCGATGTAGAAGTACCGACATTGAACGGACGGGTTCGTTTAAAGGTGGACCCCGGCACACAATCCGGAAGAATTCTACGGATGCGCGGCAAAGGAATTCAACATCTTAACGGTGGCGGAGCCGGAGATCAACTTGTCAGAATAAATGTCTGGGTACCGAAGAAAGTCAATGCACAGGAAAAAGAATTGATTAAAGAGTTAGAGAAACACCAGAATATTCACCCGAAAGAAAAAGACCAAACTGAAAACAGAAGCTTCTTTGATAAAATCAAAGACGTATTTAACTAAATATGAAATTCACCAGGTACTTCACACGACTCTTTTCGTTTACTGATAACGAAAAACGGGTCCTCATATTGCTGGCAATCGGTTTTATGGTTGGTGTTGGAATTGCAGCATACCAGGGATTTCGTGCAGACCTGGACATTGTGGATCATTCGGAGCAATACCGTCAACAGGATACCGTATTTTTGGATCGTTCGGAACAAATTCCGGACCGGGAAGATGATGAATCACCACCGTTGACATTGCTCGCGCCAAACAGTATAAATGTTAATACTGCCACAAAAGAAGAGCTCACATTACTTCCGGGAATAGGAGATGTGTATGCAGAGCGGATTATACTTTACAGAGAAGATCACGGGGAATTCACCGAACCGGCTGAGTTGCTGAATATAAGCGGTATTGGAGAACGACGGCTTGAACAAATAAAACCATATATTACATTCTAACTTAATTCATTAGAGACCAGGAGGAATATTCATGATAGGTCAACCGAAACCACGGGGATCACTTGTTTTAAAAATTGTTATTGTATTGTTGATAGGCGTTTTAGTGTATACGATATGGGAACCTTTTGAGATTATCAGAACAGAAGAACAAAACAGGACAGAATCGCGATTACGAATGGCAAACATTCGTAACGCACAGATGGCTTATTATGCTGAATATCAAACGTATCAAAGCGATTTGGATAGTCTCATTCGCTGGATTCAAACAGATAGTCTTGTGGTCGCTAAAAGAGACAGTATTTTTAAACCCCTTTCCGCAGGAGTTTTTATCCCGGAATCACTGAAATATTCTCCGGCAAGTCACACAGAATACGAAATTCAGGTCGATGACACATCTTCAACACACCGGTACGTTATCCGTTGTCCCGATGAATTCGGTTTTGTAAGCGATCTCGATGATGTGTCTCAGCTGCACCGTGCAAGCTGGGAATAATTTCCCCGAACGGAACACGGTATGATAGGATTATATGTCCAACACGATATCTTGCGCGCAGTTGATATAATTCGGAAAAGGTACGGTTACATTGTTACAGCAATTGCAGAAAATCCGGTACAACTTCCTGTACCGGATCGACTGCGCCCGCTTACCAGTGATGAAGCAAACGAATATCTGGAAAATTTTTCTACATCCTTACAGACATTACTATCCCAAAAAGGTTTTTCAAGCGATGAAATAGCTGTGGCAATTGATTCCCGGAATGCGTTTATTCATACCGTGCCTTTCGATGGAAATTTTTCACCTGTTAACGTGAAGAAAATTATCGAATGGGAATTATCTCAGTACTTCCCCGATATACCGAGCAAGGAATTTTTGTTCGATACATATAATCCGGGATTTAACCCGACAAAAGATAAATCTCCCAAATTCATTTATACGGCAGTATTACGATCGTATATCCATCTTTTACAACGAGGTATACGTTTGGCAAACAAACAATTGCTATCAATAAATATTGATCAGTTTGCGATCGATAACCTTTTAAAGTTCTCAGCGGGTAGCACGAAGCGGGAACGCTTAAATGCGGTATGTTACCGGCGGAATGATATTCTCTATTGCAGTTTGCTCTGGAATCATCGTATGGTCCGGTATCGGGAGTATATCATCGATGAGGAACATCCTCCGGAAAAAAGACTCAGTATGTTCCTCGCATCGGCAAGTGGTCCGCAACGTAATATCGAACAACGTATATTTTATCATCCACTTGATGAAACTATAATTGATAGAACTGAACAAAGCAGCGGTTGGAAGTTTGATAACCTCAAACCGTTTGATAAACTCACCCTTAAGAGAAAAGCGAAACGGAACTTCCCCGAGTCGTTACAAACACAAGAAGCATTTGCCCCGGCCGTTTCGGTGGTATTAAAGGGTCAAGAATAGAATCTATGCGGATAACGGGTGGTGAGTATCGCGGCAGGAAAATTTACTCCGGGAAATTAAAAGATGTGCGCCCGGCAACCGACCGTGTCCGCGAAACTATTTTTGCAATACTGCCGCAATATATAAATTTTTCTGATACGACGGTAATTGATCTCTATGCCGGTACCGGAAGTCTCGGGTTCGAGTGCTTAAGTCGAGGAGCTCAATACGTAATTTTTGTCGATGCATCGAAAGAAGCCGTAAACACGATGAAAAAAACATCCGACGCATTAGGATGCGACAATAGGTGCGAAATAATTCATGGTACGGTGGATCGATTTCTTAAGAATCCACCCTCCGATGCGGGCTTGATATTTGCAGATCCTCCATATGCAATCGAGCATTTGGAAAAATTACCTGCTAAAATTGCAAACTCAACTATAAAGAAAGATGGCAGTATTCTATTAATCGAACATAACAAACAAACTGTTTTTCCAGAATATGCATCGTATTCAATTATCCGGCAAAAAACATTCGGTAATTCTATTGTGTCTTTCTTCGAACTACTTTAGAACAACTACGAACAATCAGGTTACATTATGAAACGTGCTATATATCCCGGAACATTTGATCCCTTTACCAACGGACACCTTGACATAGTACAGCGAGCAGCAAATATTTTTGACGAGGTGATTATTACTGTTGCAAAAAACAGCAGCAAACAGCCGCTGTTCTCGATTTCAGAACGAGTCGAAATGATTCGCGAGTCTATCTCAGATCTGCCAAATGCGCGAGTTGACAGCTTTGAGGGATTACTTGTGGAGTATACCAAAAGACAAAATGCTACGATAATTATTCGCGGTGTAAGAATGATATCCGATTTTGAATTTGAATTTCAAATGGGATTGATGAACAGAAAGTTGGCCGAACATATTACGACTGTGTTTCTTATGCCCGATGAACGCTATACATATTTAAGTTCATCCATTGTACGTGAAATCGCACAACTCGGCGGGGATTGCACCCCGTTTGTTCCGCCTAACATTAAAAAATATTTACATGAAAAATATTCTCAGTGAAAGGGATCTCTATGAAGCAACGACGCCCGTTATCACAAAAAACAACTGCCATTGCTGAATCACAAACACTCGCGCTCACAGCACGGGCTGCCGCAATGAAACGTGAAGGAATCGATGTCATTAGTTTAACTGCCGGTGAGCCGGACTTCCCGACACCCGAACATATCAAACGGGCTGGTATCTCGGCAATCGAAGGAAACTTTACGAAATATACGTCAAATAACGGGTTTCATGATCTCCGTGAAGCAATTTCGAATAAATTTAAAAAAGAAAACGATCTGCAATGGGAACCGCAGGAAATACTTGTCTCATCCGGTGCAAAGCATTCAATTTTTAATGCACTCCAGGCAATATGCAATCCGGGAGACGAAGTTATAATAACAGCTCCTTACTGGGTAAGTTATCCTGAAATGGCCAAACTCGTCGATGCAAAGCCTATCGTTATTAATACCACCGACGAATCCGGGTTTAAAGTTTCAGCAAAAGAACTTCGCAGTGCCCTTTCATTGAAAACAAAGGCGTTTATTTTCAATTCACCTTCAAACCCGACGGGTATGGTGTATACTCAGGAAGAAATTGAAGATATTGCAAAAGTTATAGCCGATGTCGGTATTTATGTAATAAGTGACGAAATATATGAACACCTCATATACGGGAATGCGAAACATTTTAGTATTGGCTCTATAGATGCTATTCGTGACCAGACGGTAACCGTGAATGGTGTGTCGAAAGCATTTTCTATGACTGGCTGGCGATTGGGTTATATGGGGGCACATAAAGATATTATTGGCAATGCCGCAAAATTTCAGGGCCAGCTTACCTCAAATGCGTGCTCCATCTCTCAAAAAGCTGCACTCTACGCACTCACCTCACCTCTTGACGAAGTACGGAGAATGCGTGATGAATTCGAACGAAGGCGTGATTATATTGTCGGTGAGTTGAACGCGTTAGATCGAGTAACCTGCACAAAACCAAAAGGAGCTTTTTACGTTTTTCCGCGTGTCGACGAGCTTTATGGTAGTTCAGACGGTACCTTTGCCATACGAAACGACGTAGACCTTTGTGAGTATCTGCTGGTAGAAGGTAACGTCGCAACCGTTCCCGGCGGTGCATTTGGTGCAGAGAAATATATCAGGTTATCGTACGCTTCATCGATGGAAGAACTCCGGAAAGGCATTGAACGGATCGGGGAATGCTTCGATAAATTAAGATCTTGATTTTAAAATTTGAATATACTATATTTAGCACTTGAAAAGAAAGAGTGCTAAACCATCAAATAACTGGAGACGAAATGCCGACATATGAATATCGATGTTCGGAATGCGGGTATCAGTTCGAAGAATTTCAGAGTATAAAGGCTGATCCTTTGAAGACCTGTCCACAATGTAACACCGACGCATTACGAAGATTAATCGGAGCAGGAGCGGGTTTAATATTTAAAGGCAGCGGTTTTTATATTACCGATTATAAAAACGGTAATGGAAACGGGAAGGCAGAGAAACAATCGATCTCTGATAAAAAAGAAACTACATCGCAAGCCGAGAATTCCAAAAATACCACTACAAAATCAGCCGACTCAGGCACGAAAAAAGAAGCCACACAAAAAGATTAAAGCTGCAAATAGTTCTCGCAAGCGAAGAGAGGTAGCCCCTTGCCTCACTTCGCTTTATAATTCTTTATCGCGCAGAATCTTCTCCCGCACAGATCTTGCCTTATCAAACTCCTTCTCAAGTGTTTCCGACTTCCCCGTCTGTAAAGCATCCTTGTAATCATTGAGACGTATAATTAACCTGCTAATATCAGAAATAATATTATCTTTATTCTTAGCAAGTATATCCTTCCAAACGGTATAGCTACTTTCTCCAATACGGGTAACATCCTTGAATCCACCGGCAGCAAGCTTTAATAACAATTCTTCAGAGTCCTCTCCTTTTTGCAACTCATTCAGCAACGAGACAGCAAGCAGCTGAGGAGCATGACTTACCCGGGATACTGCTTTGTCGTGTTCTTCCGGTGATGTCAGAACCGGTTGACCACCTATCGCAGTAATTATATCAGTAAGTTCAGTCGGAATTTTACCCGTAAGAGGTGGACAAAGAACATACGCTGCACCTTGAAACATATCGGGATCTGCATAGTCATTACCCGATTTCTGGCTACCCGCCATAGGGTGGCCGCCGACAAAAGTCATATTGCCCGATAGGGTTTCTGCAGCTTGAAGGAGCGGTCGCTTCACACTACACACATCTGATACAATCATCTGACGGTTATACGAATGAAGTAATCTTATATACTTTAAAGCACTTAAAAGAGGTGTCGCTAAAACTAATATATCAGCGGAATTAACAAGTTTTTCAAAAGTAATTTCGACATCATCTACCAGCGAATATGATGCCGCTTTATTTGCTTCCGTATTATTATTATCAAAGCCGATAACGGTAGTCTTGGGAATGTACTTTTTTATCGCTGCACCTAAAGAGCCGCCGATTAATCCCAGTCCGACAACTCCAATCGTCTTTTGTGAGAGATTCATCAATCAATTCCTGACAGACTGAGCAACCTTTTTCAAACCAATTGTCGACAACTCTCTTCCTATTGCTTTGGTGATAATAGCAATTTCCTTCATTAACTGAGCGAATTGTTCAGGAAAGAGCGATTGACCTCCGTCTGACATAGCATTATCCGGATCAGGATGTACTTCCACCATAATACCATCAGCACCGGCTGCCACCGCTGCTCTTGCCATCGGAATAACTTTATCACGTATACCGACTGCGTGAGAGGGATCGGCAATAATGGGAAGATGACTTTTTTGGTGGATCACCGGTATTGCACTTAAATCCATTGTGTTTCGTGTTGATTTTTCGAACGTTCTGATACCACGCTCACACAGAATCACATTCATATTCCCCCCTGAAAGCACATATTCGGCAGACATGAGAAGTTCTTCGGTTGTGGCTGAAAGTCCACGCTTCAGCAATACCGGTTTGGATATTTTTCCGAGTTCACGTAGGAGTGTGAAATTCTGCATATTCCGTGCTCCCACCTGCAGTATATCGGCATATTTCAATATGGTATCAATCTGAGAAACATCCATCACTTCAGTAACCATCTTCAGGCCAAATGCATCACAGGCATTACGCATAATTTGAAGACCTTCTTCACCTAATCCCTGAAATGAATAAGGAGATGTCCGGGGTTTAAACGCCCCTCCCCGCATAACAACGGCACCAAGTGACGCCAGCGATTCGGCAAGTTTGTACATTTGCTGTTCGCTTTCAATGGAACACGGACCTGCAATTACAACGACCTCATTGTCACCGAAAACGACATTTTCACTAAGTTTTATAACCGAGTTTTCTTTCTTAAACGATCGACTGGCAAGTTTATATTGTTCAGTGATGCGGTATACTTCCGCGACCCCCGGTAAAACCCTTATTGTATTGGTATCAAAATCCGGTTGTACACCGATAGCACCAAGCACAGTTTGATTGACACCGGTAGATTTGTGTACATCAAACCCATGTTTATATAATGTATCGATTATTTTTTCAATTTCCGCTTTGGTTGCATTTTTATCAATGACGACAACCATACATTTGCTCCCTATATTGTGAAGAATTAATATCTATCTAATCTGAATTTCTCACCGAGATATAATTTTCTTACCTGTTCGTCGTTCGCAAGTTCTTCAGCCGTACCGCTTTTTAAAATACTTCCTTCAAATAACAGATATGATCGATTGGTAATAGACAGCGCTTCGTGAACATTATGGTCTGTGATTAATACACCGATACCACGTTCATTCAGACTTTCGACCAGATTCATCAAATCTTCTACAGCTATCGGATCAATTCCGGCAAAAGGTTCGTCCAGAAGGATGAATTTCGGATCAGTAGCCAGCGCTCTTGCAATTTCCGTACGCCTTCGCTCTCCACCCGAAAGCACGTTTCCATAACTATTCGCAAGATGCGATATACCGAAATCTTCCATCAGACTTTCGCACCGTTCTTCCCGCTCTGCTTTTGAGAGATTACGTAATTCGAGTATCGACATTATATTTTGTTTGACCGTTAGACGCCTGAATATCGATGCTTCCTGGGGTAGATACCCGATACCGTATCGGGATCTTTTATACATCGGAACCTTGGTAATATTATTCCCATCAAGATATATTTTTCCGCTATTGGGTTTTATCAACCCGACAATCATATAGAAAGTCGTAGTTTTACCCGCGCCGTTAGGACCGAGCAGCCCCACAACCTCTCCCTGTTTTAGTTCAATCGATACATTTTTTACAACATATCGTTTACCGTATCGTTTATACAGTGATTCGGTTCTTATGAAGCTGTTACGTTCAGCTTTTCGCTCGTCTTCTGTCAAACGCTCGAGTTCAACGAGTTCTTTTTTGACGTCTTCACTCATTCCATTCTCTCTCCAATCGGAATATGCACTATCGGACGTTCCGGAATTGAAATTTCTGGTCTATCTTCAATCCAGCGGAATCCTGTCAAATTATACGTATCCACACGTCCGCGCACAAGTCTCTCGGGATAATACTGACCCTCTATTCCCCCGACAATTTTCAGTTCTTCTAATTCACCATCGATAAACAACAATGTTATGGTATCGCCGGTTACATGATTGACACCGTTTGGTAGCATTTCTTCATACAGATAATAAAGACTCGTCGCCTGATCCCGTACTTCGATTTTTTCAATTTCATCATTTGCAAACCACATTGTCAGCTCCATACCCGTTAATTGATTATATCTATCGGGATATCTGTCGTCACTTTTTGATACGGCAAAGGCACGGCGATAGACTTCAAGAGTTCGTAACTGTTGCTCTTCAAGTCTAACATGAATAGAATCACCGGTTATTTGATTTTCCTGATACCACATAATGGGATCGCCGGTAAGATTCAATTCATCATTATCGACAAAATAAATCGATTTAGCACCGCGCGCTGAGAGTTCACCGCGATTCATTTCAACATCATCTTCTGCAATAAAGCGCCGCACGGTATCCTCGAGCACGGATTCCATTATTTTACTTTTTACAATCAAGGTATCGATACGGCCAACCGCAGTAGTATCCATATGGACAAGAACCGGTGAATCTTTCATACTGCTCGATCCGGTATGGCTATCATATTCGAGAAGCTGACCATAGACGGTTGATCCGCGCTCACGATCAACTACACGGACATTCCCGGTAGCTGTTGAAAATTCCTGCTCCCGGCGATGTACAAGATGATCTGAATATACAATACCGGCAGGATCATCCACAATGACATTCTCCCAGAATTCAGCAATTTTTTCATCGATAAAATATTTTCCGTAGTTTGCCGTTAATCGCGTTACTCCGTCATCGAGAAATAAATTTCCTTCACCGTCAAGAATACGTTCATTACCGTCATAAAAACCTTCGTCTGCCAGGAGTGTTACCGTATCATCTACAACACGCACATTTCCTTCAAGAAAAGCGCTGTTTCGTGCGGGATAATGAATTGCCCGGTCACAATACACAACTATATCATTTTGTTCTAATACCACATTCCCGATCAGTTCACGGATGTTCTCACCGTCAACGCGTTTACCGATCAGACTGTCGGCATTTCGGATAATAATAACATCATTTTCCTGAGCATTCACCGGAAGCATTATAACAACCAGAATAATCCAAATAAGCCGTCCGCTGCTCATAGTTCATCCCTTCTCACAATTCTTGTTTTACTATTCAACACGCGTTTGTCCAGTTACCCGATATATTGTATAATTATTTAATCCTGCATCGGATTCCATTCCATACCCTTCAATAATTTCATCGGGTGAGGTAATTTTGACAAATTTATCAGTGTGTATTCTTTCTGTCTCATTTACCCAGTGTATTTCTTCGGTTTCAAGAATCGTACCATCGTCACCCTCGATCACAACATTTCCGTAACCGGATAAATCCTGTGTCTCGTCATCGACCTCACCTCGATCGGAAATTAGTATCGATGTGATCTCCCCCTCCTCGTTATAAAAATCAACGTGCACGCCGTCATCAAGGAGAGTAATCTTTTTATCGGAATACATTGCGATATAGCCGGCTTTTATTATCGCAGATACTACTCCTTCATTTGATACAATAATGGTGCTATTCCAGCTTTCCTGATCGGGTAATTCATCTGCGTCCATACCTTCGACTATGCTTGGTCGAATACGCTGTTCGCACCCCGCCAGTACACCTAAAATAACCGTCAGTATAATAATGTAAATAACAGTTAATTTCATCGTTGTGCCAACCCTGCCTTTACCAGGTCATGTAAATGAATCATGCCAACCGGTTTGTTTTCACCATCGACGACAACGAGCTGAGTAATGCTGTACATCTCCATTTGCTGCATAGCAGTTGCAGCAAGTGCATCCGGTCCGATTGTTTTCGGATTCTTTGTCATTACATCAGCAGCAGTCAATGAATCCAAATTCAAGGTCCTTCCGAGTAATCGCCGGAGATCACCATCGGTAATAATACCGCTCAATTCACCGACATTGTTGACGATACAGGTTGCCCCAAGCCGTTTGGTTGTAATTTCAATTATTGCATCCTTAAGTGACACCGCCTCATCGACAACCGGTGTTGCATTTCCTTTAATCATCATCTCCCGGACTTTCAACAACAACCGTTTACCGATGTGTCCTCCGGGATGAAATTTTGCAAAATCTTCCTGTGTAAAATTCCTTTTTTCGAGCAACGTTACTGCAAGCGCATCACCCATTACCAAAGTTGCCGTTGTCGATGCTGTGGGTGCAAGATCAAGTGTGCACGCTTCCTGCTCGACACTGATATCCAGAATGATCTGTGCATGTTGTGCAATTTTTGATTCTTCATTACCGACTATTGCAATTATTGGAACATCAATACGCTTAAAAAGCGGAATGAGATTTACGATCTCTTCGGTATTACCACTTTTTGAAATACAGATGACAATATCTTCACTACGTACCATACCAAGATCGCCGTGCACCGCATCAGATGGATGCAAATATATAGCCGGTGTGCCGGTCGAGTTCATTGTTGCTACAATCTTTTTACCTACAATACCCGATTTTCCCATACCGGTGACAACAACACGTCCCTTACAGTTGAGAATCATCTCGACGGCTTGTGCAAACGATTCATCGATTTTATTGACAAGATTTTGTATCGCTTTACTTTCTATCTCGACAACGCGACGTCCTCTATCGATAATATCGACAGAATCGACGGAAGATACTGTTGTCTGCTCGTTATTCACGCTTTTTCCCTTTAAAAATTTTCAACAAATTCATCTTTTCTTTGTCTGTCGACTTCGTTTCCTGTTGTATCGAGATCCGTCGCCAGGTTTTATTATATCGTACAAATGCTTCACGCAAATCTTCATCACTGTAATCGTCAAGCATAGAAAAAAGATTTTTCGATTGCAACGCAATCGACGGGTCTTTTATTTGTTTAAACAACATTAATTCATTGTAATAGTTCGTTGCAGGAATCGGATGATTAACTCCATCGGCATCATCGTAAATCCATATATTTTTATCATTCGTGCATATAGCCAGTACCGCAACCGGATCGTTGTTATTTACCGGTATCTCGCGTATCGATTGATTACAAAACGGACATTCACTTCCCGGTTTCCACGTTGAATAGGTTGCTTTTCTTTGTATCGTCAGCTCATCCGGAATTTCTTCATCGTGCAAATTAGCTATCTGCACTTCAAGCTGTCCGGCAACATATTCGTGAACCGACACCGTTATTTTCCCTTCAGCGGATTCGATTATTCCGTTTGCAAATATCCGCTCCATCGGACCTGAAAGTTCAGGTGTATCACCGGGTTCACCCAGAATGAGATCGCCTTCTCCCCATCTCCCCGGCCCTATGACCTGCAGCGATGTAAGAAGAGTACGGTATTTCTGATAGCCGGTTCGTTTTTCCGGTAATATCCATTCTATAAGCGACCATTCTTTCTCACTAAGAGGCCGCGGATATGTATTATTCCGTTCACCCATTCCTCACACTACTCAATAAGTCCCTTCGCTTTAAAAATTAAATCAATGAACTCACGCACGGCACCTTTACCACCGGATGCTTTTGTAATATAATCAACCTTTCGTTTTACTTCCGGTCGGGCAGTAACCGGAGCAGCACTCAACCCGGCCCGCTGCAATACCGGAAGATCGAAAAGGTCGTCCCCCATATATGCTACTTCATTATCGCTCACAGCATACTTCTTCTTTACATCTTCATAAGCATCAATTTTATTGAACGAACCCTGATAAACATCTGTGATACCGAGCTCTTCTGCCCGAAGTTGCACAACTTTTGAATTCCGGGCGGTTATAATTCCAACAGTTAATCCTTTTTCAAATGCCTGAACGATACCATATCCATCGTGTACATCAAATGTTTTAATCTCGACCGGATCCCCATCATCATTCAGCTTACCATACGTAATATCGCCATTTGTTAATACTCCGTCAACATCGAGTAGTATCAATTTTACCTGCCGGGCTTTTTCAAAAACGGTCTGTTTCGATCGAAATTTATACATTATATATAACGTTCATTAAGAATATGTGTTCCAGATAATTATGTAAGAGCATCCCGTATCAGAATAACTTCCCTGATAACATCCTGAAGTTTATCCAGCGCAAGCTGACTGCCGGCATCGCTTTTCGCACGCGGCGGATCGGGGTGAGTTTCGATAAACAATGCATCGCAGCCCGCCGCAACAGCAGCTTTTGCCAGCGGAGCAACAAATTCGGGGCGCCCGCCGGTAATTTCGGTTGCTCCACCGGGTACCTGTACCGAATGTGTGGCATCAAAAACCACCGGATAACCGGTTGATTGCATAACGGGTATCGAACGCATATCGACAACCAGATCATTATAGCCGAATGTAGTTCCGCGTTCAGTAAAAATAACACCCCCGCTGCCGGCATTGAGTACTTTTTCTGCCTGAAATTTCATGTTTTCCGGGGCCATAAACTGCCCCTTTTTAATGTTGACCGGTTTCCCGGTACTTCCTGCAGCCCGAAGCAATTCAGTCTGCCGGCACAAGAACGCCGGTATTTGCAGAATATCCACCACTTCAGCAGCTGCTGCACACTCCGCTTCTGTGTGCACATCCGTGATCAAGGGAAAGCCGAACTCGTTTTTAACTTCACCTATCATCTTCAATGCTTCATCCATACCGATACCGATAAATGATGTATCGCTGGTCCGGTTTGCTTTTTTATACGAGGATTTGAAAATAACGGGAATATCAAGTTGTTTTTGTATTTTTATTAGTTTCTTCGCTACAGTAAATAACATCTCACGATCTTCAACCACACATGGGCCCAGGATAAATGCGAGCGGGTAATCATTCCCGATTACTATATTTTCTATCCGAACTATGTTTTTCATGTAAAATCGTTTTTTCTAAGCTGCTTGTTTTGTTATATCAGTTCTCTTACCTTCTGACTCGGATATGATAACATTTGCAGCAGCATCACCGGTTACATTGGTCAATGTTCTCATCATATCAAGAATCCTGTCAACACCAAGTATTAAGGCAACGCCCTCTTCGGGTACGCCAATAGCACGAAGAACAATTATCAGCATGACAATGCCGACTCCCGGTACCGGTGCAGTCCCGATTGAAGCAAGTGTCGCAGTTAGTACAACCGTGAGCTGTTGTGCAATTGTAAGATCAAAACCGTACACCTGCGCAATAAAGACCGCAGCAACACCCTGATACAGTGCCGTCCCATCCATATTGATAGTTGCACCAAGCGGTAATATGAAACTCGTGGTTTCTTTGGAACAGCCCATTTTTTCCTCGCCGGTTCGCATGTTGATCGGTAATGTCGCAGCGCTTGAACTCGTACTGAATGCAATGAGCTGGGCAGGACGTATTTCTTTAAAGAAATAAAGATACGGCATCGATGATAATCCTTTCAGCAATAACCCATACGTAATAAACATATGGATAAGCAGACCGAGAATCACAGCCATGACATACCATATCAATGTACCAAGAATATCAAAGCCAAACTCGCCCACCGTTGCGGCAATGAGGGCGAAAACTCCATACGGTGCGATTTTCATCACAAACTCAACGAGTTTGATCATCGCATCCATTATACCTTCGAATAATTTTATTACCGGTTCGGCTTTTTCTCTCGAGATGGTCGTCAAAATTAAACCGAACACTATCCCGAAGAAAACAATTTGCAGCATTTCACCTTCAGCCATTGCCTGCAGAGGATTTGTCGGTACCATATTCACGATCTGGTCTATAACGCTTACCTCAAGCTCCTCATCTATGCGTGCTTCTACATCTTCCTGATACTCCGCCACAAAACGTTCTCTGGGTTCCTCAGCCATACGGTAGCCGGGTTGAATAACATTGGCTGCGGTAAGACCGATTGTAATGGCAATGGATGTTGTAATAACATAATACCCGATCGTTTTTGCACCAATGCTAGCCACTTTACTTAAATCGGTTAAACTGGTAGCACCCACAATGAGGGATGATATGACAAGGGGAATTGCAATGAAGGTAAGTAGCCGGATGAATATCGTTCCTATGGGGCGGATAGCGGTAGCAACCGTTCCAACTTCCTCTACCGATCGTATTGTTTCGTATACCTGTGTAACACGTTCGCCGGTTTCCTCATCGATTTTTGTAACTTCAATTCGGGCTTCGCGGCGTTCGGACGGTCTCAGGCGCTCGATATTGCGAATGAGGCCATCTTGTTCTGAAGGACCAAAATTCCACATTCGGTCTTTGGCATAAACCGTAATGTTTTCCCAGTTCCTGACATCCGCAGTTTCAATTTCCCTGTCCGGGCCATATTCAATTTCAACTCTGTGTCTGTCGACATTAAAAATAGCGCCAAATATCGCACCAAATAACAACGCGATTAGTATTTTTGTGTAAAGCTCGAGGGAAAGAAATTTCTTGACAATCGAGATCATTAAACAAATTTGCAATGTGTATGATTATAGAAACTAAAACATGGAATAATAACAATTTTTGGGGAGGAAATCAAATAAAATCAATGAGATAGGAAACGGGGTAACCGGTATGAACAGATTACCCCGCGTTGATATAATCAGCGTTCGATATCTACGACATCGATTTCGAACGTTAGAGCTTTTCCTGCCAGCGGATGATTAGTATCGAGGGTAACAGTTTCTTCACTCAAGTCAACAACCTGAGCGGGAATAGGGTCTTGCCCCTGTGCCTCGAGCGCAAGCTGCATACCGACTTCAAGTTTCATGTCGGGCGGTACCTGCTTTCGCTCGACTACGTGAACCAATTCGTCCTTGCGGTCTCCGAATGCTTCTTCTGGATCCAGATCGAATGTTTTTTTCTCTCCGGGCTGCATACCAATAAGTGCTTGTTCAAAGCCGGGAATAATTTTACCTTCACCTATTTTGAGCTCTAACGGCTCTTTTTCCTGCGAAGTATCAAAGACTTCACCGGTCTGCAGTTTTCCCGTATAGTGAACCTGCACAATATCTCCCTCTCGTATTCCTTCCATAAATTTACCTCCTATTTAATGTGTAATGTTACCAATAAAAAAACCCGCATGCTACCTTGTATACAGTCTTGTATACAAGGATTACAGCGGGGTATTCATTATCATATAAACTAACAAAATATAATTAAAAGTCAAACCCATTAATCAGGTAATTTTGCATTGAGCACTTTATCTTTTTGTTTTTCCCGGAATTCTTTCACTTTATCCCTGATTTCAGGATATTTATTTCCGAGAATTGCAGCGGCATAGAGTGAGGCATTCACTGCCCCTGGTTTCCCTATAGCCAGAGTCGCAACGGGAATACCGCCGGGCATCTGCACCATCGAAAGCAGCGAATCCAATCCCTGCAGAGCTTCGCTTTTCATCGGTACACCCAATACCGGTACAACCGTTTTTGCAGCAAGCACACCGGCAAGATGAGCTGCTCCGCCTGCGGCTGCAATAATAACTTCAATACCAGCCGCTTCGGCACCTGCCGCATAGATAAGTGCCTCATCGGGTGTTCTGTGTGCCGACAATACTTTTACATCATAGGGGATACCTAAATCTTTCAACATAGCTACCGCGTGCTGCATAGTATCCCAATCTGATGTGCTTCCCATGACAACGGCAACGAGTGGTTTGCTCATGGTGTTAAGGCCTTTCGTTTTAAATTACTGTATGCTTATAAAAGTTACAATCGGTTGCCATAGCCGAACTCTACGGCAACCGTAATTAACCGATATTCACTGATTTTAATTATTTTCTTATGCGGGCTGTTCTGCCTTTGTCAACTGTCCCCATCTTTCTTTCAAGTCGTCACGTTGAATTGTTTCCATCACATAATCAACATACTCACGCCCCGTTGCTCCATCCGAACGACCGGTCAGTGTATATTTCTTTTCATAAGTACCGCAAATGTCAAGTGCCATATCAAGACGTTCACCCTTCTCCTGATGTCCCATATGTTTTAACATCATTACCGATGCGCGAAGCATACTTGAAGGATCTGCGTATTGAGCTCTTCCCTCATCAACCATCCGGGGTGCACTGCCATGAATAGCTTCAAACATTGCATATTGTTTACCCACATTTGCACTGCCGGCGGTTCCGACACCACCCTGAAATTCTGCTGCTTCGTCGGTCAAAATATCGCCGTATAAATTCGGTAATACAAAAACTTCAAATTGAGTACGACGTTTTGTATCGATCAGTTTTGCGGTCATTATATCGATATACCAATCGTCTGCTTCAATGTCGGGATACTCTTTAGCAATATCGTAGAATACGTTTAAGAACTTACCGTCGGTTGTTTTCACAACGTTTGCCTTTGTAACTGCTGTAACTTTTTTCTTACCGTTTGCCTTTGCAAAGTCGAACGCTGCACGTATAATACGATCGCTCCCCGGTGTGGTAATAACTTTAAAATCGAACGCGAGGTCATCGGTAGCATCCAGTCCCCTGCTTCCTAATGCATACAGATCTTCAGTGTTCTCGCGGAAGAATGTCCAATCGATTCCTTCCGATAATACACGTACGGGGCGGATATTGGCAAATAAATCAAGCTCTTTTCGCATCGCAACGTTGGCACTTTCAATGTTCGGCCACTTATCACCTTTCTTTGGTGTTGTGGTCGGCCCCTTTAAACAGAGATGACATTTTTTAATTTCAGCAAGCACATCGTCGGGAATTGCTTTTTTAACCTCCGCCCTTTTTTCGATGGTTAATCCTTCGATTGTGCGTAACTCAACCTTGCCATTCTGTATATCATCTTTAAGCAGAAACTCCAGCGCACGCTTTGCCTCGTCTGCGATATACGGTCCGATACCGTCTCCTCCTATCACACCGATAATGATGGGTTTGATTGCTGAATAATCTGTCCAATCCGGACTTTCTTTCAATCTTTCAACGCGTTTTAATTGGTCTTCAAGCACACTTTTAAAATGATCGAGTGATTTTTGTATAACATCGTTCTGCATAATATATCCTCCTACCTTGAATTTTCTAAAAAATTCTGGTATATATACTGTTTATAAAATGGAAAGCGGGTACAGGCAAAAAAAATTGCTCCGGCAGATCAAGGATCGACCCGTCTGGTTATTAATTGATTGTGTTTAAGAGAGAAAAATATAATATATTAAACCATATTTAGTTAGTCAAATTTCATTCACAAATATCAAGGAAAAGTATATGAAAAATGTAATTCTCATCGCAACAATGTTGCTGGTAATAGCCGGATGCTCACCGCGGGAAGAAACACCGCTTCCATCGGAAATTCTTCATCTTGAAATGACCGAATCGCTATCGGGTGAGCAGGCAGCCGAGATAATCGATCATCTACACCAAAAAGAAGTAACCCCCGCTCAGAACTATGTGGGGAGATACGAAGGTGACGGTCATACTGCAACCTACTACCTTTCGCTTTATGACACCAGTAGTGAGGCTGATGAAGAACTGAATGCTATGGTAGAAAGTATGGAGCGCGGCGGACATGTATTTGATCATGTGCGGAAATTAACCATTAAAGAACGGGATGTATGGATGGCGTTGGGTATGGGGCAGGCACATTACTTTTATGCGGAGGGTAATCAACTTATCTGGCTCGCAATCGATGTTCCTCTTGCTGAAGAAGCGATAGAGTCGTTGCTATAATGAATTATTGATGGAGTCCACACGGCATGGTGGACTCCATCGATAGTATCTTCCCTTATACATCGTAATACAATGCATATTCATACGGGTGTGGTCGGAGTGACATTTCCCTTACTTCACGCGCGTATTTATAATCAATCCAGGCGTTAATCACATCCTCGGTAAATACATCACCTTTAAGCAGAAAACTGTGATCACGTTCAAGTGCTGCCAGCGCTTCATCAAGTGATGCAGGAGCAGACGGAACATTTTTCAATTCCTCGGGCGGCATATCATAAATGTTCTTATCCAACGGTTCGCCCGGATCGATTTTGTTAATGATACCGTCCAAGCCTGCCATAAGCATTGCAGCAAATGCAAGATACGGATTGCACGAAGGATCGGGTGTTCTGTACTCGACCCGTTTCGCATTCGGACTTGAAGAATACAACGGAATTCGAATTGCAGCACTCCGGTTTCTTTGAGAATATGCAAGATTAACCGGTGCCTCGAAACCGGGTACAAGCCGTTTGTATGAGTTTGTCGTCGGGTTTGTCAGGGCACATAACGTCGGTGCATGTTTTAAAACTCCCCCGATAAAGTGTAATGCCGTATCGCTCAAGTTCGCATACTTATTCCCGTAAAACAACGGCTTGCCGTCTTTCCATAGACTCATATGCGTATGCATTCCTGAACCGTTATCACCGAACAACGGTTTCGGCATAAATGTTACCGTCTTATTATAATCTCTGGCAGTATTTTTTACGATATACTTGAAAAGGAGCAGGTCGTCTGCCATCGCAGTTAAACTGTTAAAACGAAGATCAATTTCGGCCTGACCGCCGGTTGCTACTTCATGATGCTGCGTTTCAACTTCTATACCCGCATTGATCAGATGCCGTACCATCATATTGCGGATATCGTTCATCGAGTCAGT
>SL_3KL_010_SEDDRAFT_10000212_pt1 | contig 43398 bp, 52 predicted proteins | sample SodLakKL_010_SED_2_FD_10381 | JGI IMG/M metagenome (IMG submission 10381) | reverse complement strand
TGCAGGGGAAGAAGTTTGGTGGTGAGGCGCGGGCCTACGACCAGATTGACAATGCGCCGGAGGAGAAGGCGCGCGGGATCACGATTGCGACGGCGCATGTGGAGTACGAGACGGACAAGCGGCACTATGCGCACGTGGACTGTCCGGGGCACGCGGATTATGTGAAGAACATGATCACGGGTGCGGCGCAGATGGATGGTGCGATTCTGGTGGTGAGTGCGGCGGACGGTCCGATGCCGCAGACGCGCGAGCACATTCTGCTGGCGCGGCAGGTGGGTGTGCCGCACATTGTGGTGTATCTGAACAAGGCGGACATGGTGGACGATCCCGAGCTGTTGGAGCTGGTGGACATGGAGGTTCGGGATCTGCTGTCGAGTTACGAGTTCCCGGGTGACGACACGCCGATTGTTGTGGGTTCGGCGTTGAAGGCGCTGGAGGGCGACGAGGGCGAGATTGGGTCGCAGTCGATCGACAAGCTGGTGGAGGCGCTGGATTCGTACATTCCGGACCCGGAGCGTGCGGTGGACGGGGCGTTTCTGATGCCGGTGGAGGATGTGTTCTCGATTTCCGGTCGTGGCACGGTGGTGACGGGTCGCGTGGAGCGCGGCATCGTGAAGGTGGGTGACGAGGTGTCGATTGTGGGCATTCGTGACACGCAGAAGACCACGGTGACGGGTGTGGAGATGTTCCGCAAGCTGCTGGACCAGGGTCAGGCGGGTGACAATGTGGGTGTGTTGCTGCGCGGGACGAAGCGGGACGATGTCGAGCGGGGTCAGGTGTTGTGCAAGCCGGGCTCGATCACGCCGCACACGAAGTTCGAGGCGGAGGTGTACATCCTGGGCAAGGACGAGGGGGGGCGGCACACGCCGTTTTTCAACGGGTATCGTCCGCAGTTTTATTTCCGGACGACGGATGTGACGGGTTCCTGTGACCTGCCTGAGGGTGTGGAGATGGTGATGCCGGGGGACAACGTGAAGATGACGGTGTCGCTGATCAGTCCGATTGCGATGGAGGACGGTCTGCGCTTTGCGATCCGCGAAGGTGGCCGTACCGTCGGCGCCGGCGTCGTCTCCAAGATCATCGAGTGAGCAACATGGCAAATCAGCGCATCAGAATCCGTCTCAAGGCTTTCGATCACCGTTTGATCGACCGTTCTGCCGCCGAGATCGTCGAAACCGCCCGGCGCACCGGTGCGCGGGTCAAGGGACCGATCCCGCTGCCGACCAAACGCGAACTGTACACGGTGCTGATCTCGCCGCACGTGAACAAGGACGCGCGCGACCAGTACGAACTGCGGACCCACAAGCGGCTGATGGACATCCTCGATCCAACCGACAAGACGGTCGATGCGTTGATGAAGCTCGACCTGGCCGCGGGCGTAAACGTACAGATCAGGCTTAACTAGCGGCCAATTATCTGTCATAATACGAGGCTTTCCGTGGCCCGGCGGGTTTCGAGCCGCCGGGCCACGGCGTTAGGGCGCCCTCGTGGCGCACCAGAATCAGGAAGGGGTTATCAATGTCTCTTGGACTCATCGGTCGCAAGCTCGGTATGACGCGGGTCTTCACCGAAGACGGCGCCTCGCTGCCGGTCACGGTGGTGCAGGTCGGTCACAACCGCGTGGTGCAGGTCAAGCGCGCCGAGCGCGACGGCTACGACGCCGTGCAGGTGACCGCTGGCGCGCGCAAGCCGTCCCGGGTCACGAAACCGGAAGCCGGGCACTTCGCGAAAGCGTCGGTCCAGCCGGGGACGGGGCTCTGGGAGTTCCGCGTCGAAGGTGCGCAGCTCGACGGCGTGTCCGAGGGGGATGAGATCGACGTGAGCCTGTTCAGCGAAGGACAGGTGGTCGACGTCACCGCCCGCAGCAAGGGCAAGGGTTTTCAGGGCGTGGTCAAGCGCCACAATTTCCACATGCAGGACGCGACCCACGGCAACTCGCGCTCGCACCGCGCGCCCGGTTCCATCGGTCAGAACCAGACCCCCGGTCGCGTCTTCAAGAACAAGAAGATGGCGGGGCAAATGGGCGCGGTCCGCACCACGACGCAGAATCTGAAGGTCGTGCGCGTGGACAGCGATCGCGGGCTGCTCCTGATCCACGGAGCGGTGCCGGGCGCGCCCAGTGCCGACGTGATTGTCCGTCCCGCCGTGAAGGCCAAGGGATAACGAGTGATGCAAGTGAATACCACGGATACCGCAGCGGCGGTCGAGCTGTCGCCCGCCTGCTTCGAGCGCGACTTCAACGAGTCGCTGGTACACCAGAGCGTGGTCGCCCACCTGGCCGGTGCGCGGGCCGGGACGCGAGCGCAAAAGGGGCGTTCCGAAGTCAGCGGGGGCGGTATCAAGCCGTTCCGGCAGAAGGGGACGGGGCGCGCCCGTGCTGGTACTATTCGCAGCCCGCTGTGGCGGGGTGGCGGCAAGGTCTTTGCGGCGAGCACGCGGGACTTCAGCCAGAAGATCAACCGCAAGATGTACCGCGCAGCGATGACCTCGATCCTCTCCGAGCTGCTGCGGCAGGAACGCCTGAAGATCGTCGAATCCTTCGCGGTGGAGTCCGGCCGGACCCGCGACGCGGTGGCGGCACTGGCTGCGCTGGGTCTGCAATCCGGCCTCGTCGTCACCGCGGACCAAGACGCGAGCACCTGGCGGGCCCTTCGCAACATTCCGAGGATCGACATTGTCACCGCGGCGGAACTCAACCCGGTGGTGCTCGTGGGTTCCGAGACCGTGGTGATGACCACGGATGCGGTGAAGCGCATAGAGGAGTGGTTGTCATGAACCAGCGTCTGCTGCAGGTGATTCTGGGGCCGGTGGTGTCCGAGAAATCGACCGCCGCCGGTGAGAACGGGACGCACGTATTCAAGGTGCGCCGCGATGCCACGAAGTCCGAGATCAAGCAGGCGGTCGAGAAGATCTTCGAGGTGCAGGTCGATTCCGTTCGCACGCTGGTCCAGGACGGCAAGGTGAAGCGATTCGGGCGCCAGTTCGGTCGGCGCAACCATTGGAAGAAGGCCTACGTCTCGCTTGCCGAAGGGCAGACGATCGAATTGGGCGAAGGAGATCAGGGTTAAGCCATGGCGATCATGAAGACCAATCCGACCTCTGCCGGGCGACGCCACGCAGTCAAGGTCCGGAATCCGGAACTGCATTCCGGCGCGCCCTACGGGCCGCTGCTGGAAAAGAAGTCGAGGACCGGTGGCCGCAACAACCAGGGTCGCATTACGACGCGGCACATCGGCGGCGGCCACAAGCGGCAGTATCGCATTGTCGATTTCAAGCGCAACAAGGACAACGTACCCGCGGTCGTCGAGCGNCTGGAATACGATCCGAACCGCAGCGCGCATCTTGCATTGCTGAAATACGCCGACGGCGAGCGCCGGTACATCATCGCCCCCAGGGGCCTGCGTGTGGGTGACTCGGTGCTGAGCGGTAGCCAGGCACCGGTCCGCACCGGCAATGCGATGGAGCTGCGCTCGATTCCGGTAGGAACCGTCGTGCACTGCGTGGAAATGAAGCCCGGCAAAGGGGCCCAGCTCGCTCGTTCTGCGGGAACGTCGGTGCAGGTTGTGGCTCGCGAGGGCCGGCACGCGACCCTGCGCCTGCGCTCCGGCGAGATGCGCCGCGTCCTTTCCGAGTGCCGCGCGGTGGTTGGCGAGGTCGGCAATTCCGAGCATGCGCTGCAGAAGTTCGGCAAGGCCGGTGCGAAGCGCTGGATCGGCGTTCGTCCGACGGTGCGCGGCACCGCGATGAATCCGGTCGACCACCCGCACGGCGGCGGCGAAGGCCGCAACTTCGGCCTGCAGCCGGTGACCCCATGGGGCGTGCCGACAAAGGGTTACAAGACCCGCCACAACAAGCGAACCGACCGCATGATCCTGCGTCGTCGGAAGAAGTAACGGAGTTCGAGCATGCCGCGTTCACTGAAGAAGGGCCCGTACGTCGACCATCACCTGTTGAAGAAGGTCGATGTCGCCGTTGAAAAGAACGACCGCCGCCCGATCAAGACCTGGTCGCGCCGTTCCATGATCATCCCGCAGATGGTCGGGTTGACGGTGGCGGTCCATAACGGACGGCAGCACGTGCCGGTGCTGGTGACGGAGAACATGGTCGGGCACAAGCTCGGCGAATTCGCCGCCACCCGGACTTTCAAGGGCCACGTGGCCAACAAGAAGTCGCGCTAAGGAACTGTAATGAATACGGATGAAACGATCGCGAAGCTGCGTTACGCCCGGATCTCGCCGCAGAAGGCGCGCCTGGTCGCGGACCTGGTTCGCGGCAAGCCGGTTGAGCAGGCGCTGAACGAGCTGAGCTTCAGCCCCAAGAAGGCGTCGGCGATGATCAGGAAGGTGCTGGAGTCCGCGATCGCCAACGCGGAGAACAACGACGGCGCGGATGTCGACGAACTGCGCGTCAGCCGGGTGCAGGTCGACGAGGGTCCGGTGATGAAGCGGATGCAGGCGCGGGCCAAGGGCCGTGGTAACCGCATCCTGAAACGGACCAGTCACATCCTGATTGGCGTCAGCGAAACGGGAGCGAGGTAGTCATGGGTCAGAAAGTACATCCAACGGGAATACGCCTCGGCATCTCGCGCCCGTGGTCGGCGACCTGGTACGAAGACGGCGATGCGTTCGGCAAGACGTTGAACGATGACATCGAGCTGCGTGCCTTTCTGCGCAAGCGGCTGTCGCATGCATCGGTGAGCCGTATTCAGATCGAGCGCCCGTCGCGTGCTGCGCACGTGACGATCCACACCGCGCGGCCGGGCATCGTGATCGGCAAGAAGGGCGAGGACATCGAGGCCCTGCGGCGCGAAGTCGCGGCACGGTCCGGGCTCGAAGTGAGCAATGTGAAAATCAACATCGAGGAGATCCGCAAGCCCGAGGTTGACGCGCAACTGGTCGCCGAGGGCATCGCCCAGCAGCTGGAACGGCGGATCATGTTCCGGCGCGCGATGAAGCGGGCTGTGGGCAATGCGATGCGCCTTGGCGCCCAGGGCGTCAAGGTGCACGTCTCCGGCCGCCTGAATGGTGCCGAGATTGCGCGTTCCGAATGGTATCGGGAGGGTCGCGTCCCGTTGCACACGCTGCGCGCCGACATCGATTACGGCTTTGCCGAGGCGAAGACGACCTACGGCGTGATTGGCATCAAGGTGTGGATCTTCAAGGGTGAGGTATTCGGCCTGGATGGCGCCGAGGCCCGGCCGGCCGCCGCCCACTAGGTCCGCGCAACAAGGAATTCGTCATGCTGCAGCCAAAGAGAACCAAGTTCCGGAAGCAATTCAAGGGCAAGAACCGCGGTTTCGCGAGCTCGGGTGCCAAGGTGAGCTTCGGTGAATACGGCCTTCAGGCCGTCGACCGCGGTCGTATCACCGCCCGTCAGATCGAGGCGGCGCGCCGTGCGATGGTCCGCCACATCAAGCGCAGTGGAAAGATCTGGATCCGGGTCTTTCCCGACGTTCCGGTGTCCAAGAAGCCGCTCGAAGTGCGCATGGGCAAGGGCAAGGGCAATGTGGAGTACTGGGTGTGCAAGATTCAGCCCGGTCGCGTTCTCTATGAGATGGAGGGCGTGAACGAGGATGTCGCGCGCGAGGCCTTCCGCCTGGCCGCGGCCAAGCTTCCGATCAAGACGACGTTCGCACGCAGGCAGGTGATGTGATGAGGTTCGCGGAACTGCAGAAGAAGAATGCCTCCGAGCTGGACGAGGAGCTGGACGGGCTCTACCAGGAGCAGTTTGCGTTGCGCATGCAGAAGGCGGTGGGACAGCTCGCGCGCCCGGATCGCGTCAAGAAGGTCCGTCGCGAGATTGCCCAGATCAAGACGCTCATCAACCAACGCAAGCTGGCAGGATAAGAACATGAACGAAGAAACGTCCAAAACCCAGCGTTCCATCATCGGGCGTGTGGTGAGCGACAAGGCGGACAAGACACGCACGGTCGTGGTCGAACGCCGCGTGCGCCACCCGCTGTACGGCAAGTTCATCCGCCGGAGCACCCGGCTGTACGTGCACGACGAGAGCAACGAGTCCCGCACCGGTGACACCGTGAGAATCCGCGAATGCCGCCCGCTGTCGCGCATGAAGCGTTTCGCGCTCGTGGAAGTGCTCGGCCGCGCCCCGGCCTGAGCGGGCGCCCATTCGTTGGAGACATAGTCATGATTCAAATGCAGACCGTTCTCGAGGCCGCCGACAACAGCGGCGCGCGCCGGGTGCAGTGCATCAAGGTGCTGGGCGGGTCGCATCGCCGGTACGCACGTGTCGGTGACGTGATCAAGGTGAGCGTGAAGGACGCAATCCCGCGCGGCAAGGTCCGGAAGGGCGACGTGTACAACGCGGTCGTTGTCCGTACCGCTTCCGGGGTGCGCCGTCCCGACGGCTCCGTGATCCGCTTCGACCGCAACGCCGCGGTGCTGCTGAACAACCAGCTGCAGCCGATCGGTACCCGGATCTTCGGACCTGTGACCCGTGAACTGCGCGGCGAGAAGTTCATGAAGATCATCTCGCTGGCACCCGAAGTATTGTGAGGCAGCCATGAACAAGATTCGCAAGGGCGATGATGTGACGATCATCGCCGGCAAGGACAAGGGGCGCCGTGGCACTGTGCTGCGGGTCTTTCCGGACAGTCGCGTCCTGGTCCAGAACGTCAACATGGTGAAGAAGCACCAGAAGCCGAACCCGAACATGGGTCGCACTGGCGGCATCATCGAAAAGGAGATGCCGATCCATGTTTCCAATGTGATGTTGTTCAATCCGGCCGCCGCGAAGGGTGACCGGGTTTCCTTCAAGACCCTGGAAGACGGTCGCAAGGTTCGGGTGTTCCGCTCGAACGGCGAAGTCGTCGACGTATAAGGGCGGATTGATAGCCATGGAACGTTTGAGAACACAGTACCTCGAGTCGGTGATTCCGGCCCTGAAGGAAAAATTCGAGTACGCCAACGTGATGGAGGTCCCCCGGATCACCAAGATCACGCTGAACATGGGGCTGGGCGATGCGGTTGCCGACAAGAAGGTCATCGATCATGCCCTGTCGGACATGACCGCGATCGCGGGACAGAAGCCCGTGGTGACCAGGGCGAGGAAGTCCATCGCGGGATTCAAGATCCGCGACGGGTATCCGATCGGCTGCAAGGTGACGCTGCGTCGGGGGCGGATGTACGAATTTCTCGACCGGCTGATCAACGTCGCGATTCCGCGCGTCCGGGACTTCCGCGGCTTCAGCCCGCGTGCCTTCGATGGCCGCGGCAACTACAGCCTCGGCGTGAAGGAACAGATCATCTTCCCGGAGATCGATTACGACCGCATCGACAAGATCCGCGGGATGGACATCACCATCACCACCAACGCAAAGAGCGATGAGGAAGCGAAGGCGCTGCTCGAGGCCTTCCGCTTTCCCTTCCGGACGTAACCCGAGGTTTCCGAGAAATGGCAAAGGTTTCGATGATGATGCGCGAGCAGAAGCGCGCAAGACTGGTGCAGAAATACGCGGCACGCCGGGCCGAGCTGAAGGCAAAGGTCCTGGACGACACGCTGCCTGGCGAGGAGCGCATGGCGGCCATGCAGGATCTGCAGAAGCTGCCGCGCGATTCGAGCCCGGTGCGCAGGCGCAACCGCTGCGGCGTCACCGGTCGGCCCAAGGGCTACTACCGCCGCTTTGGTCTCGCGCGCAACAAGCTCCGCGAATACGCGATGCGCGGCGAGATCCCGGGACTGCGCAAGGCAAGTTGGTAAGGAGAACAGAATCATGATGACCGATCCGATTGCCGATCTGCTGACCCGGGTGCGGAACGCCCAGCGGGCGGAGAAAAAGACCGTCGCGGTTCCCTACAGCCGTACCAAGGAGGCGATCCTGAGGGTCTTCGCGGAAGAGGGCTATGTTGCCGATGTCGTCACGGAAGGCGAGGGTGCGGCGAAGCAGCTTCGCGTGACCCTGAAGTATTTCCAGGGGCGTGGCGTGATCGAGAATATCGAGCGCATCAGCCGTCCCGGCCTGCGGATCTACCGCGGCAAGGACGAACTTCCCAGAATCAACGCGGGTCTCGGCGTCGCGGTCATCTCCACGTCGCAGGGTGTGATGACCGATCGGGCAGCACGGGCCCTTGGGCAGGGCGGCGAAGTGCTCTGCAAGATCTACTGAGGAAATTGTCATGTCTCGGGTAGCAAAAAGACCGCTGGATCTGCCGGCCGGAGTGTCGATGCAGGTGAGTGGGCAGGAAATCACGGTGAAAGGCCCCAAGGGCGAGATCAGCATGCGCTGTCCCGAAACGGTCGAGGTCTCGATCGAGGGCAGCGTCGCCACGGTCTCGCCGGCAGCGAACGCGGACAACGCGGCGCTGGCCGGGACCATCCGCTCCGTGCTGGGGAACCATGTGCACGGCGTCAGCCAGGGCTTCGAGCGCGGCCTGGAACTCGTGGGCGTCGGCTACCGGGCGCAGGCGCAGGGCAAGGTGCTGAACCTGTCGCTGGGCTTCTCCCACCCGATCGCTTTCGACATCCCGGAGGGCGTCACCATCGAGACGCCCACGCAGACGGAGATTGTGGTCAAGGGGCATGACTGCCAGCAGGTAGGCCAGGTCGCTGCCAACATCCGCGGCTTCCGTCCGCCGGAGCCCTACAAGGGCAAGGGCGTCAAGTACAAGGGCGAGCGCATTCTGCGTAAAGAAGCCAAGAAGAAGTAAGGTGTAACCGTGGACAAGAAAGAGTCGAGACTCAGAAGGGCGCGCCGCGCGCGTTACAAGATCCGGGAACTGGGCGTGCACCGGCTGTGCGTGCACCGGACGCCGCGGCACATTTACGCGCAGATCGTTGCGCCGAGCGGTGACGCGGTGCTTGCGGCCGCATCCACGGTCGAATCCGGTGTTCGCGGCGACCTCGGTTACACCGGCAACGCGGAGGCCGCAGCACGGGTGGGTCAGCTTATTGCCGAGCGGGCCCGTGCGGCCGGGATCGAGAAGGTCGCCTTCGACCGCGCGGGATTCCGCTATCACGGCCGCGTGCAGGCGCTGGCCGAAGCCGCGCGCGAAGGCGGCCTGCACTTCTGATCGGACCCGATTTCACCGGAGAGAGCAATGGCACGTAACGAAGCAAGCGAAGCCACGGATGGGCTGCAGGAAAAACTGATCAGCGTCAATCGGGTCGCGAAGGTGGTCAAGGGTGGACGCCAGTTCCGCTTCGCCGCACTGACCGTGGTTGGCGATGGTGATGGTCGGGTGGGCTATGGATACGGCAAGGCGCGCGAAGTGCCGCTGGCGATCCAGAAGGCGATGCAGCAGGCGCGACAGAACATGAAGACCGTCCCGCTGAATCAGGGAACGCTGCACTACGCGGTGAACGGCTATCACGGCGCCGCCAACGTCTACATGCAACCGGCCTCCGAGGGAACCGGTGTGATCGCCGGTGGCGCGATGCGCGCCGTGCTGGAGGTGGCCGGGGTGCGCAACGTGCTCGCGAAGTGCGTTGGCTCGCGCAACCCGATCAACGTGGTGCAGGCAACGATCAACGGTCTTGCGGCCGTGGACGATCCCGAAATGGTTGCCGCAAAGCGCGGCAAGACCCTCGAAGAGATCACGGGTTGAAGATGAACAAGCTCAAGCTCACGCTGGTCCGCTCCACGGCGGGGCGACTGGCCAATCACAAGGCCTGCGTCCGGGGACTCGGCCTGCGCAAGACGCAGAGCACTTCCGTGGTCGAGGCAACGCCTGAAAATCTGGGCATGGTGCGCAAGGTCGCGTACCTGCTGAAGGTCGAGGAGGCCTGACCATGCGCATGAACGAACTGCTTCCGACGCCGGGTTCCCGAAGCAAGGCCAGGCGCGTCGGCCGGGGCATCGGTTCCGGCCTCGGCAAGACCGCTGGTCGCGGTCACAAGGGACAGAAGTCCCGCTCCGGCGGCTTCCACAAGGTGGGGTTCGAGGGTGGCCAGATGCCGCTGCAGCGCCGGCTGCCGAAAGTGGGCTTCCGCTCCCGGACCCGGCTGCGGACCGCCGAGGTGCGCCTGCACGAGATCGCTCTTGTGGAAGGCGAAGTGACCCTGGAGGCTCTCAAGGCGGCCGGTCTGGTTCCGGCCGGCGCAGAGCGAGCGAAGGTCTTTGTCTCGGGCAAGCTTGACAAGCCCTGTGTGCTGCGCGGCGTTGCGGTGACCGCGGGTGCGCGGGCCGCGATCGAAACCGCCGGCGGGCGTGTCGAGGAATAACGATGGCGCGGGGAGCGACAGCGAAAGGTGGCGGACTGACGGGGTTTACCGAGCTCCGCCAACGTCTGCTGTTCGTGCTGGGTGCGCTGATCGTCTACCGGATCGGCACCTTCATTCCGGTGCCCGGGATCAACCCCGTCGCGGTCGCGAGCTTTTTCGAACAGCACAGCGGCACCATCCTGGACATGTTCAACATGTTCTCGGGCGGGGCGCTCGAGCGCCTGTCGATCTTTGCCCTCGGCGTGATGCCCTACATCTCGTCGGCGATCATCATGCAGCTGCTGGCCGCGACGGTCCCGTACCTGCAGCAGTTGAAGAAGGAAGGCGAATCCGGCCGCCGGAAGATCACCCAGTACACCCGCTACGGCACGGTGCTGCTGGCACTGTTCCAGAGTATCGGCATTTCCGTCGCGCTCAGCGGACAGACCATCCAGGGCATGCCGATGGCGCTGACGCCGTCCCACATCTTCATTCCGACGGTGGTCGTGTCGCTGGTCACCGGGACCATGTTCCTGGTCTGGCTGGGCGAACAGATCACCGAACGCGGCATAGGCAACGGGATTTCGATCATCATCTTCGCGGGGATCGTCGCGGGTCTGCCATCCGCGATCGGCGGCACGCTGGAGTTGGCGCGCACCGGTGAACTCGCCGCGGCATTCGTGGTGATCCTGCTGGTGCTCGCGCTCGCGGTCACCGCCTTCGTCGTCTTCGTCGAACGCGGACAGCGGCGCATCACGATCAACTACGCGAAGCGACAGGTGGGACGCAAGGTGATCGGTGGCCAGTCCAGCCATTTGCCGCTGAAGCTGAACATGGCGGGCGTGATTCCCCCGATCTTCGCCTCGAGCATCATTCTGTTTCCGGCGACGCTGGGACAATGGTTTGGTCAGGCCGAGGGAATGGGATGGCTGCGGGAGATCTCGACCACGCTCGCGCCCGGCCAGCCGTTGTATGTGACATTCTATGCGGCGGCGATCATCTTCTTCTGTTTCTTCTACACCGCGCTGGTCTTCAATTCCCGCGAGACCGCCGAGAACCTGAAGAAGCAGGGCGCCTTCGTGCCGGGAATCCGTCCGGGCGTGCAGACCGAGCGATTCATCGACGGCGTGATGACGCGCCTGACGGCGGTGGGCGCCGTCTACATCACCGCGGTGTGCCTGCTTCCCGAGTTCCTGATCCTTTACTGGAACGTACCGTTCTATTTCGGTGGCACGTCGCTGCTGATCATCGTGATCGTGACGATGGATTTCATGTCGCAGCTTCAGGCGCACCTGATGTCGCACCAGTACGAGGGCCTGATGCGGAAGGCGAATCTCAAGGGTTATGGCGGCAGCAATATCCGGTAGTCCTTGGCGGCCGGGTTCGGGCGCCAGTTTTTGGAGAGAGAAGAAATGAAGGTGAGAGCATCAGTCAAGCCGATCTGCCGCAACTGCAAGTTGATCCGGCGTCATGGCGTGGTCCGCGTGATCTGCAGCGACCCGCGTCACAAGCAGCGTCAGGGCTAAGGAGCATGGCGATCCGCATCTCCCCGATCAGTGAAACCGGGTTGGGCATCGTCGGGATCCTTCTTGCCCCGGCTTTCGGGCGAGGTAAGCCCGGAATGCGGCGTGAGGCATTTGCGTCACTCGGCGCTTGAGCGCACATCGCTTTTTGGCTACAATAATCGGCTTTGCCGAATTTGATGGAGAGTTTGGATGGCTCGCGTCGCTGGTATCAACATTCCTGACCAGAAGCACACCGTGATCGCCCTGACCGCGATCTACGGGATCGGCAGGACACGCGCCCGTCAGATCTGTGATGCGGCCGGCGTTCGCGAGGACATCAAGGTGCGCGACCTGACCGACGCCGAGGTGGAGAGCCTCAGGGCGGAGGTCAGTCGCCTCCCCGTCGAGGGTGACCTGCGGCGGCAGATCAGCATGAACATCAAGCGGCTGATGGACCTGGGCTGCTACCGCGGCATTCGGCACCGCCGTGGCCTGCCCGTGCGCGGGCAGCAGACCCGCACCAACGCGCGCACCCGCAAGGGTCCTCGCCGTCCGATTCGCAAGTAATCTTTCCGGGGCCCAGTCAATGGCACAACCGCAATCCAGGACCAAGAAGAAGGTCCGCAAGAACGTGGCCGAGGGCGTTGCCCACGTGTACGCCTCGTTCAACAACACGATCATCACCATCACCGACCGCCAGGGCAACACGCTGAGCTGGGCCACCTCCGGTGGCTCGGGTTTTCGTGGCTCGCGCAAGTCCACGCCGTTCGCGGCGCAGGTTGCCGCAGAACGGGCGGGGTCCGCTGCGCAGGAGCACGGTGTGAAGAATCTCGAAGTGCTCGTGAAGGGCCCGGGACCGGGACGGGAATCCGCCGTTCGCGCGTTGAACAACGTCGGATTCAAGATCACGAACATCAGCGACATCACCCCCATCCCGCACAACGGCTGCCGCCCGCCGAAGAAGCGGCGTGTCTGAAACGATTCGGAGTTGATTGATGGCCCGTTACATTGGACCGAAATGCAAGCTGAGCCGTCGGGAGGGAACCGACCTCGGGCTCAAGAGCCGGGCCCGCGCCCTCGAGACGAAGTGCAAGCTCGACAAGGCGCCGGGGCAGCATGGCGATCGCCGCACGCGCCTCTCCGACTACGGGGTGCAGCTGCGCGAAAAGCAGAAGCTGCGCCGCACCTACGGGGTGCTCGAGAAGCAGTTCCGCAACTACTACAAGGAAGCCTCGCGCCTGAAGGGTTCGACCGGTGAGAACCTTCTGCGGCTGCTTGAGGGACGCCTCGACAACGTGGTCTACCGCATGGGTTTCGGTGGCACCCGCGCCGAGGCGCGCCAGCTTGTGTCGCACCGGGCCATTCTGGTCAATGGCCGTACCGTGAACATTCCGTCCTATCAAGTGTCGGCCGCCGATGTGATCTCGGTGCGCGAAAAGGCGCGCAAGCAGGTGCGCATCCGGGATTCGCTGACGCTCGCCGAACAGGCTGGGCTTCCGGGCTGGGTCGAAGTCGACAGCAGCAAGTTCGAGGGCGTGTTCAAGGCCTTGCCCGACCGAACCGACCTTCCGGCCGACATCAACGAGTCGCTGGTTGTCGAGCTGTACTCGAAGTGATCTGCAGTCGAAGCGGGGGCCGTCCTCAGGAGCGCACATGCAAGTGAATGAACTGGTCAACAAGCAGCACATCGAGGTCGAGGCCGAGAATCGCAGCAAGGCGAAGGTGGTGCTGGAACCGCTGGAACGCGGGTTCGGACATACCCTCGGCAACGCGCTGCGGCGGGTTCTGCTGTCCTCGATCCCCGGCGCCGCCATTGTCGAGGCCGAAATCGAAGGCGTGCTGCACGAATATTCGACGATCGAGGGCGTGCAGGAAGACGTCGTCGATATTCTGCTGAATCTGAAAGGCGTTTCGGTGCGCATGCACAGCCGCGACGAGGCCGTGCTCTCGCTGCGCAAGAAGGGCCCCTGCGTTGTGACGGCGGCGGACATCAAGCTCGACCACGATGTCGAGCTGGTGAACCCGGACCATGTGATCGCGACGATCACCAAGAATGTCGAGCTGGCAATGTCGCTGCGTCTGCGCACCGGCCGGGGTTATGAGCCGGTTGCGGCACGGCGGCAGGCGGACATGGAAGAAACCACCATCGGGCGCCTGATGCTGGACGCGAGTTTCAGCCCGATCCGCCGGGTGGCCTATCGTGTCGAGAGTGCGCGTCTTGCCCAGCGGACCGATATGGACCGCCTGGTGCTCGAACTCGAAACCAACGGTGCGATCGCCCCGGACGACGCGGTGCGCCAGGCAGCGGGTATCCTGCAGCGCCAGCTGGAACCCTTTGTCGACCTGAAGGAAACCGGGCCCGAGCCCGGCCGTCCCGGCGCTGGTCCGGTCGACCCGGTGCTGCTGCGCCCGGTCGACGAGCTGGAACTCACGGTGCGCTCGGCGAACTGTCTGAAGGCCGAGAACATTTATCACATCGGTGACCTGGTGCAGCGCACCGAAGTGGAGCTGCTGCGGACGCCGAACCTCGGCAAGAAGTCCCTGACCGAGATCAAGGACACGCTTGCGAGTCACGGGCTGTCTCTGGGCATGCGTCTGGAGAACTGGCCACCGCCGGGACTGCAGGAACCCGCTGAATAAAGACAACGGCCCAGGCCCTACTGACAAAATCAGGTAACTCTCATGCGTCATCGCAACATCGGTCGGCAACTCAGCCGAAACAGCTCCCACCGCAAGGCCACACTGCAGGCGTTGACCGTGTCCCTGTTCCGGCACGAACTGATCAAGACGACATTGCCCAAGGCCAAGGAACTGCGCCGAGTGGCCGAACCGCTGATCACGCTGGGGAAAAAGGACTCGGTGCATACCCGCCGCGTGGCCTTCTCCCGTCTCCGTGACAAGGAGGTGGTGGGCAAGCTGTTCACCGACCTCGGACCGCGTTTCCAGGAACGCCCGGGTGGCTATCTCCGCATCCTCAAGTGCGGTTACCGCGCCGGCGACAATGCGCCAATGGCGTACGTGGAGTTGCTGGACCGGCCGGAGCCCGCCGCCGGGGACTGATCCCTGCTGACCCCTGGGGGTTCGTGGAAACGAAGAAGCCGGCCTCGCGCCGGCTTCTTCGTTACTGGCGACCGGTGGGGGCGGGGAGGCGGGTGCCGCAGGAGCGGCTTCCAGCCGCGATACCCGCAGGGGATCAGCCCGGCCCGCCCCCGGATGCGACCCGGGCCTTCCGGCCGTTCCGCGAGGATTCCGGCTCGAGTCCCAGAATGGGTGCCAGGAAGCGGCCGGTTTGGCTGTCCGGGGCGGCCGCGACGGTCTCCGGGGTGCCGGTCACGAGGATCCGGCCGCCCAGCTCGCCTCCCTCGGGGCCGATGTCGATCAGCCAGTCGGCCGTCTTGATCACGTCGAGGTTGTGCTCGATGACCACCACGGTGTTGCCGTGGTCGCGCAGCCGGTGGAGGACGGTCAGCAGCTGCTCCACGTCGTGGAAGTGCAAGCCGGTGGTCGGTTCGTCGAGGATGTACAGGGTGCGCCCGGTGTCCCGTTTGGAGAGCTCGCGGGCGAGCTTGATGCGCTGGGCCTCGCCCCCGGACAGCGTGGTGGCGTTCTGCCCCAGCTGGATGTAAGACAGGCCCACGTCCATCAGCGTCTCCAGCTTGCGCCGGAGCACCGGTACCGCGCCGAAGAACTCCAGCGCGTCCTCGACCGTCATCTCCAGCACCTCGTGGATGTTGCGGCCCTTGTAACGGACCTCGAGCGTCTCGCGGTTGTAGCGCTGGCCGCGGCAGACGTCACAGGGCACGAAGACGTCGGGCAGGAAGTGCATCTCGACCTTGATCACGCCATCCCCCTGACACGCCTCGCACCGCCCGCCGCGGACGTTGAACGAGAAGCGCCCGGGCTTGTAGCCGCGGGATCGCGCCTCTCCGGTGGCGGCGAACAGTTCTCGGATCGGGGTGAACAGGCCGGTGTAGGTCGCGGGGTTGGATCGCGGAGTGCGGCCGATCGGGCTCTGGTCGATGTCGACGACCTTGTCGATCCACTGGAGGCCGTCGAGGCGTTCGTGGGCCGCCACCTCGTGGGCGCTGCGGTGCAGGATATTGGCAATCGCCGGGTACAGGGTGTTATTCACGAGGGTGGACTTGCCCGACCCCGACACGCCGGTCACACAGGTCAGCAGCCCGACCGGAAAGGTCGCGTCGATCTGCTTCAGGTTGTTGCCACGGGCTCCCACGACAGTCAGCAAGCGCTCCGGGTCGGCCTGCACGCGCCGTTGCGGGGTCGGGACCGATCGCCGTCCGGTGAGGTATGCGCCGGTCAGGGAGTCCGGATGTTCCGCGATGTCCTCCGGCCGGCCGCTGGCGACGATCCGGCCGCCGTGCCGGCCAGCGCCCGGACCGATGTCCACGACGTAATCGGCGCGGCGGATGGCCTCTTCGTCGTGCTCGACCACGATGACGGTGTTACCGAGGTCGCGCAGGTTCAGGAGTGTCCGGAGCAGGCGTTCGTTATCGCGCTGGTGCAGGCCGATCGACGGCTCGTCCAGGATGTACATCACGCCAACCAGTGCGGAGCCGATCTGCGACGCGAGGCGGATGCGCTGGGCCTCGCCGCCGGAGAGGGTCTCGGCCTGCCGGTCAAGTGTCAGATAGTCCAGCCCGACGTCGATCAGGAAGCCGAGCCGCGCGTCGATCTCGCGCACGATCTTCTCGGCGATCCGAGCGAAACGCCCCGGCAGCCGCAGCCCGTGAAAGAATTCGCGGGCATCGGCCACACTCAGGCGCGTGATGGCCGGCAGGTTGCGGCCATCGATGAATACGTGCCGCGCGGCAGGACCGAGCCGCGTGCCGTCGCACTCGGGGCAGGGGTGACTGGCGAGGTAGCGCCCGAGTTCTTCCCGTACGGCGGGGGAATCGGTCTCGCGATAGCGCCGTTCGAGGTTGGGGATCACGCCCTCGAAACGCCGGGTCTCCGTGCGCATGCGGCCATCCGCGCCGGGGTAGGAAAAGCGTATTTTCTCGGCACCCGAGCCGTGCAGGATCACCGCGCGCACGGATGGTGGCAGGTCGTGCCAGGGGGTCTCGACATTGAAGCCGTAATGCTCGGCGAGGCTCAGCATCATGCTGAAATACCAGGCGTTGCGGCGGTCCCAGCCGCGCACGGCGCCACCGGCGACGCTCAGTTCCGGGACTGCGACCACCCGTCCGGGGTCGAAGAACTGGCGTACTCCGAGCCCGTCACAGGCGGGGCAGGCGCCGGCCGGGTTGTTGAAGGAAAACAGGCGGGGTTCCAGTTCCCGGATCGCGTAGCCGCAGACGGGGCAGGCAAAGCGGGCCGAAAAGACCAGCGGTGCGCGTTCCGGTTCGTCCATCCACGCGACCAGCGCCAGTCCATCCGCGAGCTCGGAAGCGGTCTCGAAGGATTCCGCCAGCCGCTGCCGGATGTCGTCGCGCACCTTGAAGCGGTCGATCACGATCTCGATGTCGTGCTTGCGCTTCGGGTCGATGGGTGGAAGTGCGTCGAGATCGACGACCTCGCCGTTGACCCGCGCCCGCAGGTATCCCTGGGCACGCATGGCCTCGAGTTGGCGCGTGTGCTCGCCCTTGCGTCCACGCACGATCGGGGCGAGCAGCATCAGTCGCTCGCCCTCGGGCAGTTCCAGCACCTGGTCCACCATCTGGGAAATGGTCTGGGCCGATAGCGTCTCGCCGTGCTCGGGACAGCGCGGCTCCCCGGTGCGGGCGAACAGCAGGCGCAGGTAGTCGTAGATCTCGGTGATGGTCCCGACCGTGGAACGGGGGTTGTGGGAGGTGCTTTTCTGCTCGATGGAGATCGCGGGGGAGAGCCCTTCGATGAGGTCGACGTCGGGCTTTTCCATCATCGACAGGAACTGGCGCGCGTAGGTCGAGAGGCTCTCCACATAGCGGCGCTGGCCTTCCGCGAACAGCGTGTCGAAGGCGAGCGAGGACTTGCCCGAGCCGGACACGCCGGTGACGACGATCAGCTGCTCCCGTGGCAGGTCGAGGTCCACGTTCTTCAGGTTGTGCGTGCGTGCGCCGCGGATCCGGATCGTGGCCATGCTGTCCTCGAGTGGATGAGGTCCTGTTGCCGAACCCGATATGGTAGCACTGCCTTGAATGCGTCCCGGGATTCCTGCGAATGGTCGGGAGAACGGTGCCGGGGAACTGCCTGCGGGACGCGGTAGATACGTCCATGCGGGCTTGACGGCAGCATCCCTGCTGCCGACAACCGCACGCGGCTCCGCCGGCACCGTCGTCTTCGGCCCCGGGTACCGGGGCTCCGCGGCCGGGGAGCTGACCCCCCTGCCGCGTCGGGGAGCCATTCCCTGCGGGTCCATTCCCTGTAAGATTCCGCAACCATTGAAGCGGCGAGGACCGAACACACGCCATGACGCCTACCGAACTGCGCGCCACATCCGGACTTGCCGCGATCTACGCGGTGCGCATGTTCGGGCTGTTCATGGTGCTGCCGGTGCTGGTGCTGTACACGGACGTGCTTCCCGGGGCCTCCCCGTTCCTGATGGGAATGGCGCTCGGGATCTATGGTCTAACCCAGGCGGCGCTGCAGATCCCGTTCGGAATCCTTTCCGACCGGGTGGGTCGCAAGCCGCTGATCGCGCTGGGCCTGGTACTGTTGATCGTCGGAAGCGTGGTGGCCGCGCTGGCGGAGACGGTGTACGGGCTGATTGTTGGCCGGGCGCTGCAGGGAGCGGGGGCGGTGGCGGCGGTGGTACTGGCCCTCACGGCCGATCTGATCACCGAGGAGCGGCGCACCCGCGCGCTGGCGGCGATCGGACTTTCGATCGGCCTGAGCTTCAGCGCGGCGATGGTCCTGGGACCGGTTGTGGATCGGTGGTTCGGGCTTTCGGGCATCTTCTGGGTGACGGCGGGCCTGGGCGCGTTGGCCATGCTGCTGCTGTTTCTCTGGGTGCCGCGGCCGCGACGGTCACTGCCGCACCCGGACATGGTCCCGATCCCCGGCGGTCTGTTGCATGTGCTGCGCGACCCCGAGCTGATGCGGCTGAACATCGGCGTGTTCATCCTGCATATGACGCTGGCGGCGAACTTTCTGGTGCTGCCGCTGCTGCTGGTGACCGGTCTCGACCTGTCCCCGGCGCAGCACTACCGGGTCTATCTGCCGGTGCTGGTACTGGGTTTCGCGCTGATGATTCCCGTGGTGATCCGGGCCGAGCGCAGGCAGGCACTGAAGCCCGCGCTCCTGGCGGCCATCGGCGTGCTGCTTGTGGTACAGGGGCTTTTGCCCATCGCCGATCACTGGTTGATCCTGGGCATCGTGCTGGTGCTTTTCTTCGCCGCGTTCAACCTCCTCGAGGCAGTGCTGCCGTCACTGGTGGCCAAGACCGCGCCGGTGGTTGAAAAAGGCACCGCGATGGGGGTTTTCGCCTCGAGCCAGTTCCTCGGCATCTTCGCCGGCGGCATGCTCGGCGGCGCGATGATGGCTCACGTGGGGCCGACCGGGGTCTTCTTGCTCGGGCTGGTGGGTGCGGTGCTGTGGCTGGCGGTTGCCGCCACCATGCCGGTTCCGAGCCACCTCGTGAACCGTGCCTACGGACTCCCCGGGCCCTGGCGCGCCGCCGCCGGCGAACTGGAGACCCGGGTCGCGGAACTGGGTGGCGTCGGCGAGGTCCGGGTCAGCGCGCAGGAGGCGGCGGTCTACCTTAAGGTGGACCCCACCCGCTTTGACGAGGGTGCGCTGCGCATGCTGTTCGCCAGCTGGCCCGGGCAGCCCACCGCTCCGGACTGAAAATTCCGTCCGGGACCTCGATGGCGACCCCGCGCCTCTGGCGTCCGCGAAGGCACGCCAGGCAACAAGGGCCGGGCCGGAGGCGGAATGCCGGACTTTCCCGCTCAGCCTGCGACCCTTGCGCCGGGCACCCGCGGGGGTGGAATCGAGCCGGGAAAGAAGAGCGAGCGACACCGTAATATCTCAATTTTTCAGCGACTTGTTTTATTTCCGTTTCCATCCGTGGCTATCCGCGGCTGCATTTTCACGCTAAACTTGCCGATCCCATCCAGCGAGCGAACGACAAGGAGGAGCCATGGCCCGCGGAGTGAACAAGGTAATCCTGATCGGCAACCTCGGCGCAGACCCCGAAAAGCGTGAAACGCCGGCAGGTCTGACCATCACGAATCTGCGGCTGGCGACCAGCGAGCAGTGGACCGACAAGCAGAGCGGCGAAAAGCGCGAGAACACCGAATGGCACCGGGTGGTGCTCTTCGGACGCCTCGGCGAGATCGCGGCCCAGTATCTGGGCAAGGGCTCGCAGGTCTACATCGAGGGCCGCATCCAGACGCGCAAGTGGCAGGGCCAGGACGGTCAGGATCGCTACACCACGGAGATCGTGGCCAACGAGATGCAGCTGCTGGGTGGCCGAAGCGGGGGCGCGACTCAGGGTGACCAGGGCCGGAGCCAGGACGCGGGATGGAGCGATCAGCGTGGCGGTGGTTCACCGAGCCGCGCGCCGATACAGGATGACGATGTCCCGTTCTAGACTCCCGCCGCTTGCGAGCTCCGCAGATGGCACCGCGGTGGCCGGGGGCATCACGGCGGTCCGCCGTGTCCATGTCCAGACCCATGGCTGCCAGATGAACGAGTACGACTCGGCGCGGATGCTCGACGCCCTGCGTGCGCTGAACGACGCCGAGGTCACCGACGATCCGGCCAGCGCCGATCTGCTGCTGCTGAATACCTGCTCGATCCGCGAGAAAGCGCAGGAAAAGGTCTTTTCGCTGCTCGGGCGATGGCGTGCGCTGAAGGAGCGCCGGCCGGAGGTGCTCATTGGTGTCGGCGGCTGTGTCGCGAGTCAGGAGGGCGCGGCGCTGCTCGAGCGCGCGCCGTTCGTCGACCTGGTTTTCGGGCCGCAGACCCTGCACCGGCTGCCGGAGCTGATCGGGCAGGTCCGCAGCACCCGCAGGCCGGTGGTGGACATCAGCTTTCCGGAGATCGAGAAATTCGATCGCCTGCCGGAGCCGCGGGCCGCCGGCGCGAGCGCCTTCGTGTCGGTGATGGAGGGCTGCAGCAAGTACTGCAGCTTCTGCGTGGTTCCCTACACCCGGGGCGAGGAGATCAGCCGGCCCTTCGACGACGTGATCGCGGAGGTGGCCGGGCTCGCGGCGCAGGGCGTGAAGGAGATCAACCTGCTCGGCCAGAACGTGAACGCCTATCGCGGCCCGACCCATGACGGCGACAGCGCGGATCTCGCACTGCTGATTCACTATGTGGCGGCCGTGGACGGCATCGAACGCGTGCGCTTCACCACCTCGCACCCGGTCGAGTTCTCCGATCGCCTGATCCAGGCCTACGCCGACGAACCGAAGCTGGTCAGCCACCTGCACCTGCCGGTGCAGAGCGGATCGGACCGGATCCTTGCGCTGATGAAGCGCGGCCACACCGTGCTCGAGTACAAGTCGAAGATCCGACGGCTGCGCGCCTTGCGCCCGGATCTAGACCTGTCGTCCGACTTCATCGTCGGTTTCCCCGGCGAGACCGGAGAGGACCATGCGGCCACCATGCGCCTGGTGGAGGAGCTGAACTTCGACTTCTCCTTCAGTTTCATCTATAGCGCCCGGCCGGGAACGCCGGCGGCCGGTCTGCCGGATGATGTCCCGATGGCGGTGAAGAAGCGGCGGCTGCAGGAACTGCAGGCACTGCTCGAGGCCCAGGGCCAGGCGCGCAACCGGCAGATGGTCGGAAGCGTCCAGCGGGCACTGGTCGAGGGCCGCTCGCGCAGGGATCCGTCGCAGCTGGCGGCGCGAACCGCAAACAACCGGGTGGTGAACTTCGACGGGCCTCCCGCCGTGATCGGGTCCCTGGTCGACCTGCTGATCACCGACGCCCAGCCACACTCGCTGCGCGGTGTGCTGGCGGGCCATGCTGCGGGGGACGGGGCGGGCAGGCGCCTGGCTGATGCCACAGAATCGAACTGACTTCACGCTGGAGCCGGGGGATCAGGAGACGCTCGCGCGCCTGTGCGGGCCACTCGACGCCCACCTCCGGCTGATCGAGTCGCGTCTGGGTGTGCACGTGCACAACCGCGGCGCGCGCTTCAACGTCACGGGACCGGAGTCCGCGGTGCCGGCCGCCGAGTCGCTGATCCGGGAACTGCACGCGATGGCGCTGGAGGAACCGTTGAGCCTGGAACAGGTTCACACCGCGCTGCAGGCCGCCCACCTGGCCGATCTGCCCGGCGAGGAACCGCCGGAGCCGGTATTGAGGCTGCGCAAGGCGGTGATCCGGGGCCGCGGCCCGCGTCAGGTCCGCTACCTCTCCGCGATTGCCCGCTACGACCTGAGCTTCGGCATCGGCCCGGCTGGCACCGGAAAAACCTACCTTGCAGTCGCCGCGGCGGTTGCGGCCCTCGAACAGGATCGCGTCCGGCGCCTGGTGCTCGTTCGACCGGCGGTGGAGGCGGGGGAGCGTCTGGGTTTCCTGCCCGGCGACCTTGCGCAGAAGATCGATCCCTACCTGCGGCCGATGTACGACGCATTGTACGAACTGCTCGGCTTCGATCACGTTGCGCGTCTGATGGAACGCCAGGTGATCGAGGTCGCGCCACTGGCCTACATGCGCGGACGGACCCTGAACGAGGCCTTCATCATCCTCGACGAGGCACAGAACACCACCGTTGAACAGATGAAGATGTTCCTGACACGGATCGGCTTCGGTTCCACCGCGGTGGTTAACGGGGACGTGACCCAGATCGACCTCCCGCGCGGACAGCTCTCCGGCCTGCGCCACGCGGCGCGGATCCTGGAGGGTGTCGAGGGCGTGGGCATCACCCGCTTCCAGGCGGAGGACGTGGTGCGGCACCCGCTGGTGCAGCGCATCGTCGAGGCCTATGCGGCCCACGGCGGCGCCGGCGGCCGCGAGGACGATGCTTGAGGTCCAGGTGCAGTACGGGCTGCCGCGCGCCGGCTGGCCGGCGCCCGCGACCCTGCACCGGGCGGCGCGCGCGGCGTGGCGTGAGGGCGGCGCCGCTCAGGTGGTCCTGAGGGTCGCGGACAGGCAGGAGGGCCTGCGGCTGAACCGGGACTTCCGTGGTCGGGACCATCCGACCAACGTGCTGTCCTTTCCGGCGCCACCGGAGGCAAAGGTGCCGGAGATGCCCGTGGTGCTCGGGGACATCGTGCTCTGCGCCCCGGTGCTGGCCGAGGAGGCTGAAGCGCAGGGCAAGGATCTCCGGGCGCACTTCGCACACATGGTGGTGCACGGGATGCTGCACCTGCAGGGACTGGATCACCAGCTGCCGGAAGAGGCGGAGGCCATGGAGTCAATTGAGCGGCAAATACTGGGCGGGTTAGGCTATCCGGATCCGTACGCGGAGATAACCTGAACATGGCTGCAATCCGCAGGAGCGGTCTCCGGTGCCGCGTGTCGGCGTCGGGGTCGCACCCGAGCTTTTCCCTCGCGTGCCATCCCGCACCGGGATCGCGGGGATACGGAGCGTCTCCTCGGGTAACCTTGGCGGCTGCCGGTCGTGACCGGGAGGCACGCGCCGGGATACAGCGGGACGGGCGAACCGCCCGGCAGTTCCGCATGCTTGCGGCAGGCGCCGATGGCTGAATCCGGACGCCCCGACGGGCCCGCGCTGCGCGGGCTGCTGGATCGCCTGGGTGCGATGCTGTCCAGCGAGCCGCGCGATCGCGTGCAGTTGGTCGAGCAGCTGCGGACCGCGCAGACGCGCGATCTGATCGACCCGGAGGCGCTGGCCATGCTCGAGGGCGTGCTGAACGTCGCCGATATGCAGGTGCGCGACATCATGGTGCCGCGGGCGCAGATGGAGGTTGTGCGCCGGGAAGCGGACCTGCCGGAGATCGTTCCCGACGTGGTGGCCTCGGCGCATTCACGCCTCCCGGTGATCGTCGACAGCCGTGACGAGGTGGTCGGGATTCTGCTCGCGAAGGACCTGCTACGGTTTTTTCCCGATGCCAGCGGCGAGGCCTTCGACATGCAGGAGATCCTGCGGCCGGCGGTTTTCGTGCCCGAGAGCAAGCGGCTGAATGTATTGCTGAAGGAATTTCGGCTGAGCCGCAATCACATGGCCATCGTCGTCGATGAATACGGCGGGGTTGCGGGCCTGGTGACCATCGAGGACGTGCTTGAGCAGATCGTCGGCGAGATCGAGGACGAGCACGACGTCGACGACTACCTGACCCAGATCCTGCAACATCCGGGCGAGCGTTACACGATCAAGGCGCTCACCCCGATCGAGGAATTCAACGCCTTCTTCCGGACGGATTTCAGCGAGGAAGATTTCGATACCATCGGCGGCCTGCTGCTCTCGCGATTCGGACACGTGCCCCGACGCGGCGAGAGCGTCTCCGTCGACGGTATGGAGTTCAGGGTGCTGCGCGCCGACAACCGGCGCCTGCACCTGGTGGAGATGCGCCGTGTGGCCGAACCCGCCCCGCCTGCCGATCCGGCGGGCTCCTGAGTTGCCCGCATGACGAACACGGGGGTGGCGGCGCCGGGGGCATTGCTCTGGCTTTCGGGCCGGCCGCTGTCCGGGTGGCCGGCGACGGTGGTTTCGCTGCTGTCCGGCGCGGTCGTGGTCCTGGCCTTCGCGCCCTTCGACCTCTCCCTGCTGGCCCCGGTTGGCCTCGCGCTGTGGTTCGCCGTGCTGCGGGGCGCGCCGCCGGGGATCGCATTCCGCCATGGTTTCGCCTTTGGTCTGGGCCTGTTCGGTTTCGGCGTCAGCTGGGTCTTCAACAGCCTGCTGATCTTCGGACAGGCACCCTGGCTGCTTGCAACGCTGATCACGACACTGTTCGTGCTCTACCTCGCACTCTTCCCGGCCGTTCTCGGCTGGGCGGTCTCGCGCTTTCTGGGCAGGGCGCCGCTGGTGTCCTGGGTGCTGGCGCTGGCCGCCGGCTTCGTGCTGCTGGAGCTCCTGCGCGGCTGGCTGCTCTCCGGTTTTCCGTGGCTGCTGACGGGACACGTGCTGCTGGACACGCCGGCACGGTTCTGGCTGCCCGTGGCCGGGGAGGCGGGCGCCGGGCTTCTGGTGGCGTTGCTGGCCGCCGCCCTCGTGCTGCTGACCGCCGGCCGATTCATCGGCGCCGCGCTGCTGCTGGTGCCGTTGCTGGTCGCGTCGCTGGTTGCGATGCCCTTTCAGTGGGTGCGCGCCTCCGGGGAACCGATTACCGTCGCGATGGTGCAGGGCAATATCGAGCAGGCCCGGAAATGGGAAGAGGACGGCGTGCAGCACGCGCTCGACCTGTATACCGGAATGAGCGAGGAGGCTGCGGGGGTCGACCTGCTGGTCTGGCCCGAGACCGCGATCCCCGCGTTCTACTTCGAGGTGTACCCGGTGCTGGAACCATTCGCCGCGTGGCTGGAGGACGCGGGCACCGAACTGGTGACCGGCCTCTTCGAGTACGATCCGGTCGATCGCTCGATGTACAACAGCATCCGTCACGTCACCAGCGGCGCGACCTACGACAAGCGCCAGCTCGTGCCCTTTGGCGAATACCTTCCGCTGCGCGAGCGCCTGGCCTGGCTGCACCGGCTGCTGGATATCCCGATGTCCGATCTGGCACCGGGCACCGGTCGCGGGCTGATGGAAATGGCCGGCCAGGCTGCGGGTCTGTCCATCTGCTACGAGGCGGCCTACGCCCGCCGCCTGCGCACCGCGCTGCCGGAGGCGGGGTTCCTGCTGAACGTGAGTAACGACGCGTGGTTCGGTGCGACGCTGGCACCGCACCAGCACCTGCAGATCGCGCGGGTGCGGGCGCTGGAAATGGGGCGGCCGATGATCCGGTCGACCAATACCGGGGTCTCGGCGCTGATCGATGCCGACGGGCGGTTCACCGCCCGTGCCGGCCTGTTCACGCGCGAGGTACTGCGTGGCGAGGTTCAGCCCATGGAGGGCCGGACGCCGGCGGGGCTATTCGGACCATGGCTGGCAGTGGCGATCGCCCTCGCGCTGCTGCTGCCGGCACTGCGTTCGCGCCGCGTGGCTCCATAGTCACCGAAGTTTCCGTATGACCCGGGTTTGTCAGGACACTACTCGGAACCCTCTGGTGCGGGCCCACCCCGGTGGAAGGTGGTGTTTCGGCAATGCGGGCAGGGCGGGATCCGGCCCACCCGGGACAGGTGCGTGGTGCCGCCGCATTGCAGGCAGGTCAGTTCGCCGGGTCCGGTGATCTCTCCGGTGTGCCACTCTCCGACCCGGTAGGCGCGTTCCGCCAGCGCGGCAAGCTCCAGCTTGGTCCGGTCCGCGACCGTTCCGAGTGCGTTCAGCAGGCCGGCCTCGATCAGTGCGAGGTCGATGCGCAGCCAGCTTCGCCAGTCCGATTCGCTGGATTCCAGAAAGGCACCGAGATCGTGCAGATCCCGGCGGACGTACTCCATGACCGTTTCGGTCTCCTCCTTCGAGAGGTGCTCCGCCTCGGCGACCCGTTTGCGCGCGTTCTCGAGGATCTCGTTCAGCGCGATGCTGCTGCGATCCGAGGCACCCTCGAGATCCTCGGCCACCCGTTCCAGCATCTCCCGGTAGGCGTTCTCAAGGCGATCGTCCTGCGGGTTGCCATTCTCGCTCATCGCTTCTTCTCCTTGGCGGTTCCTCCGCCTAACTTAGCACGTCGGAACGTCTTTGCGCCGCCTTCGCGACACGCCGCATCCGGCTTGGTGGCTGCGGTTCGCGACTGGTATTCTGCTGGTTTGATTCCACCCGGGACGCCCCTTCGATGCAGGAAAGCTACGATCCAGTCGCGGTCGAGACCTCCGTACAGGAACGCTGGGAGCAGGGCCGCTGCTTCGAGGCCCGGGAGGATGCCGAAGGAGCCCCCTTCTACTGCCTGTCGATGTTTCCCTATCCCTCGGGGAAGCTGCACATGGGCCACGTGCGCAACTACACCATCGGCGACGTCATCGCGCGTTTCCAGCGGATGCAGGGCCGCAGCGTGCTGCAGCCGATGGGCTGGGATGCCTTCGGCCTGCCGGCGGAGAATGCGGCCATCGCGAACGGCGTCCCCCCGGCGCGCTGGACACGCCAGAATATCGAGCAGATGCGCATCCAGCTCAAGCGCCTGGGTTTCGCCTACGACTGGAGCCGGGAACTTGCGACCTGCGACCCGGAATATTACCGCTGGGAACAGTGGCTGTTCGTCCGACTGCTGAAGAAGGGCCTCGTCTATCGCAAGCTGGCCACGGTGAACTGGGACCCGGTGGACCAGACCGTGCTGGCCAACGAGCAGGTGATCGACGGTCGCGGATGGCGCTCCGGCGCAGTGGTGGAGCGGCGCGAGATGCCGCAGTGGTTCCTGCGCATCACCGATTACGCCGACGAGCTGCTCGAGTCGCTGGACGGTCTGGACGGCTGGCCCGATCAGGTGCGGTCGATGCAGCGCAACTGGATCGGTCGCTCTGAGGGCGTGGAGCTCGACTTCGTCGGCACGACGGGCGAGGCTCTGACCGTGTACACCACGCGGCCGGATACCCTGATGGGGGTCACCTATGTGGCGCTGGCGCCCGAACACCCCTGGGTAACCCGGCTGGCCCGGATGGATCCGGAGCTCGCCGCCTTCGTGGATGACTGCCGCCGGCGCGGGGTTGCCGAAGCGGATCTGGCGACCATGGAGAAGCGCGGCCGCCCACTGGGCATCGACGTGACGCACCCGCTCAGCGGCGAGGCGGTTCCGGTGTGGGTCGCCAATTTCGTGCTGATGGAATATGGCACCGGCGCAGTGATGGCGGTCCCGGCGCACGACGAACGCGACCACGCCTTCGCCCGGCAGTACGGACTGCCCATCCGGCAGGTGATCGAACCGGCGGATGACAGTGACTGGGACATCGAGGCCGAGGCCTTTACCGGTTACGGACGGCTGAGGGCATCGGGCACCTTCGACGGCCTGAGCTCGGAGGAAGCCTTCGGCGCGATCGCAGAGGCCCTGGAAGCGCGCGATCTGGGACGGCGGCGCCGCAACTATCGCCTGCGCGACTGGGGCATCTCGCGCCAGCGCTACTGGGGATGTCCGATCCCGGTGATCCACTGTGAGCGCTGTGGGGTGGTGCCGGTGCCCGAGTCGGAACTGCCGGTGGTGCTTCCCGAGGACGTGGTCCCGGACGGTTCCGGTTCGCCGCTGGTGCGAATGCCGGTGTTCTACGAGGCGGTCTGCCCGGAGTGCGGCGGTCCCGCACGGCGGGAGACGGATACCTTCGACACCTTCTTCGAGTCCTCCTGGTACTACGCGCGTTACTGTTCGGCCGACAACCGGCAGGCGATGCTCGATTCGCGCGCCGACCACTGGCTTCCGGTCGACCAGTACGTGGGCGGGGTGGAGCACGCGGTCCTGCATCTGCTGTACGCTCGCTTCTTTCACAAATTGCTGCGCGACGAGGGCCTGCTGCAAAGCGACGAGCCCTTCACCCGCCTGCTCACTCAGGGCATGGTGATTGCACCGACCTTCTACCGCGAGCGCGCCGACGGCGGGCGCGACTGGATCAATCCGGCCGCGGTCGAGGTCAGCCGCGCCGAGGACGGCAGCATCGAGGCCAAAGAGCGAGAGACCGGCGCACCGGTACGGCCCGGCGGCCTGGAAAAGATGTCCAAGTCGAAGAACAACGGCGTGGACCCGCAGGCCCTGATCGAACGCTACGGTGCGGATACCGCCCGGCTGTTCACGATGTTCGCGGCGCCTCCGGACCTGTCGCTGGAGTGGTCGGATTCCGGGGTCGAAGGTGCGCATCGGTTTCTGAAACGCCTCTGGCGGCAGGTCTTCGAGTGCCGTTGCACCCGGTCCACGCCGATGCGCGCGGATCCGGCCCGGCTCGGCGACGCCGGCCGCGGGCTGCGCCGCAAGCTGCACGAGACGATCGCGAAGGTCACCGACGACGTCGGTCGCCGCCAGACTTTCAACACCGCGATCGCGGCGTGCATGGAACTGCTCAACGAGGTGTCCCGCCTGTCTCCGCAGGAACCCGAATCCGCCGCCCTGCGCCGGGAGTGCCTGACCGATCTGGTGCTGATGCTGGCCCCGATCGTGCCGCACATCTGTCAGACGCTGTGGGAGTCCCTCGGGCACCGCGGCCTGGTCGCCGACGCGGCCTGGCCTGCGGTGGACACGGCCGCTCTCGTGGCCGAAGAGATCACGCTGGCGGTGCAGGTGAACGGCAAGCTGCGCGCCCAGATCCAGGTCCCGGCGGACGCGTCGCGCGAGTCGGTCGAGGCGGCCGCGCAGGCGGATCCAAACGTGCAGCGGCATCTCGCGGGCGCGCAGGTGGTCAAGGTGATCGTGGTGCCAGGGCGTCTGGTGAACCTGGTGGCGAAGACTTCGTGAACCCGCGCCGGAGGCTGCTGCTGACTCTCCCGGCGCTGCTGTTGACCGGCTGCGGCTTCCGGTTGCGGGGCGCCCCCGAATGGCCGGCCGAACTGGATCCGCTTTACATCGGTGGTCTGGGCGCGCGCGACCCCTTTTACCTTACGCTGGTGCGGACGCTGCGCTCGGCCGGGGTCGAGTTGCTGGAGGCGCGCTCCCCCGATGCCGCCGAGCTGCGTGTGCTTTCCTTGCGCGAGCGGCGTCGGGTCCTGTCGGTGACCGGCGCTGCGCGAATCAGCGAGTACGAGCTGATCCGCACGCTGGATGCGGAGCTGCGTCTGCCGGACGCGGACGAGCCGCTGCCGCTCGGGCCGCTGCGGGCGAGCCGGGTTTACGTCTTCGATGCCTCGGCGGCGCTGAGCCGGAGTGACCGCGAGGAGGAGCTCGCCCGCGCGATGGACCGTGACCTTCAGCGGATGCTCATGCTGCGCGTGCAAGCAGTGATGGGGGACCGTCAGCCGGCGGAAACGGGTCCCTGAGGTTGGCGATGCCGCTCGATCCAATGCAACTGGACGCTGTGCTGGCACGCGGCCTGCGACCCGTCTACGTGGTCCTCGGCGAAGAACCGCTGCAGGCGCTCGAAGCCGCCGATGCGGTGCGTGCGGCGGCGCGCGCGGCCGGCTTCGCCGCGCGGACGGTGCTGGATCTGTCCGGCAGCGGTGACTGGACCCGCTTCGAGGCCGCGGTCCGCGACCGGTCGCTGTTCGACGAGCGCGGCCTGGTCGACCTGCGGCTGCCTTCGGGGAAGCCCGGCAAGGTCGGTGGCGAGCACCTGAAGCGCTATGCGGAGCAGCCTCCGCCCGATCTCGTGCTGTTGCTGCAACTGCCGCGTCCCGACCGGGACATGCGGCGGAGCGCCTGGTTCAGGGCGATGGAGAAGGCGGGCGTGGTCGTGCATGCGCGGCCGGTCCCCCCGGCGCGCCTGGGCACGTGGATCCGGGAGCGACTCGCCCGGGCCGGCATCACCATCCAGCCGGATGCCCTGGTAATGCTGGCTGCCCGGGTCGAAGGGAATCTGCTGGCTGCACGCCAGGAGGTGGAGAAGCTGGCGCTGTCCGGGGTCACCGACGTCGACATCGGCACGCTGCAGGAAGGTCTGGCGGATTCGGCGCGCTTCGACCTCTTCCAGCTGCCGCCGGTGGCCCTGTCGGGGCAGACCGCGCGCGCGCTGCGCATGCTGCGGGCGATGCTCGACGAGGGGCAGCCGGAACCGCTGATCCTCTGGGCACTGAGCCGGGATATCCGGGCGCTGGCCGTTGCCGCAGAAAGGCGGTCCGCCGGCGAGTCGACGGCGCAACTCGTCAAAGGCTTCCGGGGTACGGATCAGGCGGCGCTGGGCAAGGCGCTGGAACGGGTGCAGCCGCGTGATCAAGGGGCGTGAGGCGGGCAATGCGGGCAGGCAGTTGCTAGACTTGGTGGCGGCCCTGTCGGGCCGGCCCCTGGAGGGACTGGAGGAAGGATTCAGATGAGTTTGGCAAGTCCTCGAACCGACGCGGCGAGCGCCGATATCCCCGCCTACATGCAGGGGCTGGGCGAGGCGGCGCGTGCGGCTTCGCGCGTGCTGGCGGAGGCGGATGCGGGCCTCAAGAACAGCGCGCTGATGGCGATCGCGGGGGCGATTGCGGACCAGCGCGAGGCGCTGATGGAGGCGAACCGGCGCGATCTCGAGGCCGGTCGTTCCCGCGGTCTGGACGCGGCACTGCTGGACCGCCTCGCATTCAACGACGCCCGGATCGATGCGATGGCCGAGGGTTGCCGCCAGGTTGCGGCCCTGGCGGACCCGGTTGGCGAGATCAGCGACCTGGCCTACCGGCCCAGCGGCATCCAGGTCGGGCGCATGCGGGTGCCCCTGGGCGTGATCGGGATCATCTACGAATCGCGGCCGAACGTGACCATCGACGCCGCGGCCCTGTGCCTGAAGTCCGGGAACGCGACGATCCTGCGCGGCGGTTCCGAGGCTGTGCATTCGAACCGGGCGCTTGCCGGGATCATTCAGGCGGGGCTTGCCGCGTCCGGTTTGCCCCGGTCCGCGGTGCAGATTGTCGAAATCACCGACCGCGCGGCGGTGGGCGAGCTGCTGCGGATGTCGGCCTACGTCGACGTGCTGGTGCCGCGTGGCGGCAAGGGACTGATCGAACGGGTCAGTCGGGAATCCCTGATTCCAGTGATCAAGCACCTGGACGGAGTCTGCCACGTGTACATCGACGCTGCCGCGGACGGCGACAAGGCGCTCGCGGTTGCAGTGAATGCGAAGACGCAGCGCTATGGCACCTGCAACACCATGGAGACGCTGCTGGTGCACCGGGATCAGGCGGCGGCAATGCTGCCGCGGCTGCAGCAGGCCTATGCCGAACACGGCGTCGAGTTGCGCGGCTGCGAACGGACCCGCGCGCTGCTGCCGGACATCCATCCCGCGGCGGAAAGCGACTGGACCGAGGAATACCTCGCCCCGGTGCTCGCGATCCGCGTGCTGGATTCGCTGGACCAGGCGATCGATCACATCAACACCTACGGCTCCGGGCACACGGACAGCATCCTCACCGAGGACTGGTCCGCCGCGCGGCGTTTCCTGCGCGCGGTCGACTCCAGTTCCGTGATGGTGAACGCCTCCACCCGCTTCGCGGACGGTTTCGAGTACGGACTCGGCGCCGAAATCGGCATCAGCACCGACAAGCTGCACGCGCGTGGCCCGGTCGGGCTGGAGGGCCTGACCACCCGGAAATACGTGGTGCTCGGTGACGGGCATGTCCGGACCTGAACGGGACAGCCATCCTGTTTCAAGCTTGCCCAACGCGGCGCCGGCATGTCTGGCGCAGCGATCTGATGCCGAACTGTCCGCATGGCCCACCGGATCCGCGAGGCTCTCGAGTTCGTGATCGGTGTCCTCGGCGGTACCTTCGATCCGATTCATTTCGGGCACCTGCGTCCGGCCCTCGAGGTTTACGAGTCCCTCGGCCTTGCCGAGATGCGTTTCATTCCCAGTCACGTGCCGCCACACCGGGATCCGCCCGAAGTGGCGTCGCAGCACCGCCTGGCGATGGTCGAGTGCGCGATTGCCGGGGTCCCCGGCTTTGTCGCCGATGCCCGGGAGCTGTCACGTTCCGGCCCCTCGTTCACCGTCGATACGCTCGACGAACTGCGCCGCGAGGTGGGTGCCCAGTGCCCGTTGCTGCTGGTGATGGGGATGGACGCCTTCGCCGGCCTGGACAGCTGGCACCAGTGGCGGGAGATTCCGCGGCTGGCGCATATCGTGGCGACCCACCGCCCCGGGACCGCGCCCGCGACGGATTCGCCCTGCATGGCGCTGGTCGAAGTTGCGCATTCCGTGGCGGCACTGCAGAGTGCCCCAAGCGGGCGGGTCTGTTTCCAGCCGGTCACCCAACTCGACATCTCCGGCACGGCCATCCGCGAAGGCCTGCGTTCCGGGCGCAGCCCCCGGTTTCTGTTGCCCGGCAGTGTCCTGCACTACATTGCCGAGCATCGGCTCTACCAGGGCGATGCCGCGCTACCCGAGTGAGCTCAGACCAGGAAGGAAAGCATGCAGAGTGAACCGCTCGTCGATCTCGTGACCGAGGCGCTCGAGGACATGAAGGGTCAGCAGATCCGTGTGCTGGACGTGCGCGGCAAGACGCCGCTCGCCGATTACATGGTGATCGCGAGTGGCACGTCCAACCGGCATGTGAAGTCGCTGGCGGACACCGTCGTCGAGAAAGCGAAGGAGTCCGGCGTCAGGGCGCTGGGGGTCGAGGGCCAGGATGGCCAGGAATGGGTTCTGGTCGACCTGAATGACGTGATCGTTCACGTGATGCTGCCCGCGGTCCGGGATTTCTACAACCTCGAAAAGNTGTGGCTGGCAGAGGACGGAAGCGGAGATCCGGCGGCACCCTCCGGCGCCGAGTCCGTTCCGGGACCGGATCTCGTGCGCCGNATGCGGCGCTGAATGCGGTCCCGTGCGCCTGCATCTGCTCGCGATCGGCCAGCGCATGCCGGGCTGGGTGGCCGCCGGATTTGACGAGTATGCGGGCCGGATGCCCCGCGAGTTGCCCCTGGTGATGCGGGCCCTGCCGGGGCCGGCCCGCTCGCGCGCGATCGATACCGCGACGCTCCGGCGGCTTGAGGGCCAGGCCCTGCTCGCGGCCATCCCCGAGCCGGCGCTGGTCGTTGCGCTGGATGAGCGGGGGCGAACGGTCGACACCCGGGGCCTGGCGGACCGGTTCGCGGGCTGGCAGCAGTCCGGCCGCGACGTGGCGCTGATCATCGGCGGGGCGGCCGGGCTCGACGACGCGGTACGCGAGCGCGCCGACTGGCTCTGGTCGCTGTCCCCGCTGACCTTTCCGCACATGCTGGTGCGGGTGCTGGTGGCCGAGCAGATCTACCGGGCCTGGTCGCTGCTCAACAATCATCCCTACCACCGCGCGTGACCCGCCCATTGCTGCTTGCCTCCGCTTCGCCGCGGCGCCGGGAACTGCTGGCGCAACTGGACCTGCGGTTCACGGTGGCGCCGGTGGACATCGACGAGTCGCCGCGGCCCGGCGAGGGACCGGGCGCGCTGGTGTCCCGGCTCTCCCGGGCCAAGGCGGAGGCGGCACTTGGCATGGCCGAGCCGCAGCAGTGGGTGCTCGGCGCCGACACCGTCGTCGCGGTGGGTCAGGAGATCCTCGGCAAACCCGGAGACGCTGCGGCCGCAGCGGCGATGCTGCGTCGGCTGTCAGGCCGGGTGCACACCGTCCACAGCGGACTGTATCTCGCGCACCCGGCGTCCCCTGGTCACGGCCGAACCGTCCGCACACGCGTATGGATGCGCGCGCTCGGGGATCCGGAGATTACCGCGTACGTGGAAACCGGGGAGCCGCTGGGCAAGGCCGGCGCCTATGCGATCCAGGGCCGGGCCGCCGCCTTCGTGCGCTGCATCGCGGGTTCCTACAGCAATGTCGTGGGCCTGCCGCTGTTCGAACTGGACGCGATGCTGCGCGCGCTGCCCGACCCGCCGGGTCGGGCCTGAGGCCGCCAGGCTTTCCGCGTGGCCCACTAGTCGATCCCGAGCTTCTTCAGGCGATAGCGGAGCTGCCGGAAGCTCAGGCCGAGCAGGCGGGCGGCGGCGGTCCGGTTGCCGCCGGTCTTCGCCAGCGCCGCTTCGAGCGCGGCCCGTTCCTGTTCGGCGAGCTGATCGTCCAGACCCACACTGTCGTTGACGGTCAGCCCCGCGTTGCGCTGGGCGGGCCCGCGCTCCGGGAATTCCAGCGCCCCGGCGTCGATCACCGGCCCGTCAACCATCACGGCGGCCCGCTCCAGGATGTTCTCGAGTTCGCGCACATTGCCCGGGAAGCGATAGCTCGCGAGGCGGTCCATCGCGGCGGACTCCAGCGACAGCGGCGGGAGCCCCCAGCGGTCCGCGATCTGGCGGAGGATGTGGGTCGCCAGGGAGCCGATATCTTCGGGGCGTTCCCTCAGCGGGGGCACCCGCAGCTCGACGACGTTCAGGCGGTAGTAAAGGTCCTGACGGAAATGCCCCGCGTCCACCTCGGCCGCGAGGTCCTTGTGGGTGGCCGAAAGGATGCGGACGTCGACGCTCTCCTCGCGTGCCGAACCCACCGGTTTGATCGCGCGTTCCTGCAGGGCCCGCAGCAGCTTGACCTGCAGCGCCAGCGGCAGTTCGGCGATCTCGTCCAGGAACAGGGTGCCGCCGTGGGCCTCGCGGAACAGACCCTGCTTGTCACGAACCGCCCCGGTGAAGGCGCCCTTGCAGTGCCCGAAGAACTCGCTCTCCATCAGCTCTGACGGGATCGCACCGCAGTTCACCGGAACGAAGGGCTGGTCGCCCCGGGAGCCCAGCCGGTGAATCTCGCGTGCGACCAGCTCCTTGCCCGAGCCGGATTCGCCGAGGACCATCACTGGCGCCTGGCTGCGCGCAAGACGCCCGACCCGTGCGCGCAGCTGGTTCATGGCTTCGGAACGCCCGAGCAGTGGACCGGAGTCCGACTCCCCGGGGTTCGGCGACCGGTCGTTCAGGGCCGGTGCCGTTCCCAGTTTCAGCGCACTGTCGATCAGCCGGCGCAGCATCTCGAGGTTTACCGGCTTGGTCACGAAATCGAAGGCGCCGAGCTTCAACGCATTTACCGCGCTGTCGACGCTGCCGTGGGCGGTAATCACTGCAACCGGCAGATCGGGACAGTGCAGCTGAATGTGCTGCACGAGATCGAGTCCGTCGCCGTCGGGCATGCGCATGTCGGTCAGACACAGATCGAAGTTGCGTTTGCCGACCAGTTTCAGGGCCTCCCGCATGCTGGTGCTGCTGGTGGCCTCGATGCCCATGCGCTGCAGCGTGATCTCCAGCAGCGCGCAGATATCGGGCTCGTCATCGACGACCAGCACGTGCTTGATGCTCATCCGCCGCCCTCGGGGTGCGTTAGTGCTCGTGAACGTTGCTGCATTCGCATACATGAAGGGATCGCGCCTGGTTCGGACCGTCGGCGGGGCTACCGCCCGCGTTCATCCCGGGTTGTCGGCCAGGGTTGGCGGTTCCTTGAGGTCCAGCCCCGGGGGCGGCGAATCCGTGGGCGCGAAGAGGATCCGGAAGCATCCGCCGCCGGGCTGCTGGACGTACTCGAGCGCAGCGCCATTGTTTTCGCAGAGCAGACGGGAAATGTAAAGTCCGAGGCCGGTGCCGCCCGCCGACTTCGACGAGAACGGCTCGAACAGACCCTCGCGGTCCGCAGGCGGTATTCCGGGGCCGTCGTCGATCACGTCCAGGGTCACCGAGCGGCGGATCTGCCCGGCGCCGCCCCGCAGGATCACCGGGGGGCTCTCCGGCCGATCGTGGCCGCCGTGGAGCCGCGCGTTCATGCACAGGTTCCACAGGACCTGGTTGAGCTGGGAAGGGTCGAACAGCACCTCGGAGTCGTCGGGATGGATGCTGATGCGCAGCGAACTCCGGGGCACCTGCGCTGCGTTGCAGAACTCGTCGGCGAAGCGCTCGAGCCGCTCCTTCAGATTGAAGGTCTCCCGTTGTGAAGAGCCGCCCCGGGTCAGTCCGAGGACATTGCGGATCACCCCGTCGACCCGCTGACTCTGCTTCTGGATGATCTCGAGCAGGCGCTGATCGGGGGCGCCAAGATTCGGCGATTCCGCAAGCAGCTGGGCGCTGTGGCTGATCGCGCCCAGGGGATTGCGGATCTCGTGGGCAATGCTGGCAGTGAGCCGGCCGATAGCCTCGAGCTTCGCGGCCTGGGCCCGGCGCTTGCTCTCCGCGACGTCGTCGATCAGCAACAGCGCGCCCTGCTCCCCGAACATCCCCAGCGGCGCCAGGCGGACCTCGAGTTCGGTCTGCTCCTCGTCCCCGGGAATCACGTGGAGTTCCGCGCGGCCGCTGTTCTCCTGCCAGTGTTCGACGATCGTCCTGAGCCGGGGCGAGAGTTCGCCGATGGTCGACCCGCTTCGAGGCGGCAGCAGGCGACGGGCCGCCTCGTTGATGCTGAGTATTTGACCGTCCGGATCCAGCGCGATGACCCCGGCACCCATGCGCGCGATGATCTGGGCATTCAGTTCGGACATGCTGGCCAGGGCCATCTCCTGGTGCGCGACGCGAGCCTCGCTGCTGCCTGCCCGCTGGGCGAGCCGCGAAGTCAGCACCACCGCGATGAAGAGCGTCGCGCCCAGCAGGCCCGCCTGTGTCGGACCCGGCTCGAATGGCCAGGGCAACGCAGGCCCGATCAAAAGTTCGGTCACGAGGATCATCAGCGTCGCCAGTGCCGCGATGAACAGGCTGGTTCGGCCGCTGGTCATGGTGGCGGTTGCGGCGACTGCCGGGATCAGCAGCAGGCCAAGCCCGCTTTGCACGCCGCCGGCGGTGAGCAGGATCAGGCTGACCGCAAGGATGTCGAGCAGCGCGCCGCCGATGGCCTTGTACGGGAACAGGCCCCGGAATTCCTCGTCCGGATTGCGTGCCAGAACAACCATCACCAGCGCGAAGGCCAGGTAGGCCACGCTGATGAACAGGTACGGCACCGGCGCCGGGGGCACGAAGCCCGGGTCGCCGGGAGCGAGCGTGGCCAGCCAGATCAGGAAGAGGGCGACGAAGAGCCGGTATAGCGCGGTCAGCCAGAGTGAGCGCGAAATCTCGTCATGGGCGATCAAGGGGATCAGCCTTCGTTCTGGTCGCGCTTGTCCGCAAGGGCGTGGTCCCGGGAACAGTACATCCGGTTGCCCGAACGGTAGGCCTCGAACTGCGGCACGTGGATGCCGCAGTGCGCGCAGCGCACCACCGCGCCCTGCTGTTTCAGCCTCTCGGGCTTCTCGGGCCGCTTCCGTCCGGAGCTGCGAAGCAGCGTGCGGACAATCAGGAACACGCCCACGATCGCGGCAATCAGCAGCAGCATTCTCATGCCGGGATTCTAACATCAGGGGCCCTCGACGCGGTGCGCGTTGCGACGAACCGCCGCGGCCGCCGGAACCCGTGCCGGCGCCGATGATGGTTGTGGCTGGGCCGGTGGCTCGCTATGCTCAGCGCGCATGAACCTTCACGAATTCCAGGCCAAGGCCCTGTTCCGCTCATCGGGCATCGCGGTGCCGCCGGGCGAGCTGATCACCCGCGTCGAGGACGCCGGAGCGGCCTGGGCGCGGCTCGACTGCGAGACGGCGCTGATCAAGGCACAGGTGCACAGCGGCGGACGCGGCAAGGCGGGCGGCGTCGTCGCGGTCGGGAGCGCCCGGGAGGCCGAGGAGGCCGCCAGCCGTCTGCTCGGGTCACGGCTGATCACCGTACAGAGTGGCTCCGAGGGCTTGCCGGTCGACCAGCTCCTGATGGAGCCGGCAGCGTCGATCGAACGCGAATTCTACTTTGCGATGCTCGTGGACCGGGCCCGGGCATCGATCGCGATGGTGGTTTCCGCCGAGGGCGGCATGGACATCGAGACGCTGGCGCGCGAGCGCCCGCAGGCGGTCGTGACGCTGCCGATTCACCCGGCAACCGGGGTGATGCCCTTCCACGGCCGGCGGGTGGCGCGGGTGTTCGGCCTGCAGGGGGAACCGGCGCGAGCCGCGGGCCGGCTGGTCCAGGATGCGTACCGCCTGTTCGAGTCGTCCGACGCACAGTTGCTGGAGATCAACCCGCTGGTGCTGACAGCGGATCAGCAANTGGTGGCGCTCGACGCGAAGCTTGCGATCGACGACTCGGCGGCNTTCCGGCAGCNCGAGCTGTTCGGACTGCGCGACGCGCGTCAGCGGCACGAGGCGGAGGAACGTGCCCATGAATACGACCTCAATTACATCCGCCTGGACGGCGACATCGGCTGCATGGTCAACGGCGCCGGACTGGCGATGGCGACCATGGACCTGATCCAGCACCACGGCGGCCAGCCCGCCAATTTCCTGGACGTCGGCGGCGGCACCACCGTGGAACGCGTGGCCGCTGCCTTCAAGCTGATCCTCTCCGACAAGTCCGTGCGCGCGGTGCTGGTGAACATCTTCGGCGGGATCGTGCGCTGCGACCTGATCGCGGAGGGCATCATCGCCGCGATCCGCGAGGTGCAGGTCGAGGTGCCGGTTGTGGTGAGGCTCGAAGGCACGAATGCCGGGGCCGGTCGCGAGGCTCTCGCGCGCAGCGGGCTGGACATCGTGGCCGCCGCGGATCTCGACGAGGCGGCCCGCGCCGCGGTGGAGGCCGCCGCATGAGCATCCTGGTCGACAGCGAAACCCGGGTGATCTGCCAGGGCTTCACCGGAAAGCAGGGCACCTTCCACTCGGAGCAGGCCATCGCCTACGGCACGCGGATGGTCGGGGGCGTGACGCCGGGCAAGGGCGGGCAGCGGCATCTGGAGCTGCCGGTCTTCGATACCGTCGCCGACGCCGTCCGGGAGGCCGGCGCCCAGGCGACGATGATCTATGTGCCGGCCGCCTTTGCCGCAGACGCGATCTGCGAGGCCGCAGACGCGGGGATCGAACTCGTGGTCTGCATCACCGAGGGCATTCCGGTGCAGGACATGATCCGCGTGAAGCAGTATCTCGCCCAGCGCCCGACACGACTGATCGGTCCGAACTGTCCGGGAATCATCACGCCCGAGGCCTGCAAGGTCGGCATCATGCCGGGTTACATCCATCGCCGCGGCCGGGTGGGCATCGTGTCGCGGTCGGGCACCCTGACCTACGAGGCGGTGAAGCAGACCAGTGATCTCGGGCTGGGACAAAGCACCTGCATCGGGATCGGCGGCGATCCGATCCAGGGACTGGACTTCGTCGGCTGTCTCCGGCTGTTCGCCGAGGATCGCCAGACCGAGGGGGTGTTGCTGGTCGGCGAGATCGGCGGTGAGGCCGAGGAACAGGCCGCAGCCTTCATCCGCGAATCCTTCGACAAGCCGGTCGCGGCCTACATCGCCGGTGCCACCGCGCCGCCGGGGCGCCGGATGGGCCACGCGGGTGCGATCATCGCCGGGGGGCAGGGGACCGCCGCCCAGAAGATCGCCGCCCTGCGCGACGCGGGTGCGGAGATCGCGGCGAGTCCGGCCGAACTCGGTGCCGCAATGGCCCGGGCACTCGGCTGAAGCGCCCGCAAGCGGATCCGGGCGAATACCATGCCCTCCCGATCAAGTCTGCGCATGGCCCTGGTGCAGATGAATCCCGTGGTCGGAGACCTGCGCGAAAACGCCTCGCGCATGATCGAGGCCGCGGAGCGTGCCAGAGCCCTCGGTGCGGATGTCGCCGTCTTCCCCGAGCTCGTCGTCACCGGCTATCCGCCGGAAGACCTGCTCCTGCGGCCGCGCTTTCTCCAGGATACCGCGACGGCGGTCGAACGGATTGCGGCCGCGGCCCAGGGTATCGACCTGGTGATCGGCGCGCCGGTGGCCGCCGGCCCCGGGGTGATCAACGCGGCGCTGCTGCTGCGCGAAGGCCGGGTACAGGCGCAGTATGCGAAGCACCGGCTGCCAAACTACAGCGTCTTCGACGAGCGCCGGTACTTCGATTCCGGCACCGAGGCCGTAGTGCCGGAGATTGCGGGGCTGCGGGTGGCGCTGACCGTCTGCGAGGACATCTGGCGGCCAGAGCCGGCGGCGCTGGCCGCCGCGGCCGGTGCAGAACTCATTCTGAACCTGAACGCGTCGCCCTATCATCGGGGCAAGGCAACGGAACGCGAGGCGGTGGTTCGGGCACGTGTGCACGAGACGGGGTGCCCGGTGGTCTATGTGAACACGGTGGGTGGTCAGGACGAGCTGGTCTTCGACGGGCGCTCCTTCATGGTCGCGGCCGACGGGGCGGTGCAGCCGCTGCTGCCGGCCTGGGTCGACGGGCTTGCGGTGATCGAGATCGAGCGGACGGCGGACGCCGGGTTGCGGATGCGCGAGCAAGCGGTGGAACTCGTGCACCCGCATCCGGACTCGCTGGTCTGGGGGGATGACGAGGATGGCGCCGCGGCGGAGCCCGCCGTGGCCGACCCGGAGGCCCTGGACCTGTATCGTGCGATCATGGTGGGTATACGCGACTATGTGCGGAAGAACGGCTTTTCCGGCGTGCTGCTCGGCCTCTCCGGCGGGATCGACTCTTGCCTGACCGCAGCCCTTGCCGTGGATGCGCTCGGTCCCGACGCCGTCGAGGCGGTGATGATGCCGTACCGGTACACCGCCTCGATGAGCGTGGACGACGCCCGTCAGACGGCGGCCTGGCTTGCCATCGACTACCGCGAACTCGCGATTGAACCGATGGTCGAGGCATTCCGCGCTGGCCTGGTGGAATCCTTCCCGGACCAGAGTCAGAATCCCGGGGACGTCACCGAACAGAACCTGCAGTCGCGTTGCCGCGGGGTGGTGCTGATGGCCCTGTCCAACCGCACCGGCAAACTGCTGCTCGCAACCGGCAACAAGAGCGAGATGGCGGTGGGCTACGCAACGCTGTATGGCGACATGGCCGGCGGGTTTGCGCCGCTGCGCGATGTGAGCAAACAGTGGGTCTATCGACTGGCGCGCATGCGCAACGGGGTCGGCCGGGTGATCCCGGAGCGGGTGATCACCCGCCCGCCGAGCGCGGAACTGGCACCGGACCAGCAGGATGTCGACAACCTGCCGCCCTACCCGGTGCTGGACGAGATCCTCGAGGCCTTCGTCGAACAGGAGTCCTCGGTGGACGAGATCGTCGCGCGCGGTTTCGACCGGGAGACCGTGGAGCGGATCGTGCGCATGGTCTTCCGCGCTGAGTTCAAGCGGCGTCAGGCGGCTCCCGGCGTGCGTGTATCCGCGCGCGCCTTCGGGCGCGACCGGCGCTATCCCATTACATCCGGATACCGCGAATTCCGGAGGGGCGAGGAGCCCCGTTCCCAGGAGGAGTCATGAAGAAGATCGAAGCAATCATCAAGCCGTTCAAGCTCGAGGACGTCCGCGAGGCGCTGACCGAGGCCGGTGTGAGCGGGATGACCGCGACCGAAGTGAAGGGGTTCGGGCGGCAGAAGGGACACACCGAGCTCTACCGCGGCGCGGAGTACGTAGTGGACTTCCTGCCCAAGGTGAAGCTGGAACTGGTCGTGGACGACGGCCAGCTGGACCAGTGCATCGACGCGATCGTGAACGCGGCGAACACCGGCAAGATCGGTGACGGGAAGATTTTCGTCACTCCGGTCGAACGCGCCGTGCGCATCCGCACTCGCGAGGAGGGCCCCGAGGCGCTCTAGGAAAGCCATCCTGGCTTTCTCGGTGCGCCCGGCCGGTCCGCTTCAGTTGGCGAAGAAGGGAAGGCGCTCGAACCAGCCACGCAAGCCGCCGGCCTGTTCTCCGATCACCACGGGCTGCCCGGCCAGAACCGCCTCCGCCTGTTCGGGGTAGTTGAGTTCCAGCACGGCCATGGTGTTTTCGGCGTGATCGTCGAGGTCGAGTGCGCGGTAGCTCCGGTAGAGAATGGCCAGCGCCTGCGGCATCACCGCGGCACCCGGATAGCGCTCCACCACGAAACGCGCGCGTTGAACGGCCGCGACCCAGGCCCGGCGCTCGATGTAGAACTGGGCCACCCGCAACTCGTGGGCAGCCAGCGCGTTGCGGATGAACACCATCCGCTGCCGGGCGTCCGGCGCGTACCGGCTGTCCGGGTATTCGCTGACCAGCCGGCCGAAGTCCTGAAAAGCCTGTTCCAGCGGTTTCGTGTCCATCTCCGCCGGATCCATCGGGAAGATCCGGCTCAGGAAGCCCTGGTCGGGATCGAAATTGATCAGACCGCGTAAATAATAGGCGTAGTCGAGGCTCGGGTGGCGGGGGTTCAGCTGCACGAAACGGTCGACTGCAGCCAGCGCCGCCTCGGTTTCGCCAGCCTTGTAATACGCGTAGGGAATCTCGATCTGCGCCTGCTGCGCAAAGCGTCCGAAGGGGAAGCGGGCCTCGAGCAGTTCGTAGTATTCGACCGCCTGCTGGTAGTTCCCGGAATCCAGGGCAGCCTTCGCCTCCCCGTACAACTGGCTCGCCGACCAGTCCGCCGTCGGATCCTCACGCAAGGCCGCGCAGCCGGACACGGTTAAGATGACGGCCACAACGATCAACCAGCGAACTACCGACACGGTGGAGCCTCGAGAACAATGCATCAGGCCTGGATTCTACATCAATGCGGCCGCGCGCCGCGTGGCGGCAATGGCCGGTACTGAATCGCGGTCCGTCGTGCTGCCGCAGGAGCTGGCGGGCCAGCGCCTCGATGCAGCGCTTGCGCGCGTCTTCGCTGAATACTCCCGCAGCCAGTTGAGCCAATGGCTTCGGGAGGGGACGCTGACGGTCGACGGCGGTCAGCCGAAGCCGAAGACCGCCGTGCGGGGCGGAGAGGAGGTCTGTCTGATGGTCCCGGCGGTCCCCGAGTCCGCCTCGCGCGCNGAGGCCATCGATCTCGACGTGGTCTACGCGGATGCGGCGATCATCGTGGTCAACAAGCCGGCCGGTCTCGTGGTGCATCCGGCGGCCGGGCATCCCTCCGGGACGCTGGTGAACGCACTGCTGCACTATGCTCCGGAACTTGCGGCGCTGCCGCGTGCCGGCATCGTGCATCGTCTGGACCGTGAGACCACGGGTCTGCTGGTGATCGCTCGCACGCCGGCCGCCCGGACCAGCCTGGTGCGCCAGCTCCAGCAGCGCAGCGTGCACCGGGAGTACCGGGCGCTGGTCCGCGGCCTGCCGATCAGCGGCGGCACCATCGACCAGCCGATCGGCCGCCATCCGGTCGACCGCAAGCGCATGGCGGTGGTCAGTGGCGGCAGGCCCGCAGTGTCCCACTATCGCATCCTGAAACGCCTGCGCGCGCATACCCTGGTGGCGGTGCGCCTGGAGACCGGCCGCACCCACCAGATCCGCGTGCACATGGCGCAGGCCGGGTATCCGTTGGTGGGCGATCCGACCTACGGCGGGCGCCCACGGCCGGTGCGCGGC
>SL_3KL_010_SEDDRAFT_10000211_pt1 | contig 43453 bp, 34 predicted proteins | sample SodLakKL_010_SED_2_FD_10381 | JGI IMG/M metagenome (IMG submission 10381) | reverse complement strand
GGCACCCTCCCGCCCGCTTTCGAACTGCCGACCCGGCCCTCCGAGCCCTGGAGGAGGCGGCGGATATTGGCCCGGTGGGCGAAGATGACGAAGGCGGCCAGGGCCACGGAGAAGGCCAGCGCCCCGGATCCTCCGCGATGGGGAGTGAGGGCGACAGCGACGGGAAGGGCCAGGGCCGCCAGGATCGAGGCAAGGGAGACGAAACGGGTAACGCCAACGGCCAGGAGCCAGACCCCGAGCGCCACCAGGAGAGCCAACGGGGCGAGTCCCAGGAATACGCCGGTGCTCGTGGCCACCCCCTTCCCTCCCCGGAATCCGACCCAGAAGGAGAANACGTGCCCCAGGATGGCGGCACCTCCGAAGAGGAGCAGCCATCCTTCTCCCCCTGCACCGGTTCCGGCTCCGGCGATCCCGNTTCCGCCGGCAAGGGCCANGGGNAAGAGGGCCACCGGAATCCANCCCTTCAGGATGTCCACCACCAGCACCGGAANNGCCGNCTTCCCNCCNANNATCCGATAGGTGTTGGTGGCACCAAGGTTTCCGCTCCCCTCCCCACGGAGATCCACCCCATAGATCCACCGGCCCACCCAGTAGCTGGTGGGGATGGAGCCCAGGAGGTAGGCCGCCAGGATGAGAAACAGGGGAATCACGGGCTCTCGCCCTCCGTCATTCAGGTGCGGTCTTGCCCTTCGTCGATCTCAGTCGGAGCCGGATGGGCACGCCAATGAACCCCCATGCCTTCCGGAACCCGTTGGTCAGGTAGCGAAGGTAGTGGTCGGGGATCTCCTTGGGAAAGTTGCTGAAGAGAAGGAAGGTGGGTGGCGCTTTCTGGATCTGGGTGCCATAGCGGACCCGCACCGGGCGCCCTCGGAAGTGCGGAGGCGGCGTGCGTCGGACCAGGTCGTCCAGAACCTCGTTCACCTCGTGGGTGGGGATCCGGCGTTCCCGCTCCGCCGCTACCTCCAGGAGGAGGTCCAGGGTGCGCCGCACCCGCTGTCCTGTGAGGGCCGAGAGGAAGAGTATGGGGGTCCACTCCAGGACGGGAATCCGGGCCCGGACCTCTTTCTCGAAATCCGGGGCCGAGCGGTCATCCTTTTCCACCAGGTCCCACTTGTTCACGCCGAGAAGGACCCCGCATCCGGCCTGCCAGGCCCGCTCCAGGATCTTCACGTCCTGGATGGTGAGCCCGTCGATGGCATCCACCAGGACCAGACAGACCTGGGCCTGCTGGATGACCCGGGCGGTACGGAGTGCCGAGTAGTACTCCACCGATTCGTCCACTCGGGACTGGCGACGGAGTCCTGCCGTGTCGATGAAGACCAGCTTCCGACCATGGTAGGTGAGGGTGGAGTCCACCGCATCCCGGGTGGTTCCGGGCACGGGGCTCACCACCATCCGCTCCTCGCCGAAGAGTCGGTTCACGAAGGAGGATTTCCCCACGTTGGGCTTTCCGATGACGGCAATGCGAAGCGTATCCTCCTCTTCCGCCGTCGCCTCCTCCTCCGGGAGGGCGGCCAGAATCCGGTCCAGGAGGTCCCCGGATCCCTTCCCCGAGATGGCGCTCACCGGGATGGGCTCGCCCAGCCCCAGTCGCCAGAAATCGTGGTGGGCCGGATCCGCCGGGAGGTTGTCCATCTTGTTGACCACCAGGAGGAGGGGGCGTCTCCGATCCCTGAGGATCTCCGCCAGCCGCTCGTCCAGGGGGTGCACCCCTTCCTTTCCGTCCACCAGGAAGAGGATGAGGTCGGCCTCGTCCACCGCCATGAGCGCCTGCTCCTTCACCCGGGTGTCCAGCGCTTCATCGCTACCCTCGATCACCCCTCCGGTGTCCACCAGGAAGAAGGAGCGCCCCGCCCAGTCGGTACGGGCGAAGTTCCGGTCCCGGGTCACCCCCGGGGCATCGTGGACGATGGCCTCCCGGCGTCCCAGGACCCGATTGAAAAAGGTGGACTTCCCCACATTGGGGCGCCCCACCACGGCAATAACGGGAAGGCGGCCGCTCATGACAGGGATCTCAGGGCTTCGGTGACCTCGTAGGCGGGAAGGACACGGGCCGGTGCCACGGCTTCCCGGAAATGGCTCAGGCTCAGGGAGTCGATGAAGAGATCATCCTGGTTCAGGGTCTCGGCGGGGAGGAGGATCAGGTCGCCGGGCTGGGGGGACTCCACCGCGTCCAGAAGATCCTGGCCGGCCAGAAGCCCCGCCACCGTGACAGATGGACCGTAGAACCGGTTGGTGACCTCGGTCACTTCTACCTGGGCCCCGGCGGCCTCGCCTAAGCGGACCGCTCGCTCCCGGAAGAACGGAGCCATGGACTTCCCGGTGAGGATCCGGATCCGTTTCACCCCGTCCCGGGGCCGAATGCCGGACACCCCGTCATCGAAGTCGTCCAGGAATTGCCGCACCGCACCGACGCCATTCTCGGTGAGGGCTCCGTCGTCGTAGTAGTCCACCGGGGGAATGGACCGACCGGCGGCCAGGAAGAGTTCGTCAGCGGCGTAGGCCCAGCCATACCCCCGCTCCTTCCCGGCGATTTCCCGGGCCCGCTCCACCTGGTCCACCCCCCGTGCGGCCTCCTCCAGCGTAAGGGGACGAACGGGCCGATTCAGGTTGAAGCGGGTGAGGCCCACAGGGACCACCGAAAGGGTCCGCACCCCTTCTCCCAGTTCCCAGAGTTCCCGGAGGGTCCGGTCCAGATGGGCACCGTCGTTCCACTCGGGGCAGAGGACGATCTGGGTGTGCACGTCGAGTCCGTTCTCCGTCAGGTAGCGGAGCTGATCCATGATGAGACCGGCGCGCTCGTTCTTCAGAAGTCGGATCCGGACCTCGGGATCGGTGGCGTGGACGCTCACATAGAGGGGAGAAAGGCGCTGCTCCACCAGTCGGGCGAGCCCCCGGTCCCCCAGATTGGTGAGGGTGACGTAGCTCCCGTAGCTGAAGGAAAGCCGGAAGTCGTCGTCCCGGATCCAGAGGGAGGGCCGGACGTCCTTGGGATTCCCGTCGATGAAGCAGAAGACGCACTTGTTGGCGCACTCCCGGACGGTGTCGGGGGCGGGCACGATCCCCACCGCCTCCCCCGGGTCCCGGTGGATCTCGTAGACAGCCCGGCTTCCGTCCGGAGCCACTGTCTCCATCTCCAGAGCCTCATCGGCCAGGAGGAAGGTGAGATCGATCCCGTCCCGGACCTTCTCTCCATTGATTCGGACCACACGGGTGCCGATCTGGAGCTCCAGCTCCTCGGCGATGCTACCTCTCTGGATTTCGGCAATGCGAACCACGGTACCCCCACCCTTCGACCAGCCGGGAATCGGACGCTCCGACAAGGACGTCCGCACTGTCCTTCGGACAGCCTAGAAGGATAGCCGTTGTGCCACCTACTCTCAACCTTGACCGGGCCCCTTCCCCGTGGAGCCGACGGGTCCGGCACCGTGGAACCGGAGGACTGCACCCGGCGTATCTTCGGTACCCATGTCTCCCGCTTTCCCCCCCTTCTCCCTCGCCCTTCACACTGGGGCTCACCGGCCCTTCCCCTTCTCCTCCTCCTCCTCCTGGGAGGATGCGGGCTGGAGGAAGTGATTCTGGAGCCCTTCCGCGGCGCCACCCCCCATGAGCGCTACCTGGAGGCCCTGGAGCGTTCGGGACTCCAGGATAGCGCCCTGGCGCTCCAGTGGGACCGGGTTGCCGAGGGTGCATTCCGGTATCCCGTGGAGCCCACCCTTCCCTTCGTGGAGGAAGGACGGTTCTCCGCAGCCGAGCCCACGAGCCTGGCCTACCGCTTCGAACTTCGGCGGGGTCAGCGCCTCCATGTGATGCTGACTCGACGGGGATCTCCTTCGACAGGGGATGCAGAGATGGACTCCTCCCGAGATCCAGGCCGGGTGTTCATCGAACTCTTCCGACTGCGGGACCCGGAGGGAGAGCGATCGCCACTGGGACGCCCTCTCCCTGTGGCATGGACCGATCCTCCGGCCGATAGCCTGAGCCACGAGGCCAGCACTACCGCCGCCTACCTCCTCCGCGTCCAACCCGAGCTCCTGCTGGAGGGGGACTTTGCCCTGGAGGTCCGGACCGGGCCCTCCATGGCCTTTCCGGTTGAGGGCCACGGGACCGGGCACATCCAGAGCAGGTTCGGAGCCCCAAGGGACGGCGGGCGAAGGGCCCACCACGGTGTGGACATCTTCGCACCGCGGGGCACTCCCGTTCTGGCGGCAGGCCCTGGTGTCGTGACCCGGGTCAGGGAAACTCCCGTGGGCGGTCGTGTGGTCTGGGTCCGGGACTCGGATCGCAGCCTATCCCGCTACTATGCCCACCTGGACTCCCAGGCGGTGGAGGAGGGAACGAGGGTATCGCCCGGGGATCTGCTGGGAACAGTTGGGAACACCGGGAACGCCCGGACCACGCCCCCCCATCTCCACTTCGGTCTCTACCTCCGCGGCGAAGGCGCGGTGGACCCCTGGGACTTCCTCCACGCCCCGGGAACCCGGCCCCGCTCGCTTCAGGTCGACCCCGACGGGTTTCTGACCTGGGCTCGAATCCGGGACCTCCGGACTGATTTCCGAATGGGTCCAGGAGGTGCGCCCTCTCCGCTGCAGGCGGACCCTGGAGCGGTCCGCATCGTCGCCGGGTCCGGCGCATGGTACCGGGTCCGACTGCCCGATGGACGGGAGGGCTATACCTCGGCAGATCGACTGGATCCCATTCCCAGGGAGACGGTGCCCCCTCCGGGCGTGGCCTCCCGCCTCTCGCTGGAAACCGGCGAACCCTGAGCCTGTCGCCCCTCGCGGGCACCTCCACACGCGCCAGGAAATCCCGGAAGAACCGGAAGCCCTCAAGAGAAAACAAGAGAAAACCCCCCAGGGACCGAAGTCCTTGGGGGGCTTTCGTTTCCGCCAGAGCGGGCGACCGGACTCGAACCGGCGACCCTCAGCTTGGGAAGCTGATGCTCTACCAACTGAGCTACGCCCGCTTGTGCGACACGAAATGTAGCGTGGGCCCTTCCCACGTCAAGCGACGGAGAAGGGCCCACTACTCAGTCCCGCGGAGGGCGCAGGAGATGTCACCACGCCCCGAGAAGGCCGGGGGCCCGGTCAGCGTACCTCGTACCGGAACCCGAAGACGTTGGCCGCAGGCGCCTCCACCTGGAACACGCCGCTCTCATCCGCTCCGGGGAGCTGAATGGAGCTATCGGCGGTGCCGGCCGCATTGCCCTGGGCGTCGAAGAAGTGGAACCGCAGGTTCACGGCGGTCCCCTCGGCCTCGGAGCGATTCGTGACCTGACCCACCACCACCAGGGCCTGTCCGGCAGCCTGCAGGCTCATGTCATCGATGACCCAGGGAAGGGCTTCGAGACGGTCCAGCACCTGGACCGCGTCCTGCTCCCGGTCCAGGCGGACCAGGGCCTGAGCCTGGAAGCGGTAGGCGTTCTCATTGTAGGGGTCGATGTCGGTCAGGTGCTCGCTGACCCGCTCGAGACCTTCCCATTCTTCGGCAAGGAAGAGGGTCTGGGCCAGGTTCAGAGCCGCATCCCGGTGCTCGGGGACTCCATCGAGAACGGCCTGGAATGCCTGCGCCGCCCCATCAAACTCATCGACCTGATAGAGGCCGACCCCGATGCTGAAGTAGTCCGCCGGAGAGAGACCCGGCCGCTGGAGCAGATCCGCAAAGAGCGCTTCTGCACGCTCAGCCTGGCCTCCTGCCACCAGGGCGGCGGCGTAGGTGGAAAGCAGATCCATGTTGTCCGGATCCCGCTCCACCAGGACTTCGAAGGCATCGGCGGCCTCGGCATAACGCTCCGTCCGAAGGAGGAGCTGCGCCTTGTTGAACTGGGCCACCTCCAGGGATTCCATCCAGTTCTCCCGGGTATCGGCATCCACCCGATCAGTCCAGGGCCCCTCGATCACCTCGATGGCCTGGGAGAAGTAGTCGATGGCCCGATCATCCTCCCTTTCCTGGGCATAGATGGACGCCAGATTCAGCATGGCCTCGGGACGGTTCTGGTAGATGGTGTGGGCCCGCTCGAACTGGTACACCGCTGCGGCGTCATCTCCGGCCTCAATGGCCTCGAACGCCAGGTTGTACTCGTCGATCCAGGCCTGCTCCCGGAGTCCCATGGTCTCCATGATGTACCGGGGATAGATCTCCTCGGCCCGGTCCAGCATCTCAGCCGCCTGCTCCAGCTCCCCCAGCCCCAGAAGGGCTTCCCCGGCCTGGAAGTAGGACTGGGGATTCTCGGGATCGGCTTCGATCCCCGCACGAGCCTCCTGCAGGGCCTGCTCAAAGTTGCCCTGAAGCAGGTAAAGCGTGGCCTGCCCGGTGTGCTCGTTGTCCCGCGGTTCCGTCCCTTCAGGAAGCTCTGCTACCCAATCAGGAAGGTCTTCGGGGGCACCCAATCCCGTAGACACGCTCGGCCCGTTCCCGGCGGACGCACATCCGCCCAGGGCGAGGGCGAAGGCCAGGGCCGCCGTGGCACCGAATCGAACTCTCATCCAGCTATCCTCCTCATCACATTAGGACAGAACATCGGAACGTGGAAACGGACCGCTCTTCCCTCACCCCAACTTAGGAGGGCTACCAGGAAACGGTCCGGGATTTCATAACCCCGAAAGGTAGGGAGGGTCCGTTCCCGAGGTCAAACCCGACGTCAACGATCCAGGGCCAGACGGAAGCGGCGCAGGGCCTCCCCCTTCCCCACCGCCGCCAGGATCCCAGCCAATTCGGGGCCCGACGCCTCGGCGGTGAGAGCCAGGCGTAGTGGGTGGAAGAGCGCCGGCCCCCGAGCGCCCAACGTCTTGCCACAGGACCGTATGGCGGCGTTGATGGAACCCGGCTCCCACTCCTCCAGGGCAGAGAGGGTATCCATGACCCCCTGCAGAATGCGGACTCCCTCGGCTCCTTCCCGTCGAACCTCCTCTCCTGCGGCGGCCAGGGCCTGGGGGTCGGGATGGAGGAAGCGCAGCGCCGGGCCGATGTCGGAGAAGACCGCGATCCGGGTCCTGACGGCCTCCACGGCCCGCTCCAACTCCTCCCGGGTCATGGCGGGAGCCTCAGGAGGGAGGTGCGGGGTCACGGCCTCCGCCAGTTCGGTGACCGTCATCCTCTGGATGTGCTGCTCGGAAACCCAGCGAAGCTTGTCGGGATCGAAAACCGTATCTGATGCACCCACCCGCTCCAGGGTCATCTCCTGGATCAGCTCCTTCCGGCTGAGGATCTCCCGGTCGTCCCCCGGGGACCACCCCAGGAGGGAGAGGTAGTTCACGACGGCATCCGGGTGATACCCCTGGGCCTGGAGTTTCCCGACGCCGGCGGCCCCCTCCCGCTTCGACAGCTTGCGCCGATCAGCGCCCAGGACCATGGGCAGATGGGCGAATCGGGGACGAGGCGACCCCAGGGCATCGAAGAGAAGGGCGTGCTTGGGGGTGTTGGAAAGATGGCCCGCCCCCCGGATCACATGGGTGATCTCCATGGCCACATCATCCACCACCACGGCGAAATTGTAGGTGCTGCGGCCATCGGAACGGAGAATGACGAAGTCACCTACATCGTTTCCATGAAATGAGATCTCCCCACGGATCTCGTCTTCGAACCGTACCACGCCATCCGGCACCCGGAAGCGGAGGGCGGCCGGCGCGCCCGCTTCCGCCCGGCGGGCCCCCTCCTCCGGGGGTAGACCGCGGCACCCGCCGGGGCACCCCGGTCCCGCTGCCGGATCGAAGGGGGAGCCGTCCCCAGGCAGATCTTCCCCCTCCTCCTCCACGCAGAAACAGCGATAGGCGTACCCCTCCGCCAGGAGACGAAGCGCGGCGGCCCGGTGGAGTTCTCCTCGCTCGCTCTGACGGTAGGGTCCGAAGGGACCGGGGCGATCCGGTCCCTCGTCCCACTCCAACCCGGCCCACCGGAGATCATGCAGGATTCCCTCCAGGGAGCCCTCCCGGTTCCGGACCCAGTCGGTATCCTCCACCCGGACCACGAAGGCACCCCCATGGTGCCGGGCGAACAGGTGGTTGAACACCGCCACCCGGAGGTTTCCCAGGTGGAGGTCACCGGTGGGGCTGGGGGCGAAGCGGGTGCGAACGGACGTCATGGGGCTTCCGGGTTCGGGGGAATGATGGGGGAGGAGGGAGTGGGGGGTCCCTCCGGAGTCTCCCCTTCCCCCTGAAGGTAGGAAAGGACCCGTTCGGCCAGAACCCGGGAGAACCCCGGAACCCGAATCACCTCCTCAACGCCTGCCGCGACGATGCCCTCCACCGAACCGAACCGGGTGAGGAGCGCCTGCTGGCGTCCCGGGCCGATCCCGGGGATCTCCCCCAGTCGGCTCTGGATGGTCCGACGGGTGCGAAGCTTCCGGTTGTACGAGACGGCGAAGCGGTGGGCCTCGTTCCGCAGACGTTGCAGGAGTCGGAGGGCCGGCTCCCGACGGGGAATCCGGACCGGGTCGCGCCGTCCGGGAAGGAACACCTCCTCCTCCCGCTTGGCCAGGGCTGCCACGGCTACCTCCTCGGCCCCCACTCGCTTCAGCACGGGAAGGACGGCTGAAAGCTGCCCCCGTCCTCCATCCACCACCAAGAGTTCGGGAAGGGGCTCCTGTCCTTCCAGCCTCCGGGACAGGTACCGCTCCACCGCTTCGGCCATGGAGCGAAAATCGTCATTCCCCCAGTCCCCCCGGATCCGCATGTGCCGGTAGAGGGACTTCCGGGGCTCTCCGTTCTCGAAGGCCACGGCGGAGGCCACCACCTCCGTCCCCTGGAAGTGGGAGATATCGAAACAGACCATGAAACGGGGAACCACCTTCAGGTGGAGGCGGTCTTGGAGTTCATAGAGGACGGCTTCGGCCCGGTCCGGCGCTCGCTCCAGCTCGGTGACCCGATCCTCCAGGAGGTGCCGGGCGTTGGTGGCCGCCAGCTCCACCAGGCGATGCTTCGCTCCCCTCTCGGGCACCCGGAGGTGGACCCGGCGACCCCGACGCTCCGAGAGGACCTCTTCCAGGACCTCCCGATCGGCGAAATCCTGGGGAAGGAGGAGTTCTGCCGGGAGATCCTCGTTGCCGGCCTCGCCCCGCCCCAGGTAGTAGAGGGCCGCGAATCGTCCCAGGAGATCCGCCTCCCCCTCCTCGCCGATCCCTGAAAAACGATGAGTCTCCCTCCCCAGCAGGGTCCCTTTCCGGATCCGGAGGACCACCGCCGCCCCCAGTTCCCCATCCCGGGCCACCCCCAGGACATCCTGATCTCCCCCCTCGAAGCGCTCCACTCGCTGCTCCCGGGCGATCGAGGCCAGACCCTCCAGGACGTCCCGGTGGCGGGCGGCTTCCTCGAAGCGGAGCTTCTGGGCCGCCTCCTCCATCTTCCCCGCCACCTCCCGCTCCAGTCCCTGGGTATCCCCGCCCAGGATCCGGAGGATCTCGTCGACCATCTCCCGGTAGTCCTCCCGGGTCTGGAACCCCACGCAGGGGGCCTGGCACCGTCCGATATGGTAGTCCAGGCAGGGACGGGGAGGCGCTTCCCTGGGAAGGTCGTAGCGACACGACCGGACAGTGTAGAGGCGCTTCACCACCTCCAGGGCCTGCCTCAGGGGACCCACCGACGTGAAGGGACCGAAGTACCGGGCGCCGTCGTCCCGGAGACGCCGGGTGACGAAGACCCGGGGAAAGGGCTCCTGGACCGTGACCTTGATGTAGGGATACCGCTTGTCGTCCCGGAGCTGGATGTTGAACGGGGGCTGATGCTCCTTGATCAGGTTGGACTCCAGGATGAGGGCCTCGGCCTCGGAACCCACCGGGATGGTCTCCACCTCCACAGCACGCCGGGCCAACTCCCGGATCCGGATCCCGCGACTCCGGTCCTCCCCTCGGAAATAGCTTCGCACCCGACTCCGCAGGGAACGGGCTTTCCCGATGTAGAGTACGCTGCCCTCCCCGTCCTTCAGGAGATACACGCCCGGTTCGGTGGGAAGATGGTCGAGCCGTCGGGCTTCGATCATGGCCCTTCCCTCCCCTGGTCATCCGGACCGGTGCGTTCGGATCCAGGTCCTTCGGGGCGCGTCCCCTGGGGCCGGAATCGACCCGGAAGGAAGGCAGACACCGACCCCCCGACACCCATGACCCGGGTCAGGACCAGGTAGGCCACGCCGAAGGCCCCCAGCACACCCACGGCCTCCATGATGGGGTGGAGTTCGGGAAGGAGGGCCCGGACCCCGACCCCCACCAGGACCGCGCCTGCCCCCGCTGCTCCCAGGCGCCCCAGGACCCGGCCCCGGGGACCGTGGCTTCCCAGGGAGCGCTGCAGCGCCCGCCGGAGAAGAGTGAGTTCCACCCAGGCACCGAGGGAGGCCCCCAGAGCCAGGCCCGCCGCCCCCAGGCGGAGCCCCTCTCCCACCTGGATGCGATCCAGGGGGAGCATGAGGGCCGCTCCTACTCCCAGGGAGAGGGCCACCCGGAGATAGGCGATCCGTGCCGGGGTCCGGGTATCCCGGAGGGCGTAGAAGGCGGAAGACAGGAGTCGGGAGGTCGCCGAAGCGCCCATCCCCAGGGCATAGGCGGCCAGGACGCCCCAGGTGAGGAGAACCTCGGGGGCCCCGAAGGCCCCGGTCTGATACAGGGCCGCGACCACCACATCCCCCAGGATCAGGTATCCCAGGGTGGAGGGGACGAGGAAGAAGGCGATCCGCTCCATTCCCCGGGAAACCTCCTGACCCAGAACCTGAGCCCCGCCGCCCCCTCGCCTCCGGGAGAGTTCCGGTAGCTCCGAGGCGGCCACCGACATCCCGAAGAGGGAAATGGGTAGGATGTAGAGGGTCTGGGCGTATCCCAGGGCCGCCACCGCACCGGTGGCCAGGAAGGCGGCCAGGGCATAGTCCAGCCATCCGCTGAGGTTCACCACGCCCCGGGCAGCCAGAACCGGGGTGAAGTTGCGGATCGCCTCCCGCACCCCCTCCACCGAGGTGGAGAGGGTGGGACGAAGCCCCCCCAGGAGGCGGAGGGCCAGGGGGAGCTGGACCAGGAACTGCAATGCTCCCCCAACGAGCGCTCCCCAGGCCAGGAGACGGACCAGGGGCTCCCCCTCCAGCCCCATTCCCCACCCCCCCACCGCCAACGCGCCGATCATGGCGGCGTTCCAGAGGACAGGTGCGGCGTAGGAGAGGAAGAAGCGGCGGTGGGAGTTCAGGATTCCCAGACACCAGGCCGAGAGGACCAGCACCGCGGTCATGGGGAAGAGGATCCGGACCAGTCCCACCGTGACGGCCTGCCGGTCTGCGTCGAACCCGGCAAAGAACACCGCCACCAGGACCGGTGCCAGGAGCACCCCCATGAGCGCCATGGCTCCGGCGGTGGCGGTGAGGAGACCGAAGACCGCCCCGGCGAAGCGCCGAGAGGCCTCCGAACGATCCTCCTCCTCCATTCCCGCGTAGATGGGGATGAAGGAAGCCGAGAGGGTCCCCTCCCCCAGGAGGTTCTGGAGGACGTTGGGCATGCGCAGGGCCGCCCGCCAGGCGTCGGCGAAGGGGGATGCCCCGAAGAAGTGGGCGAAGATCCGTTCCCGGATCAGGCCGGCGATCCGACTCAGGAGGATCCCGCCGCCGACGGTGAGGGATCCCCGGGTGCGCCGGACCTCCTCAGTCTCCCGGGTCACCGGGGGAGAGCCGGGCTCCAGGGTCGGCGGGAGGTCGCTCCGCCAGGAGTCTCTGGAGGAAGTCGCTCTCCTCGTGGAGTCTCTGCACCTCCTGGGAGAGACGGTCCACCTCTCCCTCCAGATACGTCACCCGATCCGTCATCCCCCCATCCACCGGCTCCACTCCCCGGCTCTCGATCCGGGCCGCCACGGCCCGGGCCAGCCGCGAGTCCAGAACGGTGGAGAGGATCTCGGGGATCAGGAAGGCCAGGACGATGACGACGATCCACCACATGAGCACAACCTACCGGAGAGCGGGAATCAGGGGCAACAGGCGGGGAGGCCAGGCCGGGGAACTCCCCTCCCCAGTACCCTCCCCATCCTTCTACGGGTCGGAGGGCCCGGGGATTCATTCTCCCCCGACGGGGTCAGGGACCGGGTCCAGCCGAACCGCCCCTTCCGCCGCCTCGGCCAGTTGCTCCAGGAGGGAAGGACCGTATCGGAACAGGTAGTAGAAGGGAGAGAGTACCCGCTCCTGGGGCCGTCCCGTGGGGTAGAGATGAAGGCGGCTCTTCTCAAGCTGCGCCAGCGCCACCTCGTTCTCCCGCTTCAGCGCCTGCATCACCTTCTTCTCCACATCCCCCAGGAGGGAGAAGCTCTGGTTCCGGAGGTGATCCACCGGGCCGGCCAGGGTGGGATCCACCCCCTTCACTGCATCGCCAAGCTCCTTGGCGGACCGGGCCACACTGCCCCGGAACCCACCCAGCGCCGCCTGAACCTCCGGAGGGATCTCCTCCCGCACCAGCTCCGATGCCAACTCGTGATGGGGGCGGGCCAGTGCCTCCACCTCGAGTCCGAACTTGGCCAGGACCTTCTGCACCTTCCCCTCCAGGAGCACGGCCGAGAGTCGGGGGTGGATGACCGGCGGTTCCATCCCGTGGGCCCGGAACACGGGTGCGGTCTGGGCGAAATAGGCCATCTCTCCCGGTCCCGCCACGTAGGAGAGGGTGGGAATGAGCCGGCTTTCCACCACTGGGCGGAGGAGGACGTTGGGCGAGAGGAGGGCGGGCTCGGCTTCGGCCCGGACGGTGAGTTCCGAGAGGGAGATGGACTGCCCGGATCGGCGAAGACGGAATCCGGCGCCGTCCCGGAAAAGCCGGTCTCGGCCCCGGGGGCCTTCAAAGAAGAGGTTCACTCCCCCTGGAAGGAGAGGGACCTGGAGCCCGAACCCGCCGGCTTCCAGCGCCTCGCCCCGGCGGAGGAGCTCCGCCTCCACCTCGGCGGCTCGTTCGGCCTCCGCCAGGAGGATGGGAAGGCTCGCCGCCTGGAGGGAGGGGTGTTCGGGGGAGAGGATGAAGATTCCCTGGGGACCCAGCAGCTCCTCCAGGAGGTGGGCGAAGGCGCCAGGAAGGGTCTTCCCCTCGCCGTAGCTGGCCTCCAGGAGTGCGCGCAAGGGCGGAGCGAAGTCGGAATCCGGGAGGAGCGAGAGGAAGTGCTCCCGAGCCCGGGTGACCTCGGGACCCAGCGGAACCCGGTGGAGGGGGGCCTCCTCCCGACCGACGGGAATGGGGATCTCCACCGACTCCAGCTCNTTCTCCGGGTCCAGGAGGTGGATTCGACGGACCTCCTCCCANTCATGATCNTCNGCNGCCACCCAGAAGACGGGNAGGACNGGACGCTCCAGGAGCATCTCCAGGCGGCGGGCCAGCGCNGCCGCCGTCAGGGCCTTGTAGAGGGCGAAGAGGGGTCCGCCGAAGAGGCCGGGCTGCTGCCCCGTGGTGACGGCGAACCCNTCCTCCTCCACGAAGCGCTTCAGGCGGGCTTCCCGATCCACCCCTCCACCCNGNAGGACGTGGGCCAGGCGNACCCGGTCCTGNCGGGTGAATCGCTCNTCGACCCTTTGGGCNCTGGCCCGATAGGCCTCGGGATCGCCGGGGAAGCCGGAGGGAAAGAATCGGTCTGCTTCAGGGCTGTGGGCGAGGTAGCCACCCACGATGGAGGAGCCGGAAAGGGGACGGGTCAGGATCTCCACGCGAGGCGGACTCCAGATCGGAAAGGGGAAACGTGAGGTGGGGGGAGGGCGAAGGCCGTCCCCGTCGGGTGCCGCTACCCCGCCCGGGCCAGGACGATCACCCGGGGAGCATCCGGTGCCGTCGGTCCTCCGTGGTAATCGCCCAGGCGTTCCAGGGGTTCCAGCCCCTGATCCGCCATGAGGGCCTCCAGTTCCTGGGCCTCGTAGAGTCGAACCCGTTCCCGGAAGTTCTTCGTCCCCAGGCCCTCGGCATCCTGGATGACGATCTCTTTCTCCACGGCTCTTCCGCCTTCCACGAGGCGTCGAACCTGAACCACCTCTCTTCCACCCACCTCCCGGGAGTCCCTGGGGGTGAGCGTGCTTCGAACCCACTCGGCGTTCAGGTAGTCCAGGAGGAGGTGGCCTCCCGGTCGGAGGATCCGGCGAATCTCCGCCAGGACGTCCCGGTCCTCCCCCTCGGTGTCGAAGTATCCGAACGAGGTGAAGAAGGAGGTGACCAGGTGGAAGGTGTCGTCCCGGAAGGGAAGCGTTCGCATGTCCCCCCGAACCAGCGGACACCGGGGGGCCGCTTGCGTGGCCTTCCGGAGAAGGGGGAAGGAGAGGTCCAGACCAAAGGCGTGGATCCCCCGGGAAGCCAGGGCCTGGAGATGACGTCCAGGGCCGCAGGCCAGGTCCAGGACCGACGAATCCTCCTGGAGGGGCACCCGCGCCAGGAGGAGCGCCACGGCATCCTCGGCCTCTTCCTGATCCCGATGGGGATACAGATGGAGGTAGTCCTCACCGAACCACCTCCGGAACCACGGAGATTCCGTCATCGCCTATCCATCTCCCTTGTGATACGGTTCCCCTCTCAGGATCGTCCCTGCTCGATAGAGCTGCTCTGCCAGCACCAGGCGAGCCATCTCATGGGGAAGGGTCATGGCCGAAAGGGAGATTCGCCGCCGGCTCTCCCCCTCGAGTTCCCGGGAGAAGCCGAAGGCCCCCCCAATGCAAAGGGCCACCGGGGGAAGCGCATGGAGGGCCCGGTCACCCAGTGTCGCAGCCAGCGCTTCGGACGTCATTCCCTTCCCTTTCCTGCTGAGGAGCCAGAGTTCCCCGCCTTCCGGAACCCGGGATCGGATGCGCTCCCCTTCCACCTTCCGGACCTCTTCCGGATCCACACCCCCCCCTCTTCCCACACCGGCGTCCACCTCCACCACCTCCAGCTTCCAGTATCGGGCCGCACGGCTCTCATACTCCCGCACGGCCATGTCCAGAGGCGGGCGCACCCGTCCCACCGCCACGATGAAGATCTTCATCCCGCCCCCTCCTCCCCTTTCCCCGCCCCCCCGGACCCCCGCAGGGGTTCCAGCATCGCGGTGACGGCCTCCAGNGCGGAGGGACCCCGGGCGGAGCCGGCCTCCACACGGAGGGTCAGGACCCGTNCCGAGGGGAGTCGGTCCCGGAAGACATCCAGCTTCACGGCATCCTTCTCGGTGGTCACGACCANNCGTCCCCCCGCCCGCCGNAGAATCTCCTCCACATCGCCCTCCCGGTAGGGATGATGGTCGGGAAAGGCCAGCACGTCCATACAGGACACCCCGGTCTCCTCCAGGAGGGCCCGCACGCTCTCGGGTCGCGCCACCGAGCCCACGACCAGGACCGGACCCTCCGGGGGCGGAGCCGGAGCCCCGGACAGGGACTCCCACGCCCCGGGAAGGAGGGAGAGCAGATGGGCCGGGGGCAGGCCGGGAATGGACGCCAGGGTCTCCGCCAGAGCCCGGGCCCGGGTCATCTCCCCCTCCCCCTTGGCGGTGACCAGGAGGAGGTGGGCCCGCCCAAGTGCCCCCAGGCGCTCCCGATAGGGCCCCCGGGGGAGCACCCGGGGTGGAAAGGGGTGCGCCGGGGAGAGGAGCACCAGGTCCAGTTCCCGTGCGAGCCATCGGTGCTGGAACCCGTCGTCCAGCACCGCCACGTCACACCCCCGGTCAGCCGCTTCCCGAACCCCCTGGATCCGCCGGGGGGCTCGGATCACCGGCACCTCCGGATTCCACCGCCGGTGGAGGAGGAGCTCGTCTTCTCCGTACCCCCGGGACACCACCGCCGGGCGGGAGCCCCCCGCCCGCAAGAGATCCACGACCCAGCGGGTGGTGGGGGTCTTCCCCGTCCCGCCCACCGCCAGGTTCCCAACGGAAACCACGGGGATGGGGGCATCTTCCTGCGGAAAGAACCCGCCATCGAAGGCCAGGTTTCTCCCTCGGACCCCCAGGCCATAGAGGCTGGCCAAAGGTGCTGTGACCGCGGTCATCACAGGCCTCGCCACCCCTGGCTCCCCACCCCAGTATCGCCGCATTCGGTCTTCCACGGACCGCCGGATCCCTCCCCTCACCCGTCCTGCTCTCCGTCGCGCGCTCCAACCTCGTCCGCCCACTCCCGATAGGACCCATCGGGGCGGACCGGATCGCGGTTCTCCCCATCCACCCGGTCGGTGATCCGATTGAGCTCCCCGTCCAGTTTCTCCGCCAGTGCCTGCAACTCTTCCGGCCCGGCTCGCCGGGGCACATGGATGGGAGATCCATACCGCACCTGGATCCGGGAGAAGGGACGGGGAACCACGAACCGATCCCAGGAGTTCACCCGCCAGAGCCCTTCCCCCCCGGCGGTCAGGGGAACGATGGGCAGGCCGGTGACCTGGGCCGCCACCAGGGCTCCCAGCTTGACCCGGCGAGGGGGACCCTTGGGGCCATCGGGGGTGAGGGCCAGCTCACGGCCGGATCGACCGGCTCGGATGAGTTCCCGGAGACCTCGGACGCCTCCTCGGGTGCTGGACCCACGCGCCAGCCCAAACCCCTTCCGGGCGATGACACGAGCGATATACTCCCCGTCCCGGTGCTCACTCACCAGGACCACGATCCCCTGGTTCCGGTGGAAGTAGGCCAGCGGGAGGATCCGGGAGTGCCAGAAGGCGAGGATCACCGGCTGACCCTCACGGCGGAAGGCCTCCAGGGTCTCTTCCCCGTCCACCTGGTAGCGAAGGGTCTTCCCCAGCAGGCTCAGGAGGACGCTCCCGCCCCGCTCCACCGCCGCCAGCTTCCAGCCCTTCGCCGGGGCACGTGCTCCTCTCGCCGAACCCGCCGCCGTCATCCCTCTCCCTTCCTGTCCGAACCATCCGCTCCGCTTCGGGACCATCGCCCTCGCTCCGCCAGGACCTCTTCCACCAATTCCGCGACCCGTTCCGCCGCCCCCGGTCCGCCCATCTGCTCCCGGACCCTGGCCAGGGCCTCCTGCATCCGGGATCGCTCCACTCCATCCTCCAGGAGAGGCTCAATGGCCCGGACCAGCGCCGCCGGCGTGGCTGCATCCTGGAGGAACTCGGAAACCACCTCCTCTCCCGCCACCAGGTTGGCCAACGCCACATGCTCCACCTGTACCAGTCGGCGGGCCAGCCAGAAGGTGAGTGGGTGGGTTCGGTAGGCCACCACGAAAGGAACCCCTTCCAGGGCGGCCTCCAGGGTGGTGGTGCCGGACTTCACCAGCGCGGCCCGAGCGTGGCGCAGGAGCGCCCGGCCGTCCTCCACCACCCGGACGGAGGGATCGTCATGGGCGAGGGAGATCCCCGGCGCCTGGGCCAGTGCCACCTGGAGTTCGGGGGTACGCTCCCGAAGGCGGCGGGCCACGTCCAGGAAGAGGGTCAGGTGGCGGCGGAGCTCCTGGGCCCTGGATCCAGGGAAGATCGCCAGGATGGGGCGGGCGGGATCCAGCCCCTCCTGTCGGCAGAAGGTCTCCCGGTCCGGGACGTCCTCCCTTCGATCCAGGAGGGGGTGCCCGACGTATTCCGCCCTTCCCCCTTCCCGGAGGAAGATCTCCTCCTCGAAGGGAAGGATCACGGCAATCCGGTCCGTGACCCGGGCCAGTCGCCCGGCCCGATGTGCCTTCCAGGCCCACACCTGGGGAGCGATGTAGAAGACCACCGGCACCCCCCGATCATGGGCCCGTCCCGCCACCCGGAGGTTGAAGCCCGGATAGTCGATGGGAAGCACCAGGTCCACCCGACCCGAGTCCAGGATCGCATCCACCTTCCGCTCCAGTCGCCAGAAGAAGGGGAGCCGCGAGAGGACCTCCACAAACCCCATGACGGCCAACTCGTCCAGTCCCGCCAGGAGCTCCATCCCCTCCCGGCGCATCCCCTCGCCTCCGGTCCCCACAAACTCCACCCCTGGAACGCGCTCCCGGAGGGCGCGGAGGAGGTGCGAACCATGGAGGTCGCCGGACGGCTCTCCAGCCAGAACGAGGATCCGGGGTCCCTGGGCCGGCTGCTCCTCCCGGCCCGGAGATCCGGAGTCGTCAGTAGCTGGTGGAGAGGTACCAGATCGCAACGACAACCAGGATGAGGAGGAAGATCAGCGCCTTGGGGGATCTCCCCTTTCGGACGTCGACGCCGTCCTTCTTCCGCTTATGACGAACGCGAATCAGCGACATGGCGAAGGATGGTGGATTCGATGGAAAGGGCCACTTCGAGGGCCTGTCGGCCGTCTTGCCCCGAAACCGGTGGTGGATGAAGTCCCCGGATCGCGTCCCGAAAAGCCTCCTGCTCCCTCCGGAGGGGCTCGGCGGGTTCTGCGCGGAGGGGAATCCGTTCTACGATGTCAGAGAGATCCAAGGCGAGGAGACCTCCGGGAAACGCCCCCGAAGCCATGGCGGAGGGATCCAGGGCGGGAAGGGATTCCTTGAGGCGGAGAAATTCACCGGTGCCTTCAGCCAGGTTCAGGCTCAGGTATCCCGAGCGCTGAAAGATCCGCACCTTCCGGAGCCGTTCCATTGAGACACGACTGGAGGTGAGGTTGGCTACTGCACCGCCCTCAAAGGCGATACGTGCATTGGCGATATCCACAGAGGGACTCAGCACGGGAACTCCCGTGGCGCGGATCTCCACGACCGGCCGACGCACCAGGCTCTGGACCAGATCCACGTCATGGATCATGAGATCCAGGACCACAGCCACATCCGTGCCCCGCTCGGTGAAGGGTGCCAGCCGGTGGGACTCGATGAAGAGGGGTTCGTCCAGGTACGGCTCAGCTCCCACCACGGCGGAATTGAATCGCTCCACATGTCCCACCTGGACCAGGCCCCCTCCCTCTTCGGCCGCATCCAGAATGGCGTCGGCCTCCTCCAGGGATGCGGCGATGGGCTTCTCGATGAAGACATGGAGGCCCCGACGAAGGGCCTGCACCGCCACCTCCCGGTGGGTCGAGGTGGGCGTCGCCACGATGAGGGCGTCCACCTCGTCCAGAAGGGCCTCCAGAGTCGGGAACGGTCGTGCCTCCAGGGCCTGCGCCACCTCCCGAGCCCGCTCCTCCCTGGACTCGAAGAACCCGACCCGGTCCACCCCCGGAAGCTCTCCCGCAATCCGGAGGTGATGGTATCCCAGGCTTCCAACCCCGGCCACCCCCACCCGAAGGGGGGTGCCGTCGGACCCAGGCATCCCGTCTCGAGGCGCCATCAGATCGTCACCCCCCGCTCCGAGGATCCAATGAAGTCGAGGAAATGCGCCACCTCGGGGGTGAGTTCCAGCTCTTCCCGGGCCCGGGCAAGGGCCTGGGAGAGATTCAACTCAGACTGGAAGAGGATCCGGTACGCCTTCTTCAATCGTCCCCGGGTCTCGGCGGAGAAGCCGCGCCGGTCGAGCCCGACCGAGTTGAGGCCGTAGAGCTTGGGCGGATTCCCGGATACCCGGCAGTAGGGGACCACGTCCTGTGCGATACGGGAAGCCCCCCCCACAAAGGCGTGGGCTCCCACCCGGACGAATTGGTGCATGGCCACGAGCCCGCTGACGATGACCCAGTCCTCGATGGTGACGTGACCTGCCATCTGGGTTGCATTGGAGATGATGATGTGATTCCCCAGGTGGCAGTCGTGGGCCACATGGACGTATGCCATGAGGAGGCAATCGCTTCCCACCACCGTCTCCCCGGACCAGGACGTCCCACGGTTAAGGGTGGCATACTCCCGGATCATGGTCCGGTCCCCTACCCGCAACCAGCTCTCCTCTCCCTCGTACTTCAGGTCCTGGGGATCGGTGCCCAGGACCGCGCCCTGGAAGATCCGGCATCCTTCGCCGATCTCGGTGTTCTTCTCCACCAGCACCCCCGGGCCGATGTCGGTGCCCGCGCCGATCCGGACCCGGGGCCCGATGATGGCTCGGGGACCTACCCGGACGCCAGGCCCCAGCTCCGCAGAAGAGTCCACGATGGCGGTCTCGTGGATCTCCACCGTCTCCCCCACTTCGGCCTCCCGGCTCACCGATCCACCACCCGTGCCATGAGCTCTGCCTCCGCCACCAGCTTTCCGTCCACGAACCCCTCCCCCCTCATCTTGCAGATGCTCCGACGGAACTGGAGAAGTTCGAGCTCGAACACCAGCTGATCGCCGGGTGTCACGGGACGCCGCCACTTCACGTTGTCCAGGGACATGAAGTAGACCACCTTCTCGTCGGGATTCTCGATGGTGTCCATGAGGAGGAGACCGCCCACCTGGGCCATGGCCTCGATGATGAGGACGCCGGGCATGATGGGGTGCCCCGGATAGTGGCCCTGGAAGAAGGGCTCGTTCACCGTCACGTTCTTGATCCCCACGATCCGCTTTCCAGCCTCGAAGTGGATGATCCGATCCACCAGGAGCATGGGGAAGCGATGGGGGAGGTACTGGAGGATCTTCTGGGCGTCCACGATCGCCTCGCCCTGGGGATCCCTTCGGCCCTCCAGCGCCAGGGCCCGTGCCAGTTCCACGTTCCCCTTGTGGCTGGGGCGTTCCGCCAGGACCTGTCCCTCCACCCGGGCTCCCAGAAGGGCCAGGTCTCCCACCAGGTCCCCCAGCTTGTGTCGGAGGAACTCATCGGGGAAGCGGAGTCCCTCGTTCAGGACCCCCGCTTCGTCCAGGACGATGGTGTTCTCCAGGGAACTCCCCAGCGCAAGGCCCCGTTCCCGGAGGGAAGCGGCCTCGGAGGCGAACCCGAAGGTCCGGGCCGGTGCGATCTCCCGTTGGAACCGCTCCTGGTCCAGAGGGAAACTCCCGAACTGGCGACCGATGGCCGGGTGGTCGAATTCGATGGCACCGGCGACATGAAAGCCCTTGGCCGGCGTGACCACGTACCGGGTTCCGTCTCCGATGTCCACCTGGAGGGGTCGACGGATCCGGATCACCGGAACCTCTCCTTCCAGTTCCATCACCCCCACGGCCTGGATCCCCTCCAGGTACTCCTGGAAACTCCCGTCCCGGATGGGAGGCTCGGGTCCGTCCAGTTCCACCAGCGCTGCCGTCACGCCAGCTGCGGTGAGGGCGGCCATGATGTGTTCCACGGTGAGGACCTGGTTCTCGTCGTCCACTCCGATCCGGGTCCCCAACTCGGTGCCCCGGACATGATCCAGGTCCGCCGGGATCTCCCGGGCCCCATCCAGGTCCAGGCGACGGAAGCGGATCCCACCTCCCTCCGGTGTGGGACGGATGGTGAGTGTGGATTCCTTTCCGGAGTGGACCCCCACGCCCTGGAAGGTCACGGGCCCGGCCACGGTGTGATGGCGGGTGGGCATCATCTCAGGCAGATCGCTCGTTTCCGTGTGAACTGGGTGCGGGCCCCCCCGGAGCGGAGGACCCGGAAAAATGTAACACCTTCCCGCCCAGCAGGCCGTTGTCCTGGGCGCCTTCTACTCCCCAGGATACTCGCGGCGCTCGCTCCGCTTTTCCTCCCCTCCCGCACTACCGTCTTCTCCCTGAGATCCCTCTTCGTCCCGGGATCCTTGACGGGAGAGGTCGGATCGGAGGGCCTCGAGTTCCCGTTCCATGCCCCGGATGCGACGTAGGAGCTCAGGGGTCCGGCCCTGGGCCGCGATGCCTCGCAGGAACTCTCCCCGGGGCCGGGCAGGCATCCCCATCACGGTCTCCCCGGAAGCGACATCTCCCGTGACCCCTGCCTGGCCCGCCATTCGCGCCCCGGAACCCACGCTCAGGTGTCCTCCGATCCCCACCTGCCCCCCGGCCATGACCCCGTCCCCGATCCGGGTGGAGCCCGCGACCCCCACCTGGGCCGCGAAGACGGAATGGCGCCCCACCTCCACGTTGTGACCGAGTTGCACGAGGTTGTCGAGCTTCGTTCCCCTCCCCACCCGGGTGAGACCGATGGATCCGCGATCCACCGTGGTGTTGGCGCCGATCTCCACGTCATCCTCCAGGACGCACCCCCCCACCTGCGGCACCTTCCGATGCCCACCGTCTTCGAAGGTGTACCCGAAACCGTCCACCCCCACCGCGACCCCGGAGTGGAGAATCACCCGAGCACCCAGCACCGCCCCGGGATACACCACAACGTGCGGGTGGAGCAGGCTTCCCCGACCAATCCGCGCACCGGCGCCCACCACCACGTGGGCACCGAGGGTCACCTCCTCGGCCACCTCCACGTCCTCCTCCACTACGGCGTACGGTCCCACATGGACCCCTGTCCCCAGCCGGGCCGATTCCGCCACCACGGCGGTGGAGTGGATCGTCGGCATCCGACGAACCGGGGGAAAGAAGAATTCCAGCAGGCCACACAACGCGGCGTGGGGATCGGACAGGATCAACCGGGGTCGAGGATCCGACACCACCGCATCGGCCAACTCCTCCGCGACGAGAAGGGCTGCCGCCTCGCTCCCCTTCAGTGCCGGGAGATATCTGCGATCCGCCAGAAAACCCAACTCCCCACCTCGGGCGGAGGCCAGAGGCGCCACACCCCCGATCTCCTGATCCGCCCCGCCGTTCAGGAGTTCCGCGTCCAGGAGGCGGGACAACGCACCAAGGGATGCCGCTGCAGTTCGTGGCCTGCGAAGGGGAAAGTCACTCACCGATGCTCCGCTCTCTTGCCTTCCGGGACCCAATGCCAAAGGGCCCCCACCCTCTCCCGGGATCGAGGGTGGGGGCCCGAGTGCAACGCGCCGTCCAGGGAACGGCTCAGGATCAGTTCTCCCGGCCCGCCATCTGCTGGAGCCGCCGGATGACCTCGCCCGTCAGGTCCAGTTGGGGATCCGCCGCCACGATGGCTCGGGACGCCGTGTCGAAGATCACGGCGTATTCCCCCTCGGCACGAATCGTCTCGATGGCCTGGGACATACGTTCCAGAATCGGCTCCACCAGAACCTGACGGCGCTGGGCAGCTTCCATTTCCATCTCGTCGACCCTCTGCTGGTATTCCATTTCCTTCATCCGGATCTCGTTCTGACGAGCCTCCCGGGCCTCAGGAGAGAGCGTACGCTCCTGCTGCTGGTAATTCCCGATGAGGCGCTCCAGATCCTCACCCATGCGCTGGATCTCGCCCCGGTACCGTTCCATATCCCGGTCAAACTCCTGCTGGGCTTCCAGGGCCCCAGGAGCCTCCGACAGGATGACCTGGGAATCGATGTATCCTACCCGGACTGTCTGGGCCTCCACCGTCTGAACTCCCCCGAAGAGGAGCATTCCGGCCAGAACGAACGACAATCTGTGCATCACGAGGATCTCCATGGTGTTCGGCGGTACCGGGGATGATCCCGCAGTCCGCGCCGACCATCGTGTTTAGGTCACTCAGAACGACCCGAGGCCGCCCATGCGGAAGTGAAGCTGCCAGCCCGGAACGGGCTTGTCGAACCCGTAGGCGTAGTCCAGGCCGATGGGGCCGAAGGGAGTCACGAGCTGGACACCCAGCCCCGCACCCCGTCGCAGCCGCGACGGATCCACTTCGCGGATGTTCCGCCAGACATTCCCCGCCTCGTAGAAGGTGGAAACCGAGATGTTGTCGTTGAGGCGAACAGCGTACTCGGCGCCAACGATCAGGAAGGCGTCGCCCAGTCGCTGGATGTCCTGGACCTGGCTCGATCCTCGGGGAAAATACCCCACCGGTGTGATGGTGGTCTCTTCGTATCCACGAAGGGGCTCGCCGAACTGTACCCCGCCCAGCCAGAAACGGTCGAAGGGGAACCGATCCACATCTCCCACCACGGCCCCGCCCCGAGCCCGAAGCCCGAGGGCAAAGACGATGGGACGGGAGCCGGGAGTCCCTCCGCCCAACTGTCCGACGGGGACCCACCAGGTGCCCTCGGCCAGGTGGCGGGTGAAGTCTCCATCCCCCCCCAGGAATCCTCCGTTGAACTCGGTGGTCCAGCTCTGCTCCGAACCCACCGTCGGGAACAAGGGGTGGTTTACGGTCCGGCGGCGAACCCCCAGCGAAAGCTGCGACTGGGTCCCCGGAGGCCGTCCGAAGAGGGAAGTGTCGTCTACCCCCTGCTGCAGACGAAACTCGGTCCGGGAGAGGGAATAACCGGCGAAGATCCGGGTGTTCAGCGCACCGGGTACCGGAATCCCGAACCGGGTGAGGAATCCCCGCCGCTTGCGTTCACCGGTGGCGAAGGAGAAGAAGCGGTCCCGCCCGTCGAAGAGGGAAATGGAGCCGCTGACCCGGGACTGGAGAAGAGACGGGTCGGTGTAGGAGAGCTCGAAGTTGCTCTGGAAGCGGCCAAAGTCCCAGCGGAGGCTGCCGGACTTCGCCTGGCCGAAGAGATTCGGCTGATCGTAGCCCAGGAACCCCGAAACCCCGGTGACTCCGCCCATGGCGGTACCGAAGTTGATGGACCCGGTCTGCTGCTCCGTCACCTGGAAGGTGATGTCCACATCGCCGGTGGCAGGGTCGGGGCTGATGTCCGGGAAGGGGAGCGGAGTCTCGAAGAAGCCCAGGCCCGAAATGGCCTGGTAGCTCCTGAGGATGTCCGCCTCCGAGTAGAGCTGTCCCGGAAGGAGCGCGATCTGCTCCCGGATGATCCGGTCGTGGGTGAAGGTGTTCCCCACGATGTTGATCCTGCGGATGTAGGCCGGCTGCTGTTCGTTGATCTCCCAGCGGAGAGCCACCGTGGGGTGGGTCTCGCCTTCGGCAGGAGGTTGACGGTCGATGACCGGGTTCACCTGGGCGTAGAGGTAGCCCTGGTTCCGGTAGAGTTCCCCCACCCGCCGGGTGGCATCCTGGAAGGCGGACTGGTCGAAGATCGCCGGTCCCTCCTGTCGGTCCCGCCCGATGCCCAGGGCCCGGAGGAGACCGCCCTCCTCGGCTGCGTAGTACTGCTCGAGTTGGGGAGTGGGAAACCGACGGTTTCCCTCCACCTCAAAGCTGGCGACGCGGTACTGGGGACCCTCCTCCACGGCGATCTCCAGGCGTCCCTTCCCCGTGACCGGATCGATGATCAGCGTGTCGGAGAGGACCTGGAAATCCAGATACCCATTGGACGCGTAGAAGTTGGGAAGCCCTTCACGGAGATCGCTGTCCAGGGAGGCCTCCAGGAACTGACCCGTCCGGAACCACCAGAACCCCTCCGGCTGCGTTGAAATCGCCCTTCGGAGTTCGGAGTCGGAAAATGCATCATTCCCCTGGAAATCCACCTGGGCAATGGAAACCCGGTGCCCCTCGGTGACCTCGAGGATGAGGTCGATCTCGCCCTCACGGTCCGGCACCGGCCGTTCCGCCACCTCCACCCGGGCAAAGGGGATTCCCTTCCCCGCCAGTTCATCCTGGATATAGCGGCGCGCCCGAATCATCCGATCCGGGGAGTAGGGCTCGCCCGTTCGGATGCCAATGGTGTCCCGGACCGCTCGCTCGGACAGGTTTTCCAGACCCGAGAACTCCACCCGGCGAACCCGGGCCCGCTCCTCTACCCGAAGGGTGAGGATGACCGGTTCCCCAGCCTCGGGATCGCCCCGGGCCAGAACCTGGAGATCGTTGAAGAGCCCCGTTTCCCAGAGGCGCTTCTGCCCCTCCTGGATCTCGAGGTAGGTCACCCGCTGACCGACCGGGACCCCAAAGGTTCCCACCACGACAGCGGATTCGAGGATCCGGTTTCCCTCCACCACCACCGAGTCCACCACCACCCCACCGCCGGCCCCCTCAGGCACCTGCGCCTGGATGGGGACGCCGACCGGGAGAGCAGGCGCCAGGAGGAAGAGCCCCAGTCCCAGAAGGACGGCGGATCCCCAGCCTCGTTTCCGAGGAAATTGCTCGTTCAACTTCAGATTGGACATCGATTTGGTCAGGTCTTGGTAGCCGAAGCTTCTCGAATGGACAGACGCTCGCCGTCGGGATCTACCCCGACCTCGAGCTCGGCCCCGGCGCCGAATTCCGCCACCAGGATCTTCTCGGAAAGGGGATCCTCCAGGTAGCGCTGGATCGCCCGCCGGAGCGGACGGGCCCCGAACTTCTGGTCGTACCCCTTCTCGACGAGGAAGGCGATGGCTTCGTCGCTGACCCGGAGGGACAATTCCTCGTCCTTGAGCCGGTTCCGGACATCCTCCAAGAGGATGTGGACGATCTCGCCGATCTGCTCCCGGGTGAGGGGGTGGAAGACGATGATATCGTCCACCCGGTTCAGGAACTCAGGGTTGAAGGCGCGCTCGATCTCCTCCCGCACCTTGTCCTTCATCACATCATAGCTGGACTGGGGGTCCGTGGTGTGGAACCCAAGGCCGCCCCCCTTGGTGATGTCCCGGGCCCCCAGGTTGGAGGTCATGATGAGAACCGTGTTCTTGAAGTCGATGACCCGCCCGTAGTTGTCCGTCAGGTGCCCTTCATCCAGCACCTGAAGCAGGAGGTTGAAGACATCGGGGTGGGCCTTTTCAATCTCGTCCAGAAGGACAACCGAATAGGGCCGGCGCCGCACCGCCTTGGTGAGGGTGCCGGAGTCCTCGTATCCCACATACCCCGGAGGGGCACCGATAAGACGGGACACGGAGAACTTCTCCATGTATTCGCTCATGTCCACCCGAATGAGCGCCTCGCGGTCGGCGAAGAGGAACTCGGCCAGTGCCCGGGCCAACTCCGTCTTCCCCACACCAGTGGGCCCGGAGAAGATGAAGGAACCGATGGGCCGTCGGGGATCCTTGAGTCCCGCCCGACTGCGGCGAATCGCCCGGGAGATGGCGGCGATGGCGTCATCCTGCCCCACCACCCGCTTGTGGATCTCGTCCTCCATGTTCACCAGGCGCTCCGTTTCCGCCTGGCGGAGACGGGTGACCGGGATTCCGGTCCACCGGGAAACGATGAATGCCACGTCTTCGGGCTCGATGGAGGGACGGTTCTCCTTGCGCTCCTGCTCCCACTCCTCCTGACGACCCCGAATCCGCTGCTGAATCTCGCGCTCCTCGTCGCGGAGCTCCGCCGCCCGCTCGAAATCCTGGTCTCGAATGGCCTCTTCCTTCCGAGCCGAAATTGCGGACTGCTCCTCCTTCAATTCCTCCATGTCCGGCGGGGGCACCTGAGCGGCAATCCGGGCCCGGGCTCCGGCCTCGTCGATGACATCGATGGCCTTGTCCGGAAGGAACCGATCCGTGATGTAGCGGTCGGAGAGGCGGGAGGCAGAGTCCAGCGTGTCATCGGGGATAACCACCTTGTGGTGGTCCTCGTAGTGGATTCGGAGCCCCTTCAGGATCTCCACCGTCTCCTCTACCCCCGGGGGATCCACGATCACCGGCTGGAAGCGCCGCTCCAACGCACCGTCCTTCTCGATGTACTTCCGGTATTCGTTGAGCGTCGAGGCCCCGATGCACTGAAGTTCTCCCCGGGCCAGGGCCGGCTTGAGCATGTTGGAGGCGTCGATGGCTCCCTCCGCCGCACCGGCCCCCACGAGGGTGTGGAGTTCGTCGATGAAGAGAATCACGGTCTGGTTCTGGGAGATCTCGTTCATCACCGCCTTGAGACGCTCCTCAAACTGTCCACGATACTTCGTTCCGGCGATGACCGCCGCCATGTCCAGCGCCAGGACCCGGTGGTCCCGGAGCACCTCGGTGATCTCGCCCCGGGAGATGATCTGGGCGAGCCCTTCCACGATGGCGGTCTTCCCAACTCCCGGTTCCCCGATGAGCACGGGGTTGTTCTTCTTCCTTCGGCAGAGGATCTCGATGACCCGTTCGATCTCGTCGCCCCGCCCGATGGTGGGATCCAGCTTTCCCTGGCGGGCCAGTTCCGTGAGATCCCGGCAGAAGTGATCCAGGGCCGGAGTCTTGGACTTCTTGTCCCCCTTCCCCGAGGAGGACGAAGAAGAGGGGGTCGGATTGGAGGAGCTTCCGGCGATGCCCGCAGGCTCCGAGGGGCCGCCCATCTCCGATCCCAGGACCTTCAAGGTCTCCGTCCGAGCCTCCTCCAGGGAGATCCCTACCGCGTTCAAGACCTGGGCCGCGATTCCCTTCTCCTCTCGGAGGAGCCCGAGAAGGAGATGCTCCGTCCCCACATAGGAATGGTTCAACTCCCGGGCTTCGGTCATGGCAAACTCCAGGACCTTCTTCGCTCGGGTCGTATAGGGGAGTTCGCCCAGGGCGATGGTGGCCTTCCCCTTCTTCACCGCCTCCTCGATCTGTTCATGGATCTGGTCAAGATCGGCAGCGAGGTTGGTGAGGACGGCGGCGGCCACTCCCTCCCCCTCCCGGATCAGGCCCAGGAGAATGTGCTCCGTCCCCACGTAATCGTGCTGGAGACGGACGGCTTCGTCTCTGGCCATGGCCAGGACCTTCCGGACGCGGTCGGTGAAGTTGTACTGCATCTCTGCCCTCTGCGGGGTAGGCCGGACTCAGCCGGACGGGTCTGACGGGGGGGATACCGGACCCTCTTCATCGGGGGTCACGGCTCCCTCCGTGGAGAGGATCCTTCGAACATAAGCCGCCCGGTGGGCATCACCTTCGGCGGGAGAGAGGTCCCGGCCCGCCGCCTCTTCCAGATGGGCCGGTTGCGTGAAGATCATGATCTTGTTGAGGGGGTATACACGAAGCCCGGGAAGGAGTTTCAGACTCGCACCCAGCCGGACCCCGCTCATAAGGTTCATGAGTTCTTCGAAGGATAGGGAGCGGGCATATCGAAGTAAACCGTACGCCCTCCAGATCTTGTCCTCCGTGACCGAGGCCGCGTCCCGCATAAGCACCTGCCGGGCATGGAGTTCGTACTGAATCACCTGCCGAACCATCCGGTCCAGGTGATCCACCAGATCCTCCTCGCTCTTCCCCAGGGTGGTCTGATTGGAAAGCTGGAAGAAGTTGCCCACCACTTCGGACCCCTCGCCGTAGAGCCCCCGGAATGTCAGCCCCACCTGGGAAAGGCCCTGCAGAACCTTCCCGATCTCCTTGGTGAGGACCAGGGCCGGGAGGTGGAGCAGGACCGACGCACGAAGCCCCGTTCCCACGTTGGTGGGACAACTGGTCAGGAAGCCGAACTCGTGATGATAGGCATAGGGGAGTTCCCGGCCCATCTCCTCGTCCAGGGCATCCACCTGGTTCCAGGATTCATGCAGGTCCAGCCCCGAGTGCAGGGTCTGGATGCGGAGATGATCCTCCTCATTGACCATCACCGACATTCCCCGATCTCCTCCCATGACCACGGCGCTTCCCGGAAGAGGCTTCGACCCCTGCTCTCCCAGGAGGTCGGGGGAGACCAATCGGCGCTCCAGGAGGAGGGTGACCCCCCGGCGATCCAGCTCCCCCAGTTCCTGGACCTGACTCCCTGCCAGATGGGGAACCCGGCTTACCGCTCCTCGCACGCGTTCGAGAATGGCGGCACGATCATTCACCCTGGCCCGGGGGCCGAAGGCGTGGCCCTGGAGGTTCCGGGCCAGTCGGATCCTCGTGGAAAGGACAATCCCCGAGTGCTCACCCGAGGCGTCCAGCCAGTTCAGTCCCAAATCGAGGAGGGGCATCGGTTCATCCATGGCTTGTGGGCATCCTCATGAAACCATTTTCATGCAGATGACGGTTCCAGTGCCCGAATCTGGTCCCGGAGCTCCGCCGCACGCTCGAAGTCCTCCAGCTCCACTGCCCTGTGGAGCTTCTTGCGGAGGCCCTCCAGGCGCTTCTCCCGCTCCGAGACGCTGGGGTCCGGGGAAAGGTACACCTTCCCCACATGGTGCGTGCCCCCGTGGATCCGCCGGAGCAAGGCCCGGAGCTGGGGCTCGAAGGCGGACCAGCAGTGTGGACACCCGACCCTCCCGGACTCCCGAAATTCCTTGAAGGTGAGCCCACAGAACCCGCATGGCGCCGTAGGCCCGCCCCCACTCCCACGGGTCGGCGACGACTCACCCCCCATCTGGGCCAGGAAATCCGCCAGCGGGAAATTCTCGGGCACGGAGGATCCCTCCACGCCCTTGGCCGCCGCGCACGAGTCGCACAGGTGCAGGGTCCGCATCTCGTTGTCCACGATCTGGGTGAGGTGGATCGCCGCCTCGTCCGAACCGCAATTGTCACAGAGCATCGAATCTCGGAGCGGAATGGTTCAAGCATCTTCGGGAACCAGAACCCCATCGCGGACACGGAGGATCCGATCCGCCCGGCGCGCCAGTTCCTGGTTGTGCGTCACCACGACCATGGAAAGGTTCCGTTCGTCGCGCATCCGGAAGAGCAGATCATGAAGCCCCTGGCTCGTGTGGGCATCCAGGTTCCCGGAGGGCTCGTCCGCCAGGAGGAGGACCGGATCGTTCACCAGCGCCCGAGCTACGGCCACACGTTGCTGCTCGCCCCCGGAGAGTTGCCAGGGGCGGTGGGTCATCCGGGAAGCGAGTCCCACCGCCTCCAGGATGGCCCGGGCCCGCGCCTCCGCCTCTTCCCGAGAACGGCCTGCAACCAGTGCGGGCATGGCGGCGTTCTCGAGGGCTGTGAATTCCCGCAGCAGGTGATGGAACTGGAAGACGAAACCCACATAGCGGTTCCGGATGCGGGCCAGTTCATCTGAACCCCTGTCCGCAAGGGACTCTCCGCCCAGAAGAATCTCACCGGCAGTGGGTCGGTCCAGGCCCCCCAGAAGATGAAGAAGGGTGGACTTTCCCGACCCGCTGGATCCCACCACCGCCACTCCCTCGCCCACGGCCACCTCCAATTCTACCCCTTTCAGCACCTCCAACTCGCTGCCGTCTCCCATGGGGTAATGGCGCCGGAGGCCGCGGGCCACGAGGGCCTGGCCACCTGGGCCAGCAGGGCCCCGGCCGGGGCCGCCCGATCCACCCTGGACGCCCGGAGCGCCCGGCCCGGGGTCGACAGGATCCCTTTCGCCGGGGAGGCTTCCACTGGAAGCCGGGTCCTGCCTGGACGAATCACTCATGCTTGATGGCCTCTACCGGCTGGAGACGAGAGGCCTGCCACGCCGGGTAGATCGTGGCCAGCAGGGAGATGATGAGGCTCCCGACCACGATGAGAAGGACATCCGACGGCTGCACCGAAATGGGGAGCCGGTCGATGAAGTAGACGTCCGGCGGGATCTGGATGATCTCGAATCGATGAAGGATCCAGGAGAAGAAGAGCCCCAAGCCCGTCCCCAGAACGGTCCCCAGAACGCCGATGGAGAAGCCCTGTAGGAGGAACACACGCAGAATTCCCCGGTCGGTCATCCCCATGGATTTCAGGATCCCGATCTCCGAGGTCCGATCCACCACCACCATGATCAGGGTGCTCACGATGTTGAAGGCCGCCACGATGACGATGAGGAAGAGAATGATCCCCATGGCCAGCTTCTCCAGCTGGAGGGCGGCAAAAAGGGATTGGTTCGTGGTGATCCAGCTCTCCACATAGTAGGGAAAACCAAGGCGGGCCCGGATCTCCTGGCCCACGGCAGTGGCCTCCCATGGATCGGTGATCCGCACCCCCAGCCCCGAGACCTGGTCCCGGTCCCGGATCCCGAGCATCCCCTGCACCACCTCGAGGGGCGCATACATGTTGTTCAGATCGTACTCGTACATCCCCGTCATGAAGGTGGCCGTGACCTCGAACTGGCGCACCGTGGGCCGGAGGGACCCCAGGGGATCCGTCCGGACATTCTCCAGGGAGAAGACCAGCAGGGTGTCCCCCCGGAAGATCCCCATTCGCTCGGCCAGTCGTCCTCCCACCACCACGGGGGGAAGTCCGGAAGGGGTGGGCTCCAGGGAGTGGATCCCCCGCCGGATCTCCTCCTCCATCTCCGTCACCGCATCTTCGGGAGTCCCCTCCAGGGAGACGCCGTAGAGATCCGCGGTCTGCACGTACTCCTCGGTGCGAAGGATGGCCACCTTGGTGAGGATGAAAGGTGCCGCCGCCTCCACCCCCGGCATGTCCCGGACGGAGCCGGATACCACCCGCCAATCGGACATGCGGAGGGATTCCCCGTGCTGCAGGACCATGACGTGGGGAGTGGATCCCAGGATCTTGTCCCGAAGCTCCTCCTGCATCCCGTTCATGACGCCCAGGACCACGTTGAGGGCGGTGACGCCCACCGTGATGCCACCCAGGGCGATCCAGGTGATGAAGGAGAGGAACCGCCCCTTCTTTCGGGACGAGAGGTACCGCCGGGCAATGAACCAATCCAGGCGCTTCACGCCGAGGTTCCCTCCCCCGGGCGTAGTGTGGGAAAGAGGATGACATCCCGGATGGAGGGCGCGTCGGTGAGGACCATCACCAGGCGGTCCACCCCGATCCCCACCCCCCCGGTGGGCGGCATGCCGTACTCCATGGCCCTCAGGTAGTCCTCATCCACCGGGTGGGTCTCGTCATCTCCCGACTCCCTGAGCTGGGTCTGGAGTTCGAAACGTCTCCGCTGATCCAGGGGATCGTTGAGCTCGGAGAAGGCGTTGGCCAACTCGCGGCCCGCCACGTAGAGTTCGAAGCGCTCGGTGAGTCCCGCTTCCCCCCGCTTGTGCTTGGCAAGGGGGGAGAGTTCCACCGGGTAGTCCACCACGAAGGTGGGTTGCTCCAGTTCCGGCTCCACCAGGGCGCCAAAGAGCTTGTCCAGGAGTCGGCCGCGCCCAGCCCCCTTCAGCCCCTCCTCACCCAGCGCCTCCGCCCGGCGTCGGAGTTCCGCGTCATCCAGGGTGGCCACGTCGGCCCCCAGCTTGTCATTCAGGGCCGGCACGAAGGGGAGACGGCGGAAGGGCGTCCCGAACTCCAACTCCTGGCCCTGGTAGACGATTCGCGTCTCTCCTGTGACCGAGGTCACAACCCGGCGGAGAAGGGCCTCCACCAACTCCATCATGTCCTCGTAGTCGGCAAAGGCCTGGTAGAACTCCAGCATGGTGAACTCCGGGTTGTGGGACCGGTCGATCCCCTCGTTCCGGAAGTCCTTCCCGATCTCGTATACCCGCTCGAAGCCCCCCACAACGAGACGCTTGAGATAGAGTTCGTCCGCAATGCGCAGATAGAGCCGGGTGTCCAGGGCATTGTGGTGGGTGGTGAAGGGTCGGGCCGCCGCACCCCCGTAGAGGGGCTGGAGCACCGGGGTCTCCACCTCCAGGAAGTCCCGCTCGTCCAGGAACCGGCGAAGTTCCGTGATGATCCGCGTCCGGGCCCGGAAGAGTTCCCGGACCTCCGGGTTCACGGCCAGGTCGGCGTACCGCTGCCGGTAGCGGCTCTGCTGATCCTGGAATCCGGAGTGGACCACCCGCTCACCCGTCTCCGGATCCACCTCCTCCTTCCCCAACGGGAGGGGTCGGAGAGACTTGGCCAGCAGGGTCCACTCCCCGACCTTCACCGTCACCTCGCCGGTGCGGGTTCGGAAGAGCACGCCCTCCACCCCGATCCAGTCCCCCAGGTCCAGGAGATCCAGGTCGGAGAAGGATCCCTCGCCCAGGGCATCCTTCCGGAAGTAGAGCTGGAGCCTTCCCCCACCGTCTTCCATGTGGGCGAAGGCGCTCTTCCCGTGGCCCCTCCAGCTCAGAACCCGCCCCGCCACCCGGACCCGGCTCCCCTCCCCCTTCTCATCCAGCGTGCCTGCCGTCTCCTCCTCCTGGAAGAGCGCCAGCGCCCGGTCAGAACGGTGACTCCGGTCATAGCCATAGGCGAAGGGGGCAATCCCCCGCTCCTCCAGGGCAGCGAGCTTCTCCCTCCGGACCCGGAGGACCTGGCTCAGTTCTTCACTCATGCGGTGGTCTGGGCTCCAAACTTCTTGAGATAGGCTTCGATGAAGGGGTCCAGATCTCCCTCCATGACGGAGTCCACATCGGTGAGCTTCAACTCGGTCCGGTGATCGTTCACCATGGTGTAGGGCTGGAAGACGTAGGAGCGGATCTGGTTCCCCCATCCGATCTCCGTCTTGGTAGCCTCCACGGCATCCTTCTCCTTCTGTCGTGCCTCCATCTCCCGTTCGAAGAGGGCGGCCTTGAGCATCTTCATGGCCGTCGCCCGGTTCTTGTGCTGGGAGCGCTCCTGCTGGCAGGAGACCACGATCCCCGTGGGTTCGTGGGTAATCCGGATCGCGGAGTCGGTCTTGTTCACATGCTGACCGCCGGCCCCGGAGGCCCGGAACGTGTCGACTCGGAGATCCCCCTCGTCGATCTCGATCTCCACCGCGTCATCCACCGACGGGTAGACGAAGACGGAGGCGAAGGACGTGTGCCGACGAGCCTGGGAGTCGAAGGGGGAGATCCGGACGAGCCGATGGACCCCCTTCTCTGCCTTCAGGAAGCCGAAGGCCGATTCGCCCCGGACCTCTAGGGTCGCTCCCTTGATCCCCGCCTCCTCCCCCGGTTGCAAATCCAGGAGCTCTACCTGGTACCTGTGACGTTCAGCCCATCGGCGATACATCCGGAGGAGCATCTCCGCCCAGTCCTGGGATTCGGTCCCCCCGGCTCCCGCATGGATGGTGAGGATGGCCTCCCGGTGGTCGTTCTCGCCCTGGAGCATGGTCCGGAGTTCAAGGGCCTCCAGGGATCGCGCCAGTGCAGCCACCTCCCCCGACCATTCCTCCTCCAGTTCCACGTCGGGCTCCTCCCTGAGAAGTTCACCCAACTCCGCCAACTCCTCGCCTTTCTGGTCCAGTTCTTTCCACGGCTCGAGCCACCCCTTCAGCCGATTCGCCTCCTCCATCACCTCCCGGGCCTGCTCCGGTCGATCCCAGAAGGTGGGAGAAGCCATGGATGCCTCCAGTTCCTCTAGATGACGCTCTCGGCGATCCAGGTCAAAGGAACCCCCTTAGGTCGAGGACCCTTTTGCGCAGTGATTTGAGTTCGCTCAGGTCGTCATTGTTCATCGCACTCTCCAGGTTGTGCTGGGAGAGGGGGCACCGACGCGAGCCGGAATGCCTCTTCTTCTCCGAGGATGCCACCGGCCGGGGTAGCATACGAGAGGAGGGGGCGTCCGACAGGGGNCGACCCCTCCCGCAGGTCCGTTCCGCGGCTGGTAGGGAAGGCAGGGTTCGTATCCATCCCGATCTACCTTCCCTTCATGTTCCAATATACCCCAGTGAGGAGGAGGGGTTCAACAGCCTGTTAGGCGGCCACATAGCGGTAGCTACGTCGAGGTGGCCAGCGACCGGGGCAGGCCCTGCCGCCCCAACCAAAAGGGAAAGTCGAGTTTGCGGCCCTGCCGTTTCGTCGGGCCGCTTCATCGACCCTAGCGGGGTCTCCCCGGTCCGCGATAGAGGATCCTCCCCCTGGCCAGGATCTCATTCAGGGCGTCCACGAAGTAGTCCGAAGATTCCGCCATCTCCTTCCCGACCTGATCCACGAACTCCGTCCAGGACTTGTCCACCTCTTCCTCGAAAAGCTCCCGGAGGGAATCGTTCTCCAGAGCTTCCTCATACCGGGCCGGGTGGTACGTGATCATGTCAGAAACCAGGACCCGAGCGAGGCGGCGAGCTCGATCCTTCGGATCTCTCCGACCGAAACGAGCCATCCCCTGGGAAAGGGACTTTCCTTCCACCCCGACCTCGCTCCCTGCCGCAGCCGGAAAGGTGGAAGAGGCAGTCGGTCGAGGCTCCGCTTCGGAACGGGACCCCGGGTCGGGCTCCGGAACCAACTCACCCTTCAGCTCCGGTGCCCCGGTCTCTCCGATCGCCTCGACCTCTTCCTCCTCGACCTCTTCCTCCTCGGTCCCTGGAACCTCTCCCCCCTGCCGCCACGAGTCTACCACAGCGGTCGTCTCGAGACCCTCGATGATCTCGACCTCTTCCATCTCTTCGACGATCTCCATCTCCTCGACGATCTCCACGTCGTCGAGGATGTCCCCCTCCTCCAGCTCTTCCGTCACCTCTACCGCATCGTAAAGGCCCCTGGGAGGCTGGAATTCCCCGGAGTTCAGGGCTTCCTCCCCGACGGCCTCCAACTTCTCTTCCGGTTCGTCCGGAGTCTCGAACTCCTCCAGGGACTCGAAGCCCTCCAGGGAATCGAAGCCCTTTGTAACTCCGACCTCTCCCGGGACTCCGACCTCTTCCACTGCTTCGACCTCTTCCACTACTTCGACCTCTTCCACTACTTCAACCTCCACTACGACCTCTTCCCGAGTCTCGACTACTGCCTCCAAGGCTTCGGTCTCGGCCTCGGCCGTCGGGTCGTCTGGTTCGTGGTGGAGCGGGAGGGCCGACATCCCCCGGAACACCCCGGGAGGCACATTCACCCGGAACACCCGCATGCATTTACTGCAGATGGTGGACACGCCCTGCGAAGGCACCCGATCCGGATCGACGGGGAACTCCGAGGCACAGGAGGGACAGGAGACGGTGAAGTAGACGCTGGTGGCCATCAGGACGCTTCGGTTGCAGGAGGGAAGGCTGTGTTTTCGTGATCGGAGGGGGGAGATTCCTCGGGCTCGGGGGGAGGCTCAGCTCCTGTGGGGAGGGATCCAGAACGCTCCCCCGACAGGCTCTCGCCGTGGCGACGATCCACCACATAGACCGACCCCGGGAGCGTCTTTGCATAGGACTTCATCTCTCCGGCACGTCCGCTCACCTGTGCCGGATGGCGATAGGTCCTGGAGAGGTTGGTGACCACACCGATGGAGAGGGTCATGATGGGGACCCGGTGGATGCTTCCCCGCCGATCCCGCCCCAGGAAGTAACCCGCCTCCTGATCGTCCCGTGAGTACTGATAGGGAATCAGTTCGTCGAACAGATCCAGGATCTCGTCACACGCTTCCTCCATCCGNCCCAGCGGGACGGTNAAAATGAAGTCGTCCCCTCCAATGTGCCCTACGAAGCCTCCGGGAGCGAGTCCTCGCACAAGATCCCTCAGAATGAGGGACACGAGGTAGATGACCCGATCTCCCCGGTTGTATCCGTAGCGATCATTGAACTCCTTGAAGTGATCAAGATCCGCATAGCAAAAGGCGAAGGGCTCCCCAGAGGCGAGGCGGGCCTTGAGGTCCCGCTCGATCTGCGGCGTCCCGGGGAGCCGCGTGGTGGGATGCACCGCCACATCCCTCGAGGCCCGGCGGAAGAGGAGGTCCAGACGGAGGCGGCCCTCCACCTGGGGGTCTCCGGCTCGGATCACTTCATCCGCCCCAGCTTCGAGTGCGTGCACGCCCAGAACCCGTGGCTCATCGGGCACCAGTACCGCAACCGGGAGAATGGCGGTGAATGGATCCGACTTGATCTTGGAGCAAAGGGACAGCACGGACGCCGGATGCCGGGAGGCGTCCAGGATCAGGGAGGCAGGAAGGGCCCGGTTCACACGATGGAGGACGCCCTCCGCGGAGTTCACCGGAAGAGGATTGATCCCCATTCCTTCCGAGAAGCGAAGGAGGAGGGGAGAAACCTCCGTTCCTCCACCGTCGAAGAAGAGCACGGTCCAGTCGGCCGCCATGGGTGTGCCAGGCAAGGGGGAAGGATCGAGGTATGGTAAGGATCGAGGTGTCGCAGGTCGAGCGTCGTGTGGACACCTACAGCGGAACGCTATCCTTCTGGGAAATCGAAGTCAAACCCCTTATCCGAACGGCACGCTTGGCGCAACGGGCCCCCGGAGCAGGCGGTTCGGGCCGGAAAACCCACCCCCGTCAGCGGGATCGCCCCCTTCGTCCCCGTTTCTTCTTCCCTCCCCCCTTCCCCTCCTTCTCCCCCGACTTCACTCCCTTCTTTCCTCCCCTGGATCGTCCCCCTCCACCCTTCGATCCCTGGGCGCCTCCGGAAGCGCTGGGGGTACCTTGCCCCTTGGGTCCCTCCGGTCCCTCCAGGAGCCGGAAGTCGATCTGGCGCTCCTCCTTGTCCGCTCGTACCACCTGGACCCTGACCCGGTCTCCGATCTGGAACCGTCGCTTGCTCCGGTCTCCCACCAGGGCGTAGGCCTCGGGGAGGAAGTTGTAGTAGTCGTCCTCCAGGGAGCTCACATGAACCAGCCCCTCCACGAACACCTTGTCCAGGAGGACGAAGAACCCGAAGGCCGTGACCCCGGCGATGGTTCCTTCAAAATCATCTCCCAGATGCCGGCGCATGTACTCGATCTTCTTCATCTCCACCGAATCCCGCTCCGCCTGCTGCGCCAGACGTTCCCGCTCGCTGCACCGTTCCGCGATTTCCTCCAGCGACTCAGCCCAGCGTTCCGGAGCCGACTTCCCCTGGATGAGGCACTGGGTCATGACCCGGTGCACCACGAGGTCAGGGTACCGCCGAATGGGCGAGGTGAAGTGGAGATACGCCTCCGAAGCCAGGCCGAAGTGACCCAGGTTCTCCCCGGTGTAACGCGCCCGGTTCATGGAGCGAAGGACCACGGTGGAAACCAGATTCTCCTCACTCCGGCCCCGCACCTTGTCCAGAATCTGCTGGAGACGTTGTGGCCTAACCTTCTTCTTGGGAAGGCTATGGCCAAATGGCAGAAGAAACTCTCGCAACTCCTCCATCCGGTCCTCGGCTGGCGGCTCGTGGATCCGGAAGGGGATGGGAAGCTTCCGTGAAACGGCTTCCGAAGCCACCACCTCATTCGCCAGGAGCATGAAGTCCTCGATGAGGCGATGGCTGTCCAGGGTCACGACCTTCTGGATGTCCATGGGTGCCCCATCCGAGTCCAGGATCACCCGGGCCTCGGGAAGATCGAAGTCCAGCGAGCCCCGCTCACGGCGACGGGCGCGGAGTGCCTTGGCCAGCCGATTGAGATTCCGGATGGCGTCGTCGGTGGATTCATCCACCGATCCTTCCTCTGCCAGGATCCCGTGGACCTGTTCATAGTCAAGACTGTGTCGGGACCGGATCCAGGTCCGGGCCATCCGATGGGCTCGTATCGCTCCTCCCCCATCGAGCTCGACGAAGAGGGAGAGTGCGAAGCGGTCCTCGTCGGCCCCCAGGGAGCAGAGATCCGTGGAGAGCCGGTGGGGGAGCATGGGAACGACCTGGTCTACCAGGTACACGCTGGTTCCTCGTCGCAATGCCTCCAGATCCAGGGCCGATCCCTCGGGAACGAAATGGGAGACATCGGCGATGTGGATGCCCACCTCCCAGAGATCATCCCCGATGGGACGGATGGAGAGGGCATCATCGTGGTCCTTGGCATCCGAGGGGTCGATGGTGAAGACGAGGAGATCGCGATGGTCCTCGCGCTGGCTGGTATCCTCCATGCGGCCATCGATGGCCCGGGCCTCCTCCTCCACCTCCGGAGGAAAGGCTCGGGGAAGCCCATGTCCATGAAGGATGGCCAGAACATCCACCCCCGGCTGGTCCATGGCTCCCAGGACCAACTCCACCTCTCCCACCGCGTTGCGCTTCGTGCTCCCATACTGGGTCACCCGGACCAGGACCACATCGCCCTCGACGGCCTCCCCCTCTGACCCCTCGGGAATCACCACATCCCTGGAAATCCGCCGATCCATGGGGGTGATGAAGCCGAGCTGGCGAGTCCGGTGATACCGCCCCACCAGGGTGGGTCGGGAGCGTTCCAGGATCTTGACCACTCTCCCGGTAGGATTCCGTCCAGGGGGGCGCCCCTCCACACGCACCACCGCCCGGTCACCATCCATGGCCGTATCCTGATGGCGAGCCGACACGAAGATGTCCGTTTCGCCGGGCTCATCCGGTACCAGGAAGGCATCCCCACTCCGTATGACGCGGAGTTCCCCCACCACCAGATGGATCTTCCCGGGGACCGCATAGCGGTTTCCGCGATTCCGATACAGTTCTCCTCGGGCCTCAAGTTCCTGGAGGAGAGCCCGGAACTGTCGGTACTCGTTCTTGGGAACGGAGAGGGCATGGGCCAACTCCTTTGGCTTGAGAGGCCCACGGGACGACTGCTTCAGGGCCTCGCGAATGGCGGAGAGTTCGGGAAGTTGGGAATCCGTCACGGGTCTATGGCTCCCTGGCGAGAGAAACGAATGAGAAGGGGGATCAGGAACGAGGCCGCGAGGACGGAGGAGACCGGGATCTCATCCGCACCCTGAATTGCCATTCATCCACCTCGGGCCCGGGGGCGAACCGGGATTCCAGAGTGATGGGAATGGCGGAGAGAGGTCCCGGATGGGCGGCGATCCAGACCTCCGCCCCGGAGATGAATCGGTTCACCAGGGCCACACCCACGAAGGTGGTTCCCGCCCGGAAGGCCTCATCACTCACCCGGATGAGGTTCCGGAATCGAGAGCGGGAGTCTTCCTGGCCCCGCCAGTCCCATGCCAGTTCGGGGGGAATGGCCCGACCCCGATAGTAGGCCAGGGCCTGTTGATAGGCCGGGTCCCCAACGTCAACCTCTTCGGCATCCGTGGGTAGGTGCAGATCCTGCGCAAGCCGCCAGATCATCCCATTGAACGTCCCCTCGTTGGTCTCGGGGTGCAGCGACTCCGCATCGGGCTGCCGGTCAAAACGTCCAGACGCCGACCATCTCCCCATCTGCTCATAGTAGGACCAGGGACCGTCCCTCCTCGGCCCTCCCCAGACAGGAGTCCGAGCCGTCTCCCAGGCGAGGTCCCGATAGGCGGCTCGGTGTCGGGCACCCTCTCGGCGCTGATGTATCATCCCCCCCAAGGCCAGGGCTTCGACTCCGGTGAAGATCCACCAGTGCCCGCGATCAGCACTTCGCTGTCCCCACCCGGGGACGACCAGGGACCGGACGGCAAGTCCCAGAGCGCCAGGGTCCCCTGGATCATCCGGCGGTCCAACCTCGTCAGAGAGGCCCCGGGTGGGGCCTACACCATTCCCCATCACCTGAGGGTGACTCCCCCACCCTCGCGTCGGTACACCGACAGGCGTAAGAATCGCAAACGAGTCAGGGGAGAGCTTCAGAGATGAATCCCACGGCGCCTCCGGGTCGGGAGTCCCCTGGAAGAACAGAAGCGCCATGGCCAGCAGCGGACTCACCATTGAAGCCAAGGACTCCCACCCGAAACGGACCTCATCAGAATCGCACGCCCACCGTGAAGTGAATGGGTTCCTGCTGAGAGGCCAGTCCCCTCCGGGCCAGGGACCGGGCGATATCCAGTTCCAGCCGGTCAAACCGTATCCCCAGACCCACTGCAGCCGCCTCCAAGTGGTCTGCCTGGTCGGAGCCGGTGAGGATGTAGCCCCCCCGGGCGACGATGCGGTCCGTCGTGCCTGCGGAGAGTTCCGCTCCCAGGAGAAAGGCGGGATTTCCCGGATCCCTAACCCGATCCTCCACTTCAACCAGGGCGGTGAGAGCGAGTCGTTCCTCCTCGATGCTTCGTGCGAAGACTTCCATGGCCGCCGCAAGGCGAATCCGGGAGGGGAGAGGATCCGCCTGCTCGGCATTCTCCACCTGGAAACGGGGACCGAGGTGGGCCACCATTACCGCGAGGCGGAGGGGAAGGCGGGTCAGAGGTTGGCTCTGAATTCCCAGATCCACGGCGTAGGAGGAGCCGGCAGCCCCCCCCTCCGGACACTGCCCCCTGCAAGCCAGTTCAAACCGGACATGCTTCACATTCATCCCTGCTGCGATCCGGGGTCCGATCCGGGCCGCAGCAGAAAGCACGGCCTGATGGTTCCGGATGGAGAGGGAGCCCAGGACGTTTCCCATCCCATCGGTGAGGTCCTGGGACCCCACGTCGAAGAGCTGGTAGGACACGCCCATGGTCCCGACACCGGGTCGAGGAAGGAGGACCGAGAAGGAAGTCCCGTCGCCCACCACATGATCCCCGCGGTGAAGAAGGATCTGCCGCTCCTCCAGTTCCGCGAGGCCGGCGGGATTCCAGAAAGCCGCCTCGGCGGAGGACACCGCCGTCATGGCCCGCCCAAGACCCACGCCCTGAGCACCCACGGGCAGGAGAAGGAAGAGGGCACCCTCGTCCGCCCGGCCACGATCATCATTCCCTTGGGCTGCCGCCGGCGCCGCGAAAGCGAGCTGGAGGAGCGCCAGGAGCAGAAGCCCGGTAGGTAGAAATCGGTCAGGGCGTGACATCGTCCTCGGGAACGGAGAATCCCAGGCGGCGAAGGTGGGCCTTCTTTCTCCTCCACCCAGGGAGCACCTTCACCCACAGGTCCAGATACACCTCCTCCCCCAGGAAGTGCTCGATCTTCTCTCTGGCCTCGCGGCCCAGGGCCCGAATGGCTTCCCCCTTGTTCCCAATCAGGATCCCCTTCTGGGAAGCCCGCTCCACATAGAGGGTCACCTGAATGTAGGTCTTCCTTCCATCCTCCCGATACTCTTCCACCTGGGCGAACACCGAGTAGGGAATCTCATCCCTGTAGCGCTCCATCACCGTTTCCCGAACCCGCTCCGCGACGAAGAAACGAACTGGGTCGGTGGCCACATCATCGGCCGGGTAGAGGAACGGCCCTTGGGGGAGGAGGGCCTCCAGGGTATCGAGGAGTTCCGCCACTCCCTCACCGGTCAAAGCCGAGACCCTGTGAACCCGGGCCTTGAGGACGTCCCGGGCCCACGCCTCCTCTCGCTCCATCGCCTCTTCGGTGGCCGCATCCATCTTGTTCAGAACCAGCACCACCGGCGCTGCGGACTTCTGGACCGCCTCACGGATCCGCTCCCGGAGTTCAGGACGCCCCCGCTCCACCGGATCCAATACAACCACCAGCACGTCTGCCTCCCGGAGAGCCTCAAGGGCCTGTGCCAGAAGAGAACGCTGGAGGAGGTCCCGCGGTTCCAGGAGCCCGGGTGTATCCAGGAAGATGAACTGGGCTCCACCCCGGGAAAGGAGTCCGGTAACCCGCCGCCATGTCGTCTGAGGCCGAGCCGTAACGATGCTCAGCGCCTGCCCCAGCATCGCGTTCATCAACGTCGATTTGCCAGCGTTGGCCTGGCCCAGGAGGGTCACGTATCCGGCTCTTGTCATGGACTCACTCGCACCCCCCCCATCCCCTGCCGCCTCGGGTTCCAGTGCTTCGGGCTCAGTCGGGATCGTGCCATCATCTGGGGACTTGGAGTTTGTCGTCATAAGAAGAAACTAACGCCTCAGCCATCAAGGGTGGAGCAGCGGGGGCGGGCTGGGTCCCCTGGGAACCCCGAAACGCAAACGACCCCCCGGCCTGCCCATGTGGGGCGGACCGAGGGGTCGGAATGTGAGGCCGGCGACGACGTACTCTCCCACCGAGCTGCCCCGGCAGTACCATCCGCGCTGCGAGGCTTAACTTCCGTGTTCGGGATGGGAACGGGTGTGGCCCTCGCGCTAGTGTCACCGACCATGTTCGGCGGCCTCCGGAGCCTCAGCGTCCCTTTGCAGGAGCCGGGCCCGAAGACGATGTGTCGCCTGGGTTTCAAATCGAGGGAAGTCCAAAGCGCCTTCTCGAAGGCGGTGCGCCGGATCCGGACCCGTCAGCGTAGCGGTCCAGGGTGTCCCGGCATGTTCTTGTTGTGTATCAGAAAAGACCGCGAGGAATGAGCGGTCAAGCCTCACGGGGGATTAGTACGGCTCGGCTACACGTGTCGCCACGCTTCCACCTGCCGCCTATCAACGTGATCGTCTCTCACGCCCCTTCAGAGGACTTATGTCCTGAGAGTGCTCATCTTGAGGTGGGCTTCCCACTTAGATGCTTTCAGCGGTTATCCCGTCCCGACGTCGCTACCCGGCGATGCCCCTGGCGGGACAACCGGTACACGAGCGGTCGGTCCATCCCGGTCCTCTCGTACTAGGGATGGCTCCTCTCAACACTCTGACGCCCACGACGGATACAGACCGAACTGTCTCACGACGTTCTGAACCCAGCTCATGTACC
>SL_3KL_010_SEDDRAFT_10000210_pt1 | contig 43478 bp, 41 predicted proteins | sample SodLakKL_010_SED_2_FD_10381 | JGI IMG/M metagenome (IMG submission 10381) | reverse complement strand
TATATCTAAAAAGTCCTGAATTCTGGTCTTAAAACCGCCATACCTCCTCACCTTCCCTGTTGAAATATATCTTATCTCAATCCCCTCTTTCTCCATATATTCCTTGGAGATGGTGTCTTGTGGGCCAATATAATACAATAAGAGAGTTTCCGTTGGTAAAATTTTTTTTAATTCTCGGATAATAGCGATAAGAGGAAAAATATGTCCTCCCGTTCCTCCTCCGGTAAAAATTATCTTATGTTTTTTGGGCTTGCTCATATGTCAATTATATCACTTTTTTTTATAACAGGAAGCATTAAGCAGAATACCGACAGCTGCAAGTTCTGCAATAAGGTGTGATTTTCCATAACTTATAAAAGGGAGTGGAATTCCCGTAAACGGAAAAAGACCGAGCATGACACCGATATTTATTGCTGTCTGGGTAAATATCCATGTCGATATTCCAATTGCCAAAAGTCTTGCAAAGTTGTTTTTATTATCTTTTGCAATCAAAAATCCACGCCAAAAAAATGCCAAAAAGAGAAAAATAATAAGGGTTGCGCCGATAAAGCCCATCTCTTCTCCGATAATGGCAAAGACTGAATCTGTCGCCGGAAAAGGAAGAAATCCAAATTTTTGCCTGCTCATTCCAAGACCCAATCCAAAAAACCCCCCTGATCCGATTGCAATAAATGCTTGTCTAATATGATATGTAGAGCTTAAGGGGCTAATATCAACATTAAAGAGACTGCTTATTCTCTCCCATCTATAAGAGCTAAACTTTATAAATAAAAAGAAAAGAGCGGAGCTCCCCGCAGCAAGCAGCACAGTATGCCACAGAGGCGTTCTTGCTGTAAAATAGACTACAAATCCGGAAAAGAGAATTACGCCAAGAGTGCTTAAATCAGGCTGATTTATTAGCAAAGCTCCAATTATTCCTGAAACAATAACAAAAGGTAGAAGCGTCTTTGTTGGTGGTAGGCTCTTGTTTTTTCCTCTCTGTTCTCCTCGTGCAACAAGCCAACTTACAACATAAAGTATAAAAGTTAATTTGAGGAATTCTGATGGTTGAAACGATAGTTGACCAAGATGCAACCATCTTGACCCACCCCTTATCGGCTCTGAAAATCCGGGCAAAAATATCATTCCGACCAATAAAATATTTAAAAACAAAAGATAGGGGCTCCATTTTTGAATTATATTTAACGGAGTCTTAAAAAGTAAAATGCCTAAAAATATCCCGGGCACAAGCCCTAGCAAAATCTGTTGTGATATTCTGTTTGCGTCTCCAACCGTAGCAGCGCTTGCCAATGCAAAAAGTCCCAATAAAATAATAAGGAATACAATTCCGAGTAAAATAATATCCGGACTCTTATGTTTTACCCTGCTCACGAACATATCTCTTAAAAAGTTCTCCTCTTTCTTTATAATTTTTAAACATATTAAAGCTGGCAAATCCCGGAGACAGAAGGCATGATTTTTCCTTTGTAGTATTATTAAAGCAATGCTGAACTGCCTCCTTCATATCTCCTGCATAAAATACAATTTTTCCTAATTCGGTTATCCCTTTTTCAAAATCCTTCGGACTTCCTTTAAAGATAACTATATTTTGAATATCGCTTTCTTTTAGTGCATCAATAAGCTTAGGGTAATCTCCTCCTTTATCTACTCCACCTACAACCAGTGTTTGAATGTTTTTTAAAGAATTAATCGCATTTATAGTTGCTTCCGGAATTGTTGCTGCTGAGTCATTGTAAAAAGATATTCCCTGATATCTTCCTAAAAACTCGGTTCTGTGTGGAAGTCCCCCAAACTCGGTTATCGTCTTTTCGTAAATATCTTTTTTAATCTTCAAAAGCTCGCTGAGATAAATAATAGGTTCAATAGATACCATAATCCCCTTCTCTCTTTTCGTGCTGTCAAATGGTATCTTTTTGGCAATGGATCTCTCCGCGATTATTCTTACATACTCATTATCTTTGTCATATATCAAAAAGTCTTCTTTCTTTTGAAATTCGGTAATCTTAGCTTTTGCTTCCATATATTCTTTAAAGCTGGTGTGGTTATCTAGATGATCCTTGAATATGTTTAGAATAATTGCAATATGTGGACTCTTCTTTATTGTAGCAAGTTGAAAGCTTGAAAGCTCATAGACAAAAAAATCCACTCTCTTAGAGTCCTTCAGAAAAGATAGTGCCGGCATTCCTATATTCCCGACTAATTGAGCAGAAAAACCGTTATTTTTAAGCAGATTATAGATAAGATGTGCCGTAGTACTTTTTCCCTTTGTTCCGGTTATTCCTATAATGTTTCCTTTGCAGTTTGATAAAAAGATGTCACTCTGAGATGTTAATACCTGATGCTTATCAATTTTAAGTGCTGATAATGGAATGCCGGGTGATTTAACAATTACATCATAATCTTTTACGGCAGCAAGATAACTCCTTCCAAGATGAAGAGTTACTCCACTCTTTAATACCTGTTTTGTTTTCGGTCCAAAATCATCAAAAGAGAGTTTGTCTGCTACTCCAAGTGCAGAATAATCTATATTTTGCTTAAAAAATGACAAACTATCCAGCCCCTCTTCGCCTGCGCCAAGAATCAATACCTTTTTTTTATAAAATTTAGAAAGCAGTGTCATATTACAAGAATAGCATTTTTAATCGTTAGTTCAAACAGAATTATAAGAGAAGGTGAATCAAAACACCAACAATCCCCATTAAAGCGCTAACGACCCAAAAACGCATCGTTATCTTGTGTTGAGGCCATCCGATTGCTTCAAGATGATGATGAAGCGGAGCTGCCAAAAAAACCTTCTTGCCTCTAAATTTTTTTGATAATAGTTGAATAATTACGGATAGAGATGTGATTATTAAGGGAAAAGCAATTATCGGTAAAACAAAGACCGCTCCGGTTAAAAATGCGACTACTGTCACTGTCGTTGTGAGTCCGATAATACCGGTCTCCCCCATATAAAATCTTGCCGGTGGAATATTAAACCACAGAAAGACTAAGACGCTACCAACAATGGCAATACAAAAGGCAGCCAAATTTAGCTGTCCTTGTAAAAAAGAAATTATAGTATATGCACTAAAAATGGAGATAAATACTCCTCCCGCAAGTCCGTCAATTCCATCGATAACTCCCCCACTATAAATTGCCACCATAACAATTATAAAAAAAGGAATATAAAAAACTCCAAGACTCACCTCTTCCAAAAAAGGAAGATAAATAGATTCTTGACCTAAACGAAAATAAAACCACCATGCCCCAATAAGTCCGATTACAGTAACCAGAATAATTCTATAACGCAAGCCCAATCCCTCTCCGAGACCGTCTTCGGCTCTCCTCCAAATCTTTCTTAAAAAAATATTTCTAGGATTTCTAACAATTTGCAGTAAATCATCAGAAAGACCGACAAGCGAAGCTGAAATAAGAGTAAAGAGAGGAAGCCATGTCTGATCTCTACTTAAGAAGTCAAACTTTTCAATCCAAAAAAAATCAAAAAGATTTGATAGAAAAAAGAGTAAAAGAGCAAGAAAAGAGACAGAGCACCAGATAAGCAACCCTCCAATTCGTGGAACTTTTGTCTCTTTTTCTGAATGAAATTTGTTGAAATATCTTGCCTCTTTCCCATCAATAGAGATTGCTTTGTTTTTCTTTTTCCATAGCTTATTTTTAAAAAGAAAGCTTGTCAAAGAGGGCGTTAGAGCAGAAGCGAGTAATACCGCAAAGACTCCTACCGCAAAAACCTTTACCAAATCAACTACAAAATCATCACCATACATATTTACTAAAAACTATATGCTTTATAAGTGTAATTAATCAACTTTTCCATCTCCTTAAATCTATCTTCCGTGCCAAGAACAACATTGACAATGTAGCCGTCTTTTTCCGGAGATGATAGAACAATAATAAGACATCCCTTGGATGCTAAGGTAAATCCGGTTTTACCTCCGATTATATAATCTTGCCAATCGTTTTTGTTGTTATGTAAAAATTGATTCGTATTAAATGATTCGTAATAAATCGTCTTATCGGGAGAATAGAGATTATAAGACCTATGCATTGAGATTTCAAAAATATCATCATTATCTAATATTATATTTTTTGCAAAGATAGCAAGGTCACTGGCAGTAGAATAGTTATAATCGCTTACGGTATCAAGTCCACTTGCATTGATGAACTGAGTATTATTCATCCCCATCTCTTCCGCCTCTCTGTTCATCATCTCAACAAATAACTCAACGCCCCTATTTTCATCACTGCTTTTCAAAAATCTATCACTAATCATCGCAAGCGCAAACGCTGCGCTATTATTAGACTCAATAATCATCGGATAGAGCATCTCCAAAACTTTTGTCTCTTCCCATGCTCTAAAGTCTCGAAACTCAGAGTGGGTTAAGATATCGTTTTCACTAATTCCTACTTCTTCATCCAAATCATAATATTTTAAGACAATAACCGCTGACATTAATTTGCTTATACTTGCAATCGGCAAACGTTCTTCTATATTCATTTCATAAAGATTTCTCTCGTTTCCATCTTTGTCAAAATAGTATGAAATTGCGGCTCTTGCATTAATATCAGCATCCAAATCTTTTTCACCGATATATTCCGGATATTCTTTAGTCTTCTCCTCCGATACTTCTATCTCTAAGTCATCTTCATTTGAAAAAGAAGACACAAAGAAAAAGAGAGCGACAGATAAACAGATAGCAAAGACAGGAATGAGTATTGCTCTATTTTTTATAAATCTTTCTTTCATCTTTTAAAAATTTCCACTACTAAGCCTCGTGGTAAGAAAATTACATCTCTTTTCTCTTTCTATTGAGATTGAAGATGTCTATTGATTTTATCCAGTATCTCTCTTGGAGTGTGGTTTGTTTTGATTAGATACTCCTTTGCTCCCAAAGCTTTTGCCTTCTCCTTTGAATCTGCATCATCATAATTTGAAAAAGCAATTACCTTTATCTCCTTAGTCTCCTCCATCTTTCTCAAGTTTTCCAAAAAATCAATTCCGTTTGCTCTTGGTAGAAGTATATCAAGTATAATTAAGTCAGGAGTTATCTTCTTGGCAATCTCCAGTCCCTCCTCCGCATCAAGCGCTAAATGAACGTCAAAACCCTCGCTTACAAACTTATCACGATAGATTTCTCCAAGCATCTTTTCATCTTCAACTACAAGTATCTTTTTCATAGATTATAAGGCTTACTAATTATCATCAATTGATAAAGCTTTAAATACTTTTTGATTCTTTATTACATCATGGATGTAGGCTCTCATCTTGTTTAAGTTTTCCTCTTTTTCCTCATCTTTATTTTTACCAGAAATATTAAAGTGCCGATCAACTTCTTCTTCTATCTCTTTATCGGTAACATCAATCCCCTCTTCTTTAGAGATTGTGTGCAAGATAATAGCATAAGCTACATTCTGTTTCGCCTTCTCTTTCCACCCTTCTTTTAGTTCTTCTCTGGTCTTTTTTATCTCTTTTAAGTAATCGTCTATTGTTTTTCCATTTTGTGAAAGCTGATTTTCTACATTCTTTATCATATTATCAAGCTCTTTTTCAACCAAAACCTCTGGAACTTCAAAAGGAGTCTCTTTTCTTATATTTTCCAAAACCTCCACCTTTAGCTTTTCTTTCTCTTTTGCCTTCTTCTCATGAAGCGACCCTTCTCTTATCTTCTCTCTTAATTGATTCAAGTTTTCTATGTTGGGAAAAGAACTTGCAAACTCATCATTAACCTCCGGAAGATTCTTTTCCATTACTGAAATAACTGTTACATCAAAATTAACCTTATCTTTTTTATTACTGCCATCAGCCATATTAGGTATCTCAAGAGAAAATTGTTTAGTGTCACCTGCCTTAGAGCCGATAAGCTCCTTTTCAAACCCGTCAATCACTCCACTTTCACCGCTACCAAGGTCAACTCTAAAATTCTTTTCTTCTATCTTTTTATCACTATCATTCTCAAAAACTCCTTTAAAGTCAATCATAATCGCATCCCCATCTTTTGCGGGTCTCTCTGTCTTTTGCAGAGACGCTTTGCTTTCTTGCATTCTCTTCAAAATTCCATCTATCTCCTTCTCATCTATCTCAATTTCAGATTTTGCCTTTGAGACGGTCTCTTTGGACATCCCCCTATAATCGGGCAACTTGATATCCGGCATTACATAGACAATAGCCTTATAGACCACTTCATTTCCGGGAGCACACTTTACCAAATCAACTTGAGGGCTTGCAACAGTAAAGAGATCATTTTCTTTTATAATCTTAGGATATGTCTCTTCAATCGCTTTTTTTGCAGCTTCTTCAAAGAGCTTTTCTTTTCCAACTGTATTTTCAACAATACTAAGAGGTGCATTTCCCGGACGAAACCCTTTAATATTCATATTAGCCGCAAAATCATTTGCTGTTTTTTCCAAATAAGGCTTCATCTCTTCGGCTAAAATAGTAACCTCAATCTCCTTTTTTGTCTCTGATATCTCTTTTATTTTAAAATCCATTTTTTATTTTACTTATCTTATACATTTTCTGCCTCATTCTATCACAATAAATTTATTTTGCAAAAAAACGCCAAATTATTTCAAGTGGCGTTTTTTCGTTGTTTTTTACAAATTAAATTCAGATTACTCTTCTCTCTCTTCTTCTATTTCGTCTTCTCCCTCTTCTTCCATTATCTCTTCTGATTCTTCTCTTCTCTCTTCTTCGCCCATCTCTTCTTTCATCTCTTCTACATCCCCTCTCTCTTTGCTTGTATCTTCTTCTACCACCTCTTTTTCTTCACCCATATCTTCCTCCATCTCACTATCCCCCTCTTCTTCCATCTCACTATCTCCCTCTTCTTCCATCATCTCTTCTCCCTCTTCTTTTATCTCTTCCTCAACCATTTCCTCTTCCATCTCTTCTACATCCTCTCTCTCTTTTGTTCCTTCCTTTCCTTCTTTCTTCTCTTTCTGTTTTTGCATTAGATACCAGACAAAGCCGGCTAAAAGAAGAACTATTAAAAATCTTGCATCAAACATATTTTTATTTATTACTTAATAATTGTAGCTATAGTTGACCTTTAAGCTTATCTTCTAATTTATAAATATCTCCTGCCCCCATTATAACTAAAATTTCATCTCCCTGCAATACCGATGCCAAGATATCTCTTGTTTCTTCCATTTTTCCCCCATAAATGGCATTTTTGACACTATTTGCTAGAGCCCTTCCACTCACTTTTTCTATAATCTCTTTTGACTCCCTTCCTTTTACAGAATAGATATCCGTAATTATGGTTATATCAACATTGGGGCAAGACAAGGCTTTTGTAAAATCAGTAAACATACGGTAAGTCCTTTCGTACTGATGAGGCTGAAAAACAAGAATTATTCTTCTTTCAGGATACTTCTCTCCTGCCGCGCTTAGAGTCGCCTTTATCTCTGTCGGATGATGAGCATAATCATTAATAATATCTATCTTTTTCCCACTCTCAAGCATAACTCTTTTTTCTTCAAATCTTCTCCAAGTGCCCTTAAATTTTAAAAGTGAGGATAAAATCCTATCCTCTCTTATTCCGAGCTCTTTTCCGATACGATAAGCACTAACAGCATTATAGAGATTATGCTTCCCAAAAACAGAAAGATTTATCTTTTTAACATAGCTATCTTTTAAAGAATAAGAAGTTACCTTTTTGCCCTTCTTTTCTAATCTTTTTTTTAAAACCTCACTATTTTTATCGTCTTTATTTAAGATAATTTTTCCCATCTTTAAGTTCTCTGTTAGATATTTTTCAAAAGTATCTAGAATGTCGTCAATATCTTTATAATAGTCAAGATGATCTTCTTCAATATTAGAGATAAGAGCAATCTTAGGAAAATAATTTAGTAAAGCGGCCTTATATTCATCCGCTTCGATAAGTAGATACTTAGAGCTTCCCTTAAAATAATTTTTACCTCCGAATTCTTCTAATTTTGTTCCAATAATAACTGTCGGATCAAGCCCTCCCTCAATCATAAGTAGAGCAGTCATCGCGGTTGTCGTACTTTTCCCATGTGTCCCGGAGATAGCAATTGTAAAGTACTTTTTTGTAAGCTCTCCAAGAGCCTCTGAATAACTTTGACATCTTATCTTAAGTCTTTTCGCCTCTTTTATCTCCGGATTATCTTTCTTTACGGCATTACTATATACCAAGAGATCCGTCTCCGGAAAAATATTTTTAGCACTATGCTTGTTATATACATCTATTCCTTCTTCTTTTAACTCATCAATAGAACCTGTATCTGATCCTGAAACCCTGTGCCCTTCCGCAAAGTAGTGTCTTGCTAATGAAGATACTCCAATGCCTCCTATTCCTACAAAATGAATATTCATTTAACTGATCACCTTAAATCTTTTAATTGTCCTATACAAAACCTCTCTATTTTTTAATTGGCTCTCCATTAAGCAGAAAGAATTAGTATAAAATTCCAGATTCATAATTTCATCAATTTCTGGTATTTCAAATAATTCATATTTGCGAAAATTCCAAAGGTTTATTCTTCCCAATGTAATGTGCGGAATGAATTCTCTCTCATTATCTTCTTTTTTAATAATATTTAGGGGTTCAATCTTCTCTTTTATTTTTTGATAAAGCATCCTAATCCCCTCCCCTTCAATATTCAAAAAAATCATCTTTGCTTCTCTCTCGTCTTTGGGAAAATATCTAATTTCTTTTAATGCAAGCTTAATAGGCCCACTCTCCTCTATCTCTTCAAGCTGAGAAATTATTTTTTTTAAATCCCCTTCTCTTATTTTTCCAAGAAAAAGCAGAGTGATGTGAAGATTTTCATCCCCGATCCATCTTATCACTTTTTCATCAAATCTATCTTTTAAATCATCTCTTGTCTTTGCAATACCCTTCTTAATATCTTTTGGCAAATCAATTGCGGTAAATACTCGCCTTGTCATAAATTATAAAATATTATTTATTCTACAAAAAGAATACCAAAAAAGAATAAAAATAACAAAATATTTCTTTTCTGTTTTAACTTTTTTATAATTTTATGATATAGTTACAACATGAAATTTTCATTAAATAATTTTTCTGGAAATCTCTATAATTTTTTTAGAGATATCGGTTATCACAAAGATAGATTCGGTGCCGATAATTCATACATAAGATCGCTTAGCGGAGGAAGATATCCGAGATTTCATATATATTACAATGCCAAAAAGAGAGAGATAGATATTCACCTAGACCAAAAACCGGCAAGATATAAACATGCAAATGATCACGCAGGAGAATACTCCGGAAAAATTGTAGAAGAAGAGGTAGAGAGAATAAAATCATTTTTATAAAATGAAAATAAGATGAATTTAACAAAAAAAGATAAAGACGATAAAGAGATTACCTCTTATTTCTCATCTTTTATAAAAGAGATAGAAAGACAAAAACTTTCTCCCTCTACTATTGAGGATAAAAAGAGAAAAATACTTCTCTTTAGAGATTGGCTTGTAAGCAAAGAAATGATAAACCTTTTACCAGAAGAGATAGAAAAAAAAGAGATTAAAAATTACAGAAATTATCTAAAAAGAAAAAATCTAAAAGAGAGCACTATTATCTCTTATATGCGTCTTCTCTACGCTTTTTTTAACTATATTGAAGATTGCGGTGGGTCTTTGTCTTTTTCCCTTTCCACAAAAGAAGATTCTGATATACAAAAAATCGTAAATTACTATTTTCAAAAGAAGGGACTCTCTATTGAAGAGATAAAAGAAGATGCAAAAAAACGGAAAATCATCTATTCCCGCTTTACAAAGCCGGCAAAAGACCTTCTCTATCTGGCAGGATCGGTTGACGTTGCCTTAGACGCAATTAATAAAGTATCTTTATGGGCCAAATCACGAAACCTCGATTATGCAATTGAAACAGTTATTAAGAAGTGGCCGGAGATTAAAAACTTAAAACCAAAAGAAAAGAAAGATTTGCCCTATTTTCGTAATGAACCTATGATATGGTCAAATACCAAAAGGAAGTGGTATGTTATAAGCTCTTCTACCGGCGAATGGCTTGAGTTTGCCGGAGAAGAAAAAGATATTGAGTGGAGAAAAGAGGAATAAAAATATAAAATAGATAAAAAAATGAAGATAATATATGCCGGTAATGGCAAGTTTAGTGATATAGCTATTAGGGAGCTTACTCAGCATAATGTTAATATTGATCTTTTTCTTACTTCCGAAGAAAAGGAGGAGTCTCTAAAAAATTATCTTAAAGAAAAGGACGTTAGAATAATAAATTTTGTAGGCAAGGACGATATTTTTAAAATCATAGAAGAAGAGAGGCCTGACCTTATAATCGTTGTTTCGCTAGGTATAATTATTCCGAAAGAGATTCTTCAAAAATTTAAGTTTATAAATATACACCCTTCACTGCTTCCAAAATATCGCGGGGCAACACCCATTCAAAATGCAATACTGAGTGGAGAAGAAGAGACCGGTATTTCCATATTTTTGATAAATGAAAAATTGGACGCAGGTCCTATCTTTGTAAAAGAGAAGGTTGCCCTAAACCCACAAATCTATTACAAGGATGCAGAAAGATTACTCGCAAGTAGAGGTGCAAATCTACTATCAAAAAATTTACAAAAAATTATAGATGAAGATATATTTCCCGTTGCACAAGACGATGAAAGAGCAACATACACAAGAGCCTTTAAGAAGGAGGATGGCCTAATAAACTGGAATAATCCGGCAAAAAGAATTGAAAAGATGGTTAGGGGATTAAATCCGTGGCCGGGAACGTTCACAAAGCTGAATGGAAAAATATTTAAAATACTTAAAGCGGATACACAAGAACAGACAAAACACGGTCCCTTTGGCCCTCCGGGTAAATTGTATCTAGGGACAAATAACAGAATCGCGGTTCAAACAGGAAAAGATTTTCTTCTTATCGATGAATTGCAAATTGAGGGAAAAAATAGAGTTACTTCAAAGGAATTTCTTCAAGGCAATCTAGATATAATCGGATCACTCTTCTCTTAAATATTCTTTTTTAAATATTTTTTAAGCTCTTTCTTAATATCATCTCTTAAGAGAGCAAATCTAAAAGATGTTTTGAGATGATTTAGAGGATCGCCTGTTGTATGCCACTCCCCTTCTACGGGTTGTGCAATTACTTTTTTACCGTCATCTGCCAGTGAATTTATTATATCACCAACCCATAATTCGTTGTCTTTCCCCGGAGGAGTCTTTAGGGCTCTTTCAATCACCTCATAGGAAAAGATAAATCTTCCAAAAGTAGCATTTCGTGAGGGTGCTTTTTCCGGCGGAACCTTTTCACAAGTCTCCTCTATCTCATACTTATATGAAGCTCCTTTTTTGTACCGCACTGTTCCATACTTATGAACTTCTTCCCTTGGAACCTCTTGCACCCCAAAAACAACCGTTGCTTTCTCTTTCTCATAAACATCTTTAAGTTGTTTAACTACAGGAACATCGGATATGGTCAAATCATCACCAAACATATAGACAAATGGCTCATCTTTATCAATAATTGATCTAACAGAAAAAAGCGGTGTCGCGTTTCCATATGGCAAATCGCCCTTTTGTCTTACATAGATAAAATTAGCCATCTTCGGAATCTTCTTTATCTCTCTTAGTCTTTTTGATTTTTTGTTTTTTTCCAGCTCATACTCTAGTTCACGATTAGAATCAAAATAGTCTTCAAGTGATGACTGTCCGGAACGAGTAACGAGAATAATATCTTTAATTCCAGAATTCACCGCTTCTTCAACCAGATAATGAATAATCGGTTTATCAATTATCGGCAGCATCTCTTTTGGTTGATTTTTTGTCGCCGGTAAAAATCTTGTGCCATACCCCGCTGCCGCAATTACAGCTTTTGTTATTTTTTTCATATTTTATCTCTTGTTATTTAAATAATTAATCACAATTATTCGTTTTTTGTCGTTGTCACGACGAAAAGAATAATAATTATTATTGCAAAAAGTGCATATATTTTGATCTTTAACTCTATCTACACCCATCTTTCTAATTTTTTCTTTAACTACCCCTTTAAGGTCTAAGAAAATTTTTCCGTTTCTCTTTTGTATAAAGCTATCATACTTCTTGAATTTATCAAAAAGATCTTCTTTTATCTCAAAGTGACAAGGACCGATACTGGGCCCAATTTCAAATAGGAAGCTCTTTATATCTCTGCCCATTTCTTTAATCTCTTTTTCTATTTTTTCAATAATACCCATCTCAATCCCCCGCCACCCGGCGTGCACAATTCCAAAAATATCTCTTGAGGAGAAGGAAACGGGAAGGCAATCTGCAACAATGACTCCAAGCAAAAGACTCTTCTCTTTAGTGATTAAGCCATCAAAGCTATTAATAATTTTGCCTTTTTCTTTTTCTGAAACGACATTGATATTATCTTTATGAACCTGCTCACACAAAACTAAATTACTAAATTTAAGCCCCTTTTTTTTTAAGAATAAGGCTATATTCTCTTTATCTGTCATTGTACCGTCTTTAATACAAGAAAAAATCATAAATAAAAGATTAGATATGTCTCTATAATCGCCGCAATAAGGAGGAGTGGTAGAACAAGATAGAGATATATTCCGAAAACCTCCTTAAAGACCTCCTTATCAAGCATTATAAGGCTTTTTAAAGATCTCTCTTTCCTGCTATCTTTAATTTTAGAAAAAGAGATAAAGCCCAATCTAATACCGGCTGCAGAGCCGATAATTAGTGCACTAATTTCAAATATGCCATGATAAAAAAGGCTGTTAAAAAGATTAACAAAGCCAAAGGAGAGATAAATAAAAAAAGAGACATAACCAAGAACAAATCCATTCACACCTAAAAAAAAGATTGTAGGAATTGCAAATAATGTCCCTAAAAAGATAAAAATTAGCATCTTTACAGAGTTATTAACAAAGAGAAAGATGCCCATCTCTACTGGTCCTAAAGACTCTAGTATCGGAGAAAAAGTATCAATTAGTTCTTGCAAATACTTTTCGGCAGTATCGGGATAAAGATAGAAAAAAAATACGCCAACAAAAAAAGAGAGAAGAAAGATTACAGACGATGGCAAAATGTATCTTTTTGTCTCTCCAAGAGAAGATCTCTTTTTTATCTTATCAATTATCATAAATTGTTCTTGAGGAAAGCAAGCTCTTTCTCTTTTCTCTTTTCAATATCTTTTAACTCAAATTTAGAATCGATAATTTCACCCAAATACTTGCCGGAAAGAAAATGTGGCAGTAAAACATAATCAGCACCATTTTCATAAAGAAGCAATGCCTCTTCCTCACCTTCAGCCCTTGTAATAACTTTTATCTCTTTATCAATATGTTTTATCCTCTTTATCAGAGTAAGATTATCGCCAAATTCAGGGCTTGTAGATATGATGAGCTTTGTCTTTTCCAAGTTTAACTCTTCAAAAAGGTGAGGGTCTTTGGAATCGGCAAAAATCCGATCAATATTCTTCTTTTTTAGGTAATCGCTTACAACTGGATCAAAGTCGATAACAAGAAGATTTTTTTCATTTATATAATTTATAATCCCCCTTCCAATTCTGTTTGCGCCAATCAAGATAATCGGCTTTGAAACACCATAGTCTCCTTGTTCCTCGTATGCATTTTTTCTTTCAAAAAGAGAGAGGAAACTAGAGAGATAAGGAAAGATTCTTTCTGCATAGAGTATAAGATATGTTGATAATGTAATTGTAACAACTCCTACCGCAACAATAATAGCAAAAATATCGTTCGTAATATGACCGAGTGAAAGACCAAGTATTGCAAAAACCAGACTGAATTCAGAAATTTGAGCAACAGTAACGCCGGTTAAAAATCCCGTTCTCTTCTTATGTCTCATAATGCCCATAATTATCATTACAATTATCGGATTTCCAACAAGAACAAAAAGAGAAAACAAGATAACCGGCATAATTAAGCCTTCAAATTCTGAAATCACCATTAAAGAACCCAAAAAGACAAAAAATATCAATATAAAGAAGTCTCGTAGAGGTCTAATCTTGTTGGAAATATGATGTTTTTCTGCCGAATTTGCAAGTGCAACTCCTCCTAAAAAACCGGCGATTTCAACAGAAAAGCCGAATTGTTTTACAATTGTAGCAAAGACAAGAAGCCACGCCAAACTTACCAGAAAGAGAAGTTCTTGTGACGTCGCAATTTTACGAAAGAGGTATGGAAAGACCTTAGTTCCCAAGAAAAGCATTAGTCCAAAAAGACCAATTCCCGCAATCACTATTCTTAATACTGATAAAAATCCAAACCCCTCCCCTATCTCAATCGCATTTAGTACTATTAGAATAATAATCACAACAAGATCCTGCACCAATAATAATCCTATTGCCGCCCTTCCATGAAGTGTTGTCAAGCTGCCCTTGTCAGATAAAAGTTTAACAATAATTACCGTACTGGAAAAGGTTAGTGCCACTGCAATATAAAGTGCCGCCAGCATCTCAAATCCGAATAAAAAGTGTGCAATTAAAAACCCTCCTGTAGCGGTAAAAATTACCTGTCCAAGACCTATTGCGAGAGAAAGTTTTCCTGTCTTTTTTATCGCATTATAATCCATCTCCATTCCGACCAGAAAAAGCAAAAACATTATCCCTAATGTCGAAAAAAGTTCAATCGCTTCCGTTTCTCTCAGATTCAAAAATCCGAATACTCCAAAAAGTATCCCTGTTACAAGATATGCAAGAACAAGGGGTTGTTTAAAAATTCTAAAAAAAATTCCAAGAAGAGAAGCAACGAACAAGACAATTGCAAGCTGCGCTTGAATGTTCAAATCTGTATTTAAGCTGTCATAAAGTGATGCTAATAGTTCCATGGAAGGGGCCTACACTTTTATCTTTTTGTTAAATAAATATCTTGAGTCGGATAAGCAAACTCTATCTTTTCCTTTTCAAAGGCTTGCTTAATTTTTAGAAAAATTCTCTCATTTGTATCCATAAAGATCTGGTAATTTGGCGATTCAACAAAATAGACAACTACAAAATCAAGAGAAAAATCACCAAATCCGGTAAAATGTGCTCTACTAAAATCAGTTAGCTCTTCTTTTGTGACAATCTTCTCTATTATTGAGGGTATCTTTTTTAATTTTTGAGTCGGAGTATCATAAATAACTCCAATTTTAAACTCGGATCTTCTCTTCTCCATTCTTCTATAATTGTGAATCTGAGCCGAAGTAAGCTCTTTGTTTGAAAATATAATTTCTTCCCCCTGCAACGATCTTATTCTAGTGCTCTTCATTCCTATCTTCTCAACATTTCCCCACTTATCACCAACAACAATCAAATCCCCTTCAATAAAAGGTCTATCAAAATAGATTGAAAAAGAGCTAAAAAGATCAGATAATATGTTTTGCAAGGCAAAGGCAATCGCAATTCCGCCCACACCCATACCGGCAACAATAGCTGTAACATTAACGCCAAAGATAGAAAGAACAACAAGAAGTGCAAAAAGCCATAAGAGTGCTTTTGCTATGTTAGAGATGGTCTTGAGCACCGCTTTTCTCTCTACTCCCTCTTTTGCTCTAATATATTTAAAGGCAAAAAAATCAACCACCTGTGACAGTGCAATAACAACTCTATAGGCGATAAGCAGAACCAAGACTACAAAAAATAATTTCATAAGTATCGGCGGAACAACAAGAGCGGTAAGTCCGATATAAAATCCTATATAGATATAAAATGGAGAACGTATCTTATCGATAATGTCTATCGGTAGTTGCAGAAGATTATTATCTTTAATTCGTTTACCTAACTTACGAAGAAAAATCAATTTAAAGACAAAAAATCCGACAACAATTGCAAAAAAGATAATAAAAAAGAAAAAATAATCAAAGAGAGTGTTATTAAAATAGCTAATCTGAAAAAGAGGATTGTTTAAGAAATTTGAAAGCATTTTATCTATTATTTAAGTTAATATTTTAATCTTAAAAAGTTATTTTTTCTTAATAAAGTTAACTAGCTCCATCGGGAACAGAATTGTTGTGTTTGGCTCTCTTGATGCATCAGTCAACGTTTCAAGATACCTCAAGATAATTGGATCTGTACCTAATATATCACCCGCTTCTTTTAATTTTTGTGCTGCCTGATACTCTCCTTCCGCTAAAATAATTTTGCCTCTTTTTGCTCTCTCAGCCTCAGCTTGTTTTGCAATGGATCTCTGCATCGCTTTCGGAATTTCAACATGCTTTACCTCAACTGCAGTAACTTTAATCCCCCAAGGGTCAGTCGATTCATCGATAACCTTGTGCAACTTTTTATTTATCTTTTCCCGCTCCGACAAGATCTCATCCAGCTCTGAAGCTCCGGTAACTCCTCTTAGCGAAGTTTGCGACATTTGCGAAGTCGCTTTTCTATAATTTTCTACATCAATAATCGCTTTTTGCGGGTCTACAATTTTATAATAGACAACCGCATCAACTCTAATTGGTACGTTATCTTTTGTTATTACGTCTTGCGAAGGAACATCTTGAGTAACAATACGAAGATCAACTTTTTCAATTCTATCAATAAAAGGGATTATCAAAAATATACCCGGCCCTTTTATTGCAGAAAATCTTCCAAGTCTAAAGATTATCCCTCTCTCATATTCATTCAATATTTTTACCGATAAAATTAGGAGAACAAAAAGTATAATAAAAAAATAGGTCATATCTAAAAGATTAAAATAATATATCTATATCCTGATTCTAACATCTTTTAAAAAAAATAAAATATCCTTTCTAGATATTTTTTTTAAGAGAGCAGAATCCTTCTTTTAAGAGAGCAATCTTATGGGGGTTGTAAACTGCAACTGCGGGATGAAGCAAGGTAACTACAGTTATCTTCTCTCCTTTTAATTTTACCCTGAAAGACTTTCCATGAAGGGCTGTTATCTTATTAACTATGCAAATAATATCAAATTTTCCCAAAATATATTCAGCAGAAAATCTACCTAAAGTGACTATAACCTTTGGCTTGATAATATCAATCTGTCTATCTAGGAATGGTGCATATATCTTAATCTCTTCACTATTTGGGTCTCTGTTTTGAGGCGGCCTATCTTTTAAGATATTGGTAATATATACATCCTTTCTCTCTAAAGAGATATGCTCTAAGCATATATCAAGAACCTTCCCCGCGCTACCACAAAATGGCCTACCTGTCTTCGCTTCGCTCCTGCCCGGAGCCTCTCCGATTAAAACTATTTTTGCATTATGACTTCCTTCACCAATTACGGGAAAGTAGTTGTTTTTTATCCTCTCAGCATAGAGTGGAGATTTTTTTAAATTTAATACCTCCTTCTTTATCTCTTTTAAAAGACTACTTCTCATCTTTTAGTAGATTTACTAATACCTTAAGCTCTTTTTTTGAAAGATTTTCTTTTATCTTTTCTTTTATCTTCCGAATATCTTTTTTAGCACTATCTTCTTCTATCTCTCCCCTATCAATTCGCTTTTTAAAAATATCTTTCTCTTTGTCATTTAAAAAATCTTCATCCATTATCTTTTCAACAACATCGCTCTCCTTTATAATACAAAAAATATCTTTTTTTCTCTTTTTATCCGTATCAACCAGCTCCGCATTTCCGTTAAAGATATCTTCATACTCCTTACAGGAAAAGCATCTCTTATTATATTTACATGGAAAATATCCCGTTTCTACCGCGTCTTTAATAGCACCTGCTATCTCCTTTATTGTCTTTAAGTGATTTTCAATTTCTCCAATCTTATGCTCTGCCGGACTATCATCGTGCTGAAGATACCAATAGCTGGTCTTTTCTATTTCAAGCGGTAAATTTTCTTCTGCCAAAATCCGATAAATGGGAAGTTGCAGGGATTGATTTGATTCTCGATTGTTCCCCGTCTTAAAGTCGATAATATGTGCTTTTCCGCTCGGAAGAACCTCTACCCAGTCTATGTTACCGACAAGCTTAACATTATCTCCTATTAGATTAACGCTTGGCAAGAATTTTTTTATTTTTGTAGATGGTCTTTTTAAAAATAGTGATTTTTCCACTCGCTCCACCATCTCTAAGCCTCTTTTTTTGAAATCTTCTTCCTTCTTAGATGAAATAAAGCCACCCTTAAGACCTCTATATCTATTAAAAATATCGCTAAATCGTTCTGTTAGAGAAATTTTTATTCTCTCTTTAATGGGAACATCTATAAGATCTTCTATTGTTTCATGAACAGCTGACCCCAGTGAAAGATAGGGATTAACCGTCTGTATTCTGTTTCCCGTTTCAGGATTCCTATACTCATAGCCCAAATAATAAGAATGTGGGCATCTTGAAAACAGTGAAATTGCAGAATAAGAGATCCAAAGTTTTTTTTCTTCGTACATTTTTAGAAAGCAAAAAATAATCCTTTAATACAAGATTATATCAACATTATTATATGGATATTTACAAAATAGAGGAGTAGAATAAAACTCCTGTAAGAGATATTAATAGAGTTATTTTTTATCTTTCTTTCTCCTTTAGGTCCCAAAGTTTTTCTCTATTTTTATCGCCTATACTAAATTAGTATTTGTATATCGCTCTCTTTTCTAAACTCTTCAACCTCCTCTTCAAACTGCTGATAAAATTCTTGCCTCATTATCTCTTCTTTTATCTCTTCATATGTTCCGATTTCCTCTTCTTCAACACCATACTCTAACATAAGTTCATAATATTCTTCATATTCTGCTCTTATCTCCTCCTCTGTCATATCAATGTCTCCCTCTTTTACTGCCAATTCATATATCTTCTCTTGTATTATCGACATAAGAACATCTTCTTCAAGATCACTTTCGGTCATTCCCTGCTCTTCATACAACCTAACTATATCTTCTCTATCTCTAATATCACCCTCATCACCAATTATCACCTTATAAAAATCATCGATCTCATCTTGAGTCACCTCTATATCCTTGCTCTTAATATAACTCCTCGTTAAGAGCATGCCAACAACCTCATCCTTAACCATCTCTCTTACTTCTTCTTCTTCCATGTCAGGCATATAGTCCCTCCATTGACCAACAAGAACATTGAACTTTTCAGTGCTAATTGTTTCGTCATTTACTCTTATTGCAATATCACCTTCTACGTCATTAATATCCACATCATTTATAAAAAGTGCAATCTGCTCTCCATATGACAAAACAATAAAAGAGATAAAAACTGCAAAAATAATAATCCAAAACCAACTCTGCTTAAATATATTCATAATTTTTATTTTAATTTTTTAATCTATTTACTCTTCTTCCTCTTTAAATTCTTTTTCTTCTTCTGTGCTTATTTCTATCTTTTTGTCTTCTTTTTTTGCTTTAATAATTAAATAGACGACAAGAATAGAAAAAAGAAAATAGAGAGCACTCCCCAGTGTATGAATGCTATACACCTCTTCTCCCCTTATTATAACCAAATCCCAATTTAGGGCAAGACGTATAAAGTGAAAAAGCCCCATCAATGTAAAGTAGAAAAGGAAGATATGTCTTAAAATTGTAAATTTTCTCATCTTATCAATAATTATTAAGCTTCAATGTAAGTATAACAGAGTAAATATAAAATGCAAAGACTATGCAGGGGCTAAAACCCCTGCAAAGCTGGCTTAAGAGCCGAATGTTTCCCACTCATCATCACAAAAATCAATCTCTATGTCGTTATTGGTGTTTATTTCTATATTCTCTGCTTCTCTCAAAAATCTTGATGGATTAGAGTGCTCTCTCTTATGATGATTATAGAGTGGATAAAGAAGAAAGAGCCTTTTTTTAGCCCTTGTAACAGCGACATAAAATAGTCTTCTCTCTTCCTCTATTAATTCTTCTTCTAGTGAAAGACTGTGAGGAAAGTCACCTTCTTTGAGTGATATAATGAAGACATTATCCCATTCCAACCCTTTTGCTTGATGAATTGTACTCAATACAACTGCATCTTTTTTTGGTAAATCACTTTCATAATTTTCACTCAGTGCAAATTCTGCAAACATATCATCTACGCCTTCATACCTGCCGGAAATCTCTTTTATCTTTTTCAAGTCCCCTCTCCTTTCTGTAGCATTATCAAAAGAAAGATTAAGGTATTCATTATAAAAATCCTGCATAAAGATATCTATAGCCTTTTCAGTCTCTTTATTAAGGGCTTTTCCAAGTAAAGAAAAAAGCTCGGAAAGACTCTCTTTTGCCTTTTTTGATGAAAGTAATAAAAAAATCTTATCCCTTTCTCTAAGAAGAGAAACTATGTTTTCAATTCCTAATATTTTTTTGGTAATTTTACGTGCATAAGTGTCACCAATCCCCTCCTTTCTTGTAAGAATTCTATACCATGAAACTTCATCATAATAATTGTTCAATATCTTAAGAAAAGCGATTAAATCTTTGACATGAGATTGTTCAAAAAAACGAACACCTCCTCTCAGCAGATAAGGTATTCTTCTCTTTATAAGCTCCATCTCAATTTCCACTGAATGAAAGTGAGCTCTAAAAAGAACGGCTGTTTTTGAATAATTACCCTCCTTCTCAATATAGTCGGCAATATATTTTGCTTGATTAAAAGAATTTGAGCAAGGATAAACGATCGGTTTTTCACCACTTCTCGTGCTTTTTAATCTTTTTTCAAGTCTATTTTGATTATTTTGTATCACATTATTTGCAACACTTAATATTTCACAAGTGCTTCTATAATTCTCCTCTAATCTAAATATTTTTGCGTTTGAATAATTTTTGGAAAAATTAAGAATATTTTCTATATTTGCCCCACGAAAAGAATAGATACTTTGTGCATCATCACCTACCGCTAGAAGATTATTATTTTCACTGCTCATCTTTCTTGCAATCATATCTTGGATAGTATTTGTGTCTTGATACTCATCAATTAAGATATAGGAAAAACTTGAAGAAAGCTCTTTCCTGATATCATTAAAAGAAAGAATCTTATCCCANTTAAAGAGAAGGTCGTCAAAGTCCATCACATTCCCNTCTCTTTTCCTGTTTTGATACTCTTTTTCAACCTCCTCGATAATAGAAATCATATCTTCGTTTATATATGGAAAATGCCTACCTGTTATCTCTTCCAAGCTTTTTTTTGAATTTACAGAAAGAGATACAATTTTCTTTATAACAGGCGCTTTTGGCACCCCCTTCTCCTTTTTTTCTTTTAGTATAAGTGATATCAAATTTCTAGAGTCTTCTTCATCGATAATAGTAAATTTAGGTGNATAACCTATTCTTCTTGCATAATTCTTTAAGATAATATTTCCAATATGATGAAATGTTCCTCCCCAAATANCTCTCTGCTCTCTTTCTACAATATCAAAAATACGAGAATTCATCTCGTTACTAGCCTTTTTTGTGAAAGTAAGAAGTAGGATTTTTGAAGCAGGCACCCCTTTCTCAATCAAAAAAGCTGTTCTGTAAACAAGAGTTCTCGTCTTTCCCGACCCGGGGCCACTTAAGACAAGAGAGTATCCTTCGCCATTATAAACAACGTTGAGCTGATCTTTGCTCAGCTCTTTTTTGTAATTAGCCATAAATTCAAAGTAGTGTCACTTGCTTCTAATCAGCTTCTTTTTTTGAGTATTATATGATAGTCCAGAAAAAAATTAATCTTCATAACTCAACTCATCATCTTCTTCTTCAATTTCCTTTTTTATCTCCTCAAACTCATTTTCAATTTCAATTAGGCGCTTTTTGCTGTCCTTAATTATTTTTGCCGCATCTTTAACTTTTTTCAATCCCTCCTCCAAATCAACATCATCTCTCTCCTCAAACCAGCTGGAGATATCTGCTAACTTTTTTAAATTCTCACTTAAATTATTTTTTTGAGCCATCTTTTATTATTTTTTTAATACTTTTTACCTTTGAAGATACTATTCCATCAAAGAAAAATGTCTCTATTGTCTCTTCCTTTTTTAATTCTCTAATGGACTTAACTATCTTATCATCTTTTTTAATTATAGCATAACCAAGATTAAGTTGCTTTTGCGGGTCATTGGCTTTGACTATCTGCAAAAACAGGTTAAGCTCATCTCTCTTTTGTCTTATCTGGTTCTTAAAGTTATAAAGTATATTTTTCTTAAGGGAGCTGACTCTCTCTTTTTTTTGATAAGTCAAAAAGATAGATTTTTGAACATTCTTCTGAATCTTGTTCTGGTTATCCTCATATTTCCTAAAAATAATTCCAAAAAATTCGGAAATCTTATCAAAAAATATATTTATACTCTCTCTTTTTTTCCCAATAATCCTTTCATAAGAGATCTCTATATTTTTTTGATAACGACCAAGAACATCTCTTGCTCTTTTGTAACCTCTCATTAAATAACTTGCTGCAGCAGTTGGAGTTGACAATGTCTTGTCCGCCGCAAGAGCAGCAAGCGTAACATCTTCATGATGTCCTATTCCCGCTACAACCGGTACTGGGAAATTTACAATCTCATAAACAAGCATTTCATTATCAAAGGCAAGCAATGACTGCAATGACCCTCCCCCACGAATAATAACCAAAACATCTATATCTCTCTTCTTCATCGTCTTTACCGCATTCAAGAGATCTCTAACCGCCTCTTGCCCTTCTACGCGTGAATCGCATAGACAAACCTTTAAACCAACTTTTTCCAAGTTATTGGTAAAATCATGTATTGCCGCTCCTTTTATAGAAGTTACCACCCCTATCTTCTTTGGGAACAAGGGTATCTTTCTTTTTCTGCTTTCATCAAAAATACCTTCTTTAGTTAGCTTCTTTTTTAATTTCTCATACGCAAGCCTCAACTTCCCTTCCCCGACAAGCTCCACTGTTTTTACTTTAAACGTTAAGCTTCCTCTTGCTCTATAGATATCCGCACTTCCCGAAACGATAACCTGCATTCCATCCTCAATTTTAACTCCACACATTCTATATATTGAACTCCATATAGCACAATTTATTATATCACCCGATTTTTCATCTTTTAAAGAAAAGTAGAGGTGGCCACTCGCTGCTCTCTTGAGCTCAGAAACTTCACCAATAATCTTAACCTCCAATTTTTTTAAAATGCCATTAACTACAGATATATAATCCGATACAGTTATTGGGTTTTCAAAATTAAATTCTCTACCACTCATTTTTTTATCTTTATTATTACTCTCTCTTTTAGATGACTTCTAACATTTTTTAAAAATTAAGTCCACCTCTCTCTTAAACCCTTACACGAAAGCCGACAAGCCTAATTTTTTTATTATTCTCTGTTAAAAGCCCCAAAAGCAGAGAAATACCTTTTTTATAGTAAAAATCATTATCATATCTTTTAGCGTCAAAGGATATCTGTCTTGTCCGCGTCTGAAAATCTTCAAAACGACAAACAACGGTTATCCCTTTTATCTTTTTATTCTTTGCTTCTTCAAAGACTTCATTAACTATTTTTTTGAAAGTCTCTATAATTTTTGCCGAATCTCTTGTGTCTTCTTGAAAAGTGTGTTCTCTTCCAATTGATTTTATCTCTCTCTTCTCTTCAACGGGAGAATGATCAATTCCACGAAACATACAATAAAAGTCTTCACCTCTTTTGCCAAGCATCTCTTTTAACTCTCTTTTAGAGAGAGTATTGGCGTCTTTTACTCGTGGCTCTTTTTTATCTAATTTTCTTCCGATAATTTTTTTTGTCTTGGGCCCAATTCCGGGAACAACCTCTACCCCCATCTTTGAGATAATTTTTTTAGAATTTTTTGGCAAAATAACTTTAATTCCATTCGGTTTTGCAAGTTCGCAAGCTATCTTAGCCATCATCTTGTTTCCCGAAATACCAACACTGGATCTTAGCTTCTCTCTTTTATATATTTCGTCTCGCAAAGTATCGCCTTTTATTTCAGCACTCTTAAAATTATTCACCTTTTCAGTAATATCAATATAGGCTTCATCAAGGGATACTTTTTCATACTTTGAAAAACTTTTTTTTATAATTTTAAAAACTGAAATAGANATTCTCTTATAAAGACTCATATTTACCGGCAAAAAAATTGCAGTAGGGCAAAGACTATAAGCTCTTGATATAGCCATCCCCGACCTTATGCCGTATTCCCGCGCCTCATAATTGCAAGTAGAGACAACCCCTCTTCCCTTTCCTTTTTTTGGATCCGCCCCAACAACGAGAGGCTTGCCCTTAAAATGAGGATTTTCTCGCTCTTCTATCTGAGCAAAAAAATAATCCATATCCAGATGAAGAATTATTCTCTTTTTTTCTATATTTTTCACTATATTTTTCTATTAAGAAGATCTTCTTCAAATTCTTGAATACTTCTCAAGTCCCCTTTTTTATACTTTGATGTATCCGGAAAATCTATATCTCTTATTTTTTTACCCACAATTTCTATAAGTTCTCTTATTCTGTCTGCATCCTCCTTTTTTATTTCTAGATAAAGGTCTCTTATCTCCCCTCTCTTGTTAGGCTCAATAAACTCCAAGACTCCTTTATCTACAAAAAAATTTTTCTTGAATTCTTTTGAATTTTCAATAAGTATCTTGTAGAAGATTAATTGATTTCTATATTTCCATAGCTTTATCTTCTCTTCATTGTTTTCCCCCTTCCAGCTCTTTGGCGCTTTACCGGTCTTAAAGTCAAAAACACTAATTCTATCTTTATTTTTTACAATTTTATCTATCTTCCCGGCAATATCCACTTTACCCACCTTGCTTTTGTCTATCTTTCTCTCTACCTCACAATCTTGCTTAAAAATATCTTTTTTCTCTTTATAAAATATTTTAAGCGCTTTCTCTCCCCTTTTTAAAAGCTTTTTCATCTCTTCTTCAGAAAGACGCTCTTCCAATAAATAAGAAGAAAAAATCTGAAAAAACTTCTTAAAACTCATTACCTTTTTTGATCTTCTAAATTCAATAAAGGCATGGTTTATCAAGTTATGAACTGCAGTTCCATAAGAAAGAGAAGGCTCTTTTCTTTTTGGGAAAGAAAGAATATTTTCTTCAAAAAAAACTTGTGGTCCATTTTTACTAACATCTAAAAACTTATTTAGTCCCGTTGCACTCAGTTTATAGTTCTCGATAAGTGGCGCCAATATCTTTTTTTCATTTTTATAGTAGGGGGGCGTATAAAATGAATTACTCAGAGCAGCCATCTTTTTTGGCTCAACCTTAACGCTCTTTTCCTTCTCCCTAAAATCAGTAAGAAATTCTAAAGGTATGCAGTCTCTTCCACTCTCCTTCTTCTTGTGAGAGGATAAGGAGAGATAATTTTTTGCTCTTGTCGTCGCGACATAAAATAATTTTAGTTGATCTTCTCTGCTTTCTCCCGATCTTTTAAATGGAGTGTTTTTTGGAAGTTTAATCTTATCTCCTTTTTTTAGCCTACCCCAAGAGTCTTGTTGGCAATCCAAAACAAAAACAGAATCAAATTCCTTTCCCTTGACTCCATGAGCAGTGGAAAAGAGAATAGCATCTTCTTCTGTAATAAGTGGATTATTGTCTATAATACTAATGTTATTTTCCTTGCGAATATCAAGAAACTCAATCATATCCTCTACTTTCAAAAATCTTCCCTTTTTGTAATTTCTTATCTCTCTAATAAAAGTTTTTAATGCAGAAAGAAGTGCTAAGTAGTCTTTCTTTTCTCGGTCTAGTCTATCTTTTGAAAAATAGAATTTCTTAAAAGGACTACGTATCTTATCTTTTCTTGTGCCGATTATAGTGTCAATCACCTCTTCAAGAGAGCTATTTCTTGCTTGCAAGGATAAGTCATACAAAAACTCGGTTATCTTTAAGAAATCATCTTCTTTTTTTGCAATCTCAAACCAAGACTTTTTTTGATTATACGCCTTTTTCGCCAAATCAAATATCTTTTCTCTTTTAACTTCCCAAAAGGGATAACTCAATATTTCCGGAAAAAGCTCATCAGCTTTCTTGCCATCTTCTTTTAAAAGATAAAAAGAAAACTGTGCAATAGAGATTATCTGCCGAATCTCCTTTTTACTCAAAACATCCTCTCTTCTTTCCCAATATATTGGAAAATTTGAATCATCAAAATAAGAGATAATCTCTTTTAGTGATTTATGCGTTCTGGCAATAACGGCTATATTCGATAAATTTTTGACTATCTTTGCTCTCTCCTCTACTTTTTTGAAAATATACGAAAACTCCTCCTCCTTTGTATTAAATAATTTAATAGATATTTCACCAACATCTCCAACCTTGGAAAAGAGAGTCTTGTCAACTTCTGGCAAAATGTTTTCTAATCTTTCTTTACCTTTTAGAATTATCTTCCTTCCCAAGTTAATAATATTTTGTTTAGAGCGATAATTTTTATTAAGAACAACTATTTTGGCTAGCGGATAATTCTTTCTAAAATCCAAAATATTTGATATCTCTGCTCCTTGAAATCTGTAAATTCCCTGGTCGTCATCTCCAACTACGCAAAAATTAGGACTATTATCAATATCATCCTTAGTGATGCTGTTTAAAATTCTCATCTGAATTCCGTTTGTGTCCTGAAATTCATCAACCATAAAATAGAGATATCTTTCCTGCAAGTCAGACCTAAGTGATTCATTTAGCTCAAGCTCTTTTGCAACGTCAAGAAGCATATCAAGAAAGTCATAATAACCCTCTTCATACATTTTGCTCTTATACTCCTTATAGATAAAAACCATGTTTTTCACCTTCTCAATTTCATAATAGTCGTTAAGCACCCTCTTTCCATTAAATAGCTTAGTATTTTCATTTTTCCACCTTGTTACTTCTTTCGTGTCCCTGTCTCTAACTGCTTTTTCCAATGACTCTGCCAAAACAAAAGGTAAGCTTTTAACATGATTCATTAATGCTTTGTCTCTTTTTCTAAACTCTTCTATTACTCTTTCGATCTCTAAGAAAATTTTTTTAGATACTCTTTGGCTAAATACCTCATCAACAAGCCCTTCTGTCTTTTCAAGAAATTCACTGTTTTTATAGACCATTTCTCTAAATTCTTCCGGACTAAGACCACTCTCTTTGATATATGAAATGTTCTTTATAATGTCTTTTAGATATGTAAAGCCAAAGGAGGGGTGTCTACTTTGAAAAGGATTATCATATTCTAATTTCTCTAAAATACCTTTTATTATCTTTATTCTAGTTATCTCATCAATCACTTTAAATCCTGCACCCTTAAAAAAAATCTCGGGATATTTTTCAATTAAACTCTTGCAAAAACTATGAAATGTATGAACCGAAACCCTATAGCCGTCGTCTCCTATAAGATCAACCAATCTCTCTCTCATATTAACGCAAGCAGTGTCCGTATAGGTAAGACAAAGAATACTTTCCGGCAACGTGTCTGTTTTTTTTAAGATATTTCCAGCCCGAAGACCGATTAATTCTGTTTTTCCGGAACCCGGCCCTGCAATAACAAGAAGCGGTCCTTCTATAGAGTCAACCGCATCTTTTTGCCTCTTATTTAACCCTTTATACCTCTCATTAAAATCCATTATCTAAAGGAATCTACTCTTTTAAAAGAGGTAAATTAACAAAAAATACCGTGCCCTTGCCAAATTTTGAATTTGGTGACTTCATATTTATTGATCCTCCAAGTCTGCTTAATATCGACCTTATAAGGTAAAGGTCCAGCCCTGTTCCATGTGCCTTTAAATTTTTTGCATTCTCTGCACGATAAAACTTTTTAAATATCTTTTTCTGATCTTCTTTGGAGATACCACAGCCGTCATCACCTATCTCCATTATCATCTTCCTATCATCTTCTTTTTTTATCAAGAAGTCTATGTTTCCTTCATCTCCGGTATATTCTATCGCGTTAGAAATTAATCCGCGTAAAATGATTTTTAGAATTCGAGGATCTGTCTTAATGATTAATCCATTGCTAAAATCAATGAAATTTGTATTAAGCTTTCTTTTTTCAAGTTTGCTTGAAAACTCTTCTACCATCTTTTTGGAAATATCAATTATATCAATGTCAGAAAAATCAAAAACAAACATGTCTAGATCAAACATCGTCGTATTCAAAAAAGAATCAGTTATCTTAATTAGTTCACGCGTTGAAGAATAGATCTTCTCTAAATAATCTTCCTGCTCTCTCTTTACTTCACCAGCGTCTCCTCTTAGAAGAGATTTAGAACACCAGCTTATAATAGAAAGAGGTGAACGAAGTTGATGGGTGGTAATAGATATAAATTCAGCTTTTATCTTGTCTATTTCGCTTATCTCTGTAATATCTCTTGTTATGCTTAATACAGAATTAACAGTTCCATCCTTAAAAAACTCAGGAATAAGAAAGGTGTAATAATATTTTTTTTCTCCACTATCTTCAACTTCACTATAAAAGGTCTTCTTTTGTTTTGTCTTAAAGACGGATAAGATTGCCTCCCTAAATGCCGCCGATCTTTTATTTCCTATTCCAAGATCTTTGTCGTTTTTCCAAAAAAAGTCTTTTTTTGGTATTCCAAATTCTTTTTCAGCAGATCTATTTACATAGACATATCGGCACTCTTCATCAAAACGTGCAATAATGTCCGGCGTATTTTCTGTAACAGCAAAAAATCTCTCTTCTTGTAAGTGAAAAATCTCTTCTGCCTTCTTTCTAGCTTCAATATTTCTTATAATGGCGGCTACAACACTTTCTCCATTATAGCTCACTAGCTGAGCATGAATTTCCGTAGGCATCAACGAGCCATCCTTCTTGATAAGCTCTGCTTCATAGGTATATGTTTCTTCTCCGGCAATAGTCTTCTTATAATTCTCTGCAACCTCTTTCTTGCTCCTGCTATCAACAAATTCAAGGAAATTTGAATCAACAATATCACCTGAATTATACCCCAATGACTTTTCAGCATACACATTCGCATAAACAATCTTACCATTTTTAATCATTACAACTCCATCATTAATTTTCTCAATTATTGTCTTATAATAGTTGTCCATTTTATCTTTTTTATCTATTTTTTTATCTTATTTCCGGTAAGGCGTGCAAGCCTTATTTTTCCAATAATAAAGGATCTTATCTTATTATCCTTAGAATTAATGTCATATGCATTAAAAATATGTCCCGGACTCATACGATCTTTTTTGTAAATAAGAACTTCTCCCTGAGGAGGAATATCGGTGGTAAGACTTTCCGGAATAACTTCCCTCCATAAAGCCGGTGATTTTTCCGTTTTAGGATAATATATCTCTACCGTTTCTCCTCGTGAAACAGCTGTTGCAATTATCTTTAAGACTTCTTTAAAGTCTATAAAATTCTTCATAAGAATTATCCAATATCTTTTTTCCCATTTTAGTTTATATAGATAAAAAAGACAAATAAAAAAACAGCGGCAGTTAATGCCGCTGTTTTATTTTTTCTTTGCTGTCATTAGGGCTGCAAGACATCCTCCGTTTCTCCATTTACGGAAATAACAACATCGTCTATTGTTTCAAACTGCAAAAGGGTCTGCTCAATTTGATCTCGTGCCATTGTAACGGTAGCAGATCCGGAAAGAAGATTAAGTTCTTCACAAAAGTCTGCATAGGCTATCTTATCTTCAATGACAACGGAATTCAATGTAACTCCTTCAAGAGATGTTCCCAAGCCCTCTTCCTTTTCTTCTAAATTTGGCCCATTTAGCAACTCAAGAAGAGCCTCTCTGGCGACTTCCAATGTATGCGGAACAGTTCTTTCAACCATGGTTATCTCTTCTACTCCGTCTTCTACTGCAAAGAAGTAAAGATTAAAAGAAATGGTTTCTTCTTCTCTCTCTTCTTCATCTATTACATCTGTTGAGTCTTCCTCCATCTCTGCAAACTCTTCGTTGAGAACAACACTAATAACCCTTCCTTCCTCTATCACAACAACAACAGTATGGTCGGTTATTACTTGAGCTGCCATCTCATCTTCATCCATCTCCCCATATCCGGCAAATCTTGCAGTAAAAGTTAATGTGATTTCATATTTCTCATCATCAACTTTTGTTGTTCGGACATGTTCCAAATTCTCACCTCCTCTGGCAATAAATGTGCCTGAATTTTCATAAATCCAATTCTTTGCAATATCAACCATTTCTTCCTGTTCCTCCTCTACTACATCCTCGGGTAAAGTCATTGTAGAGATAAAAAATCCGACTAAGGCAACAACAACAAAGATACCGATTACTATTATTAATTTATTCATAAAAATTACTACTTTTTGAATAATCCGACCTTTTGATAAAACTCTTTATTCCCATCTATTTTCTTCTAATATAGCGTTAAGCTTATCTCTCGTATATTCATCCACAACGCCGGAACTAAGTATTAATCCGGCAGGCTCCAGTATCTCTGAATCATACTTTCTCTGAAAAATCATTACCGCGTTAGTAACAGCACCGCTAAAGACACCAGCCTCTTCACCCGGAGAACCGGGTCCTGTTTCGGCAATCATCGTATCAGGGTCAGCATTTAAAATCATCTCTAGATACTTTACATCCTCTCCTTCCATTCCTTCTTTTAGCTCTCTTTCAAAGAAAAAATCTTCCGGAACCCCCTCAACTACGACAGTAACAGCTCTCTCTTTTTTGCTTTCTCTAACTTCAGCAATACTGTTAAACTGAGTTAGCGTCTTCTTAATCTGATTTTGTGCCTCTTCTCTAACGCTATCCCAATCTATATCTAGTTCGATATAAGCTATCTCTCCCTCAACTCTAAATGAAAATATCTCTAGATTGTCAATTAAACTAAAAAGGCCATCTTCTCTCTCTTTTTCATTAGGGCCTTCAAAGAGCATTTCCAGCACCTCTCTCTCTTTCCCCGGTTCATCCAAAACTGCTCTTTCTACTTCTTTTAGTCTATCTTCATCATCTTCTCTAATATAGAAATAGAGAGTGGCGGTGGTCTGCTTGTCAATATATTGATTTTCTATCTCATCAAAAACTCCATCAGTAACCGCATATACAACCTCTATATCATCTGTCTTTATAACAATTTCACTCTCTCTTGTTCCATATTCCGGACTATCGGTAGTAAAAGTAAATACAAATCTATATTCACCCAAGCCAATCTCTTCTCTTTCTATAATCTGTAACCCTTTTCCATAGAAAGGATAGCTCTGTGAAAGATTTTTAATCCAATTTTCAGCGATAATCTCTCCCTCTCTTATTGTCGGTACTTCTTCACGAGGAAAAAGCTCTTCGGTTACATAGATAAGCCCCAGTGTGCCAAGCACAACAGCAGAAAATATCGCAAATATTATTACTAATTTAATCTTTATATTCATTTAAGATCACAATCTTGGTAAGTAAAAACTATCACAGATAGATAATCTAGTCAATATTATTACATTACTAAAAACAATTTTTCCATCATAAATCAAAAAGAGAGAGATCATTTTCGAACTCTCTCTTTTTTCTTCTAATAAAGGCTTGTTATTCCATAAGCTCTTCGTCCTCGTCTTCTTCTTCATCCTCTAGGTCTTCTTCATCTTCCTCCTCTAGTTCATCTTCATCATCTATGTCAAACATAGGGTCGTCATCAAAATCAAAATCAAACCTATCTTCGTCATCAATTAACTCATCATCATCAACTGGAGGAAAGGGATCAACCGGATCATCTGTTCCCATTAGGGAAAAGGCTGCAACAACAACAACAATTGCTAAAATTATCGCAATTACAATTAGTATTTTTTTGGTATCCATGTCAGTTTTATTTTTTTAACTCGACCTTTTTTACCTGAAATAAGTATAATGAATTATAGAAATTATGCAAGAGGAAAAATAAATTTTAGTGCCTCTCTCTTTTCTTTTTTTACAAATTATATATAATCATCCCAGTTATGCATATAGAAGAAATTATCATAAATCACTATAAGAGCATTAAAGATCCGATTTATCTTCGCGATCTTTTTGGCTTTCATATTCTTGTTGGCCCCAATAATGCCGGAAAAACAAATATACTTGATGCAATTAACCTTTTTTTTGATAAAGACCTCGAAACAGAAAGATTTTTTGACAGAGATACCGATATACAGATTACATTAAATATAGAAGGAAAAAGGCATAAGATTCGTTATGGAGAGAGTGAAGAAAAAGACTCTATCTTTTCAAAAGCAGAAAAGTCATTTGTTCGAATTAACGACACGATAGATTACCCTCTTGTGGCAAAAAGGATAAATATCTTTAAGGAGAATCATCCTCATGAATACAAGATGTTTTCTTCAACGCTCGAAAAGTACTTTAAAGAAGTAGAGATAACCGAAGAACTTTTTTTATTAAATATTCTTGCTGATGAAAAGAGCCGTTCAATGAAGAGAATGGGCGAGGGATTTAAGAGGCTTTTTGTTATCCTTTTTTATCTCTTTCACCCTCAGTACAGAGTAATACTGATAGATGAACCCGAAACACATCTTCATCCTTCAGTAATCAAAAGATTTTTACAGATACTGGAAAAAGGCAGCTTAAAAAAACAGATATTCCTAACCACACACCATCCAACCTTTGTTCAGGCAAGATACCTTCCATTTATATGGAGAATTACAAGAAATAAAAATAAGAGCACTGCGGTTTATGGGTTTAATACAAAAAATATTGATTTAAATAGACTGGTTCAAGAGATAAATGACGAAAACTCCGGTATTCTTTTTGCAGATAAAGTTCTTCTTGTTGAAGGTGTTTCTGACGCCATCTTTATGCGAGAAATGATAAATAAGTTTTATAAAAATGATAAAGACATCAAGGTTGTTTATACAAGCGGAAAAGGCTCTGTTGATCTCTATGCAACTATCTGTGAAGTCTTTAATATTCCTCACTCAATAATGCTCGATAACGACGCAATTAACTCCTCTTCTCTTCAAAAGATTAAAAAATTTCCAAAATTTAACAAAAAAACGAGTCTTCAAGAAAAAATTAAAAGGCTCAAAGAAGAAGAGATATTTATATTGGAAAATGATTTAGAGCAGATCTATCCGGTCAAATACAAAAAAAGAGAGAAAAAGCCTCTTACGGCACTATATGTTTCTCAACAAATTACAAAAGAGGATCTAAATACAGAAGAGATGAGGATAATTAAAGAATTATTAGAAGCAATATAAAGTAAGAATTAATATCTTATCTCTTTTCTCGCTTCCAAATAAGTCGCATTGCTCCATGCTTGGTTAATGCACCCTTCACTTTTGAGTTCTTCTGCAGAGCTGACCTCACCATGTGAAGAAATCGTACCTTTCCACAACATTTCTTCCCTGCTGGCACTCATAATCTTCTTTATATAATCTAAATATCTTCTCTTTTCCACTCTATAGAGAGAGATTGCGGCTAAATTATTTACAAAAAACCAGCTGTCTCCTTGATGATAGCTCCTAGGCTCCTCGCCTGTATGGTTTTTATAAAAATTATCACTATTCTTATCAACCGTAGAAAGTCCTCCCCAAGAAAGCCATAGCAAATTAAGTGCATTATCAAAAACTCTTATCCACTCTTTTTTACTCAGTAAGTCCGGATAGATATAGTGAGCGATAAATATATTGGGACGAATCTCTTTTTCCAAAAAATTTCTACTAGGATAGTAGCCATCATAAAGATTTTCTCCGTCAAAAAAGATATCGTAGACTTTTCTTCGCATGCTGTGTTCCATCTTTTCATAAAATTTTCTCTCTTTTATCGATTTACCAAAAAGAGATGCCAGTCGATACATATTAAGACGCATAGCTTGAATCTCTATCCTTGCACCACTTCTTTCTATACTATCCATCCAAGTCTCATTTGGCTTATTAACAGCAAGTTCGTCTCGTGTATAGTTCCATAAAAGCTCCTCAATGTGTCTCTTCAGGCTTTGTTCTATCAATTTATTTTCATCTCTGCTCGTGATATCAAAAATATCATCCGCGCGCTTAAATGTCCATCCAATTGCATCAATATTTATAACTCCTCCCGGACCTTTTTTTAGACCATCTTCAAGTAAGCGAAAAAAGATTCTCTTTGCCTTTTTTTTATCAATAGCGATAACTGATTTTAATGAAATTGCTTCATCACGAGGCCAAAAATGAAAAAACCATGGGAATCCAGCATATAGACCGGAAAAATTATAATCAATAAGATTGGAAAGTGATGTTTTGGCAGATAATATATCAATATCATCCTTAGAGGTTACCTTTCTCTTCATAATTGGCCTCCTTGCATTGGTAATCGCCTCTTCTCTATCTTCAGAAACCGCATAAACAAATTTTTTACCGGAAAGAGAAATTCCTTTGTAGACATTTCTACGAAAGGGGGGTGAATTCCTGTTTTGATCAAAAAGATAGTGTCTTTGCTCTTTTTCTCTTATATCTTTCCAGTTCTTACACTTGATTGCCAAATAGATCCCGTTTATAAATTTTATTAATAGAATTTCCTCATCTATCTTCTCTGTATCGTAATCAATCGTCTCTTCCTCTGAATAAGACTCTCTAAGATCAAGATATAAATTTAATTCTATACTTCTATCAACTTCATAGACTAAAATATTTGAAAAGGGAGAGAGAAAGAAATTCTCTTTTATCTTTTCACGTTCCCTAAAAATATTGGTGAAATTATTTTTTACCTCTTTTACATTTCCGGAATCCTTAGGCTCTATAGCCTCAATTACCCTAAAAAATTTTCCATTAAGATTGCAAAACCATCCGCTATATCGGCTCTTTTCAATGTTGTCACTATTCCAAAAATAGCTTCCAATTTTGTTGGCAAGCATAAAGCCGACACCCTCTTTGGAGACAAACTCCTCTTTTTTATCTTCTGTAAAATGAGTAATCTTATACATTATTCTTCTTGTGTTGCATTATGTGCCTCTATGTAGTGAAGAACAAAGCTTCTCCAATCAGCATTAGCAGCTATCTTTCTTGCTTCAATCTTATTTTCTACCCTCTCTCTTCTTCCTGTCTTCATAAATTCATACAAGAAACCATACAGGTCTTCTATAATCTCATCGTCATTTTTTTTCTCTCTCTCCAAAATATATATTCCGGGCCTATCGCTCCTCGTCTCTAAATTCTTGCGAAACCTTCCAAACCCGGCTAAGTCTGTCGTAACAGAAGATACACCCAGTGCTGCCGCTTCAAGCGGTGTATAGCCCCACGGTTCATAAAAACTTGGAAAAACTCCCAAATGACAAGCCTCAAGAGCCTCTTCGTAGCTTAAATTAGAGAGCCCATCGTGTCCTGTGAGATAAATAGGATAATAAATTATCTTAACTCTATCTTCTTCTCTATTTAATAAATCTGCCTTTTTCAAATGATTAATAATTTCATCATAAAGAGAATTTAAATGATGCGTTGAAAGCGAAGGACTCTCTCCTTTTTTTTGCATACGGTGAAGTTTTTTTTCTATTTCAAAGATATAGTCTTCGCTAATTAGATTTTCTTTGGTTAGTTCTTTTCCAGATAAGATGTGATATAGGACTCGCTCTTCTATATCGGGAAGAGTTGAATCAACAGATTCCTGCAAATCACGAAAATATTCTACATTTTCCAGTAATCCCGGATTTACTCCCCTTACATCGGCAGGAATAAAGAGAAATGCAACTACTGTCTTTTTATCACCCTCTTCTTTCATCTTCTTGTTCATCTTACCAAGAGAATCAATAAAGACATCTATTCCCTTTGCTCTTAGCTCATTTCTTCCAATAATAAAGTAAAAAAGTGTCTCTTCAATATCAAAGGTATAATATGGAAAAAAATAAGATGCAACAAAGTCTCTAAGTCTTTTTCGTTGCAAACGATGCTTCACAACAATATCTTCAAAGCTTAAGAATTTTTCAATATCAAGTCCATTTGGGAGTATATAGTCCGGCTTTCTCCCTAAAAATTTTTCTGCCTCTATTCCTGTTATCTCACTAACTGTTGTAAATATATTTGCCTCTCTTGCCGATGCTTTCTCTATTGAGTGCTTTGGATAGACTCCATACTTTTTTGCCTCCACCTCTGAGTCAATATCATCTATCTTGTTATAAAAATTGATACTATGAAAAGCAAGCGTTCTTCCAAGGCTCGTTGCATGAGTTGTAAATACCGTTTTTACTCTCGGTTCATTTTTCTTTAAATATAATAGTCCGGATCCGGAGAGCCATTCATGAAAATGTGCCACAATTCTTTTGCCCTCATATTGTGTAGCAAGCTCTCTAATAAGCCTGCCAGTCGCATAAGACCAGCAAGTCGGCTCATTATAATCATATCCCGTATTTAGCGAATCAACTCCAAAGTTATCCCAAAGCTCTTTCTTAATCTCATCAACTTTATAAAAATAATCGCTAAATTCGATAAGAATTGTTATCGGCTTACCTTTGACAAGCCACCTTCCGTAATGACACCTAATTCCATCTTTTTCCAAGCTTTCAAATACTCTTCTTATCTCTGACGGAGCCGCTTCTTCCCGAAACTCTCCTCTTGCCTTGTCTTTATAGTACGGCCCTATTAAAAAATAGTTTTCTCCATAGTGATGCATCATCTTTTCTGCCTTTGATTCAAGAACTCTATATATACCCCCTACACGATTACAGACCTCAAAGGAGACCTCAAATAATTTATCACATTTTGGACTAATATCTTTTAGCATAATTATTTTTATTTATTGCTTTTAATTTTAATTTAAAATCATTTAAGGCATTTATAAAAGAGATAAAAGCATCATATGGAGTGTTGTAGGGGCTAAAATATCCATGAACGGTTCCATCCCCCATTCCTTTTGTGCTCATATAATAGACTTGGTCGGATGTCTGAAATCTTCTCCAACAATCAATTATGTTGCTATCTTCCGTGGCGATAACATCATTTTCCAATTCATAGAGTTTTGAGAGTGCATCTCTTTGCATATCATTTCCAATCCATGCAGAAAGATCACGCTCCATATCAGCCCAAGATGTCGTGTATGGAAAGTCAATCTCGTCTCTTACGGGAAATTTCTTTTCACACTCAGAAAGCATCGAAAAAGAGTTATCTCTTCTTCTTAAAACTTCCCTCGGAAGAGCTCGTAAAAAATCAAAAATCCCTGTTTCTTCCCATTGATGCTCACCAAAGGTCTCATAATCCATAAATAAATTAACAATATCCCCGCTACCATTTATTTTGGATATCCAGCTGGCAAATTTTTCAGCAGTAAGCGGATAACTCTTCCACTCTCTTTGAGAAAAACGAAATGCTATATCATCAGAAAGGCGATAATTTTTTAGAAAAAGATTTACTTTCGAACCTTTCGCCTTGTATAAGAAGTTTGGGCTTCTCCATCCCAAAACAGAATCAACTCCTTCTCCCAGTATTCCTTTAAAGCCCATCTTCTCGGCCTCCTTTGCAATCTCATTGCTATATGCAAGCTCAGTACACCTGAAGATACGTGGCTTAAAAGAAAATAGCTCTTCTATCTTTTTCTTGTGCATCAATACTTGTTTCCTAAACTCTTCCTTTGAGTAGAGAAAAGCAAGTGAGTGATAGTATGTCTCGCCCAATATTTCAACCCTGCCTGTATCGACTAAATCTCTAAATGTCTCTAGAGATTCCGGAGAATATCTTTCCATCTGTTCTAATACAACTCCTGAAAATGAGAATGTAAAACGAAATTCGGGATGTTTTTTTAGAAGATCAAGCAGAATTTTGTTTGTCGGAATATAAGACTTTCGAGCAACCTTCTCCATTACAAATCGATTGTTGAGGTTGTTCTCCCCTTCCTCGCTAAAATATGAAGAATCATTGCCGATATCAAAGAAGCTGAACTTCTTTATTCGATATGGCTGATGAACTTGAAAATAGAAACAGACGGAAGGCATCTTTTATTTTAAATTAATATAATTATCACTTAATTGATTATAGTAAATTATCTAAAATTTTCCAAATTTTTTATATTGTTATGCAGAGTTATATAAATTTATACACTTTTTGGCAGCAAGATCCCATGTAATATTTTTAACCTCTTCCTTACCACACCCTTTAAGACAATTGCCGAGAGAATCATACTTTATGGCCGAAATAATCTTATTTGCCATCTCATCGATATCCCAAAAATCGACCTTAAGCGCGTGTGACAATACTTCCGATACTCCGGATTGATTAGATATGAGGACAGGCGTTCCGTTAACTAACGACTCTAGTGGAGTTATCCCGAATGGCTCGGAAACAGATGGCATAACAAAAAGATCAGAAATTTTATAAACTTTTCTCAAGGCATCCCCTCTCAAAAATCCGGTAAAAAATACTCTATCAGAGATTCCAAGTCGCGCCACTTCTCTTATTAAGCTATACTCCATATCTCCCGATCCGGATATTATAAAATATACATCATCGGTTCTTTCACAGACCTTTTTTGCACTTCGGATAAAATAATCGGGTCCCTTTTGCAAAGTAAGGCGACCTACAAATAAGACAATCTTCTTTCCGGCTTCCTTTAATTTATGCATATTTCTCTCCACCCCCTCTTCCTCTACAAATTCTATTCCATTATGAACAACCTCTACCTTATCCGCACTAATTCCATAATGAGTAACGATTATATTTTTTGTAAAGTTGCTAACCGCAATCACTCTGTCTGCCTCCTCCATTCCTCTCTTTTCTATCTGATAAACCGTTTTATTAATTCCGACCCCACCTCCTCTATCAAATTCTGTTGCATGGACATGAGCAATGAAAGGCTTTCCGCTTATTCTTTTCGCATTTATCCCCGCACCAAAAGATAGCCAGTCATGGGCATGAATTATGTCAAATTCTTCTTTTTTGGCGATAAATTTTCCAAAATCCGCATATCTAAAAACCTCTCCAAAGATATTGTTCTTATATATTCCCCCAAAATCTTCCCCAAATCCAAAAACGGAAGAGCTGTAGCTTTCTTCACCCATATAAGGAGTAAGTAGTGAATTGAAATTATATTCTTTTACTATATGAGAGTCTTCGGGAAAAATAAATTTTAAAAAATCTGCAGAAAGATTATCACTCAGCTTTTTAGGTAATACGAGCATTATCTCCATCTTCTGTTTTGCAAGCGCCTTAGTTAATCCAAAGCAGGCAGTACCAAGTCCTCCGCTATTAAAGGGCGGGAACTCCCATCCGAACATAAGTATTTTTTTTCTCATTTATATACCAAAAATTTTAGAAAGAAAGATAAAGGAGGTCACGAGGCTCTTCTATAAGAATGTCAGGACTTGCCTTTTGTAAGGCTCTTTTTGAGCTAAGTCCCCACGGAACAGCTACTGTCTTTACTCCTGCCTTTTTCCCAGCCTTTATATCCCTTACTTCATCTCCGATATAAAGAAAAAGCCCTCCTTTTTTATTTAGTTTTTTAATATCTCTGGCTTTACCAAAGATCCCCGATGTCTCTATAAAATCAAAAAAATCTATATTGTTGCTCTCTAAAAAGGTTTTTACATTTTCTTTTGAATTTGATGTTAAGATACCTAAAGTAATATCTCTCTCTTTAAGCTCCCTCAATGTCTCATACATCTCCTCTTTCATCTTAACACCACTTACTTTCTGGTTCATCTCCTTTTTTATCTTTAAATAAAGAAAAAAAAGTTTGTGTAATGGAACATCTATCTCCTGAAAAACCTCCTCTATCCCCTCCTCTCTTATCTTTCTTAGAAAAAGACCACTAATTTCTTTTTCCCCACTCCTCTTTAAGACATCATTTAATGTCCCAATAATAAGTGGCAGCGTATCTGCGATAGTTCCGTCAAAGTCAAAACAAAATATCTTTTTTGCCATCTTTTTTAAGTATATATAAATATTATTTTTTAGCAAATAATTTAATTTAAAAATACTCTTACTTTACCTCTCCTATTTTTCTTTTTTTTATCTTATAGACAGAGTCTCCAATTTTTGGCTTAAAGTCAACTTTTATACCAACTTCTTCGCCCTTTTTTGCTTTACTTACTCTCTTCTTATCTTTCTCCATCTCCTTTATAGTTAGATGCTCTACTCCGCTTTTTTCTCCGAAAACGGCAATCTCATCTCCCCTCTCTACTCTTCCCCTTAGTCTTAAAAGAGCCACTTTAATTTTTGGATAAAAATATACAACTTCACCAACAAATTCTCGATAAGTTCTGCTTGCGGAATTTTCAAATTCAGCAAAATCCTCAGGTAAGGGCTTCCCTAAATAAAATCCACTTGAAAATCCTCTATTATAGACATCCTCCAATTCTTCCATATATTTTTTAATCTTATCTTTACTAAGTCTATTATCTATAGCATCTCTATAAATTCTCACCGTCTTTTCTATATATCGTGAGTCTCTATTTCTTCCCTCTATTTTAACTGCACTTATGCCTAATTTTTTTACCTCTTCCATAAAAGGTAAGACACACAAATCTTTTGCCGACATAACCGTCCCTCTTTCAAGTCTTAACTTATAGCCAAGCTCCTCATCTTCTATGATATACTTCCTCCTACAAGGATGTAAGCACTCTCCCCTATTTGCAGACCTATTAAATAAGAATTGGCTTGTAAAGCATCTTCCAGAAACAGCAACACACATCGCTCCATGAATAAAAACCTCTTTCTCTATTCCTCTTACTTTAGAAATCTCTCGTATTTGATTTAAACTAAGTTCTCTTGCAAGAACAACCCTCTTTGCTCCCAATTTTTTATAATAAATTAATGCCTTCTTGTTTGAAACCGAAAGTTGAGTAGAAATTATAAAAGGCACCTTGTATCTTTTACAAAGATCTATTACGGCAAAATCAGAACATATAATTGCATCCACCAAACCACTTGCCTTCTTTATTATCTTTTTTATTTCTATTAGTTCATTATCAAAAAGGATGCTGTTTAGCGTCAAATAAATTTTTGTTTTTTGCGGATAAGAGTTGGCTGTCTCTCTTATCTTTTTTAAATCCGATAAAAGAAAATGCTTTTTATTTCCGCTCCGCATCGAAAAACTCTTAAGACCAAAATAGACTGCATCAGCACCTTCCCTGCATGCAGTATTTAGCATACAAAAATCACCAACAGGTGCCATTAATTCAATTTTTCTCTTTTTCCCCATATCTTATTAGAAGAGTAGAGCGATGCTCTACTCTTTTGATAATTTCTAAAAATTTTTTGTTCTCCAAAACGTAAAGGAAAGAAATACAATAAAGCCTGTAAAAAGAAGATACTTTTTTTCTTCCGGCATATATTTAATATATGCTTGTGAGAATAAATCAATCGACTCCCTTATCTCAATTTTTGGTAATTTGAATGTAAAATCGTCTCCTGTAGAAAACATCGCCACCTCCCTGTTCTCATTTCTTCTCTCATTTTTTCCCTCATAATCTATCCATATATGAGAGGGAGAGAGAGTGGTATTGTACGGAAAATTATAATACTCAAAAGCTGATGCCATTATCACCATTCTTGATTTACAATCTCCTCTTCTTTTTTCCAAGACTTCTCCCGCTGTAGGAAAATACCAAGGCATATCATATGTAACCCAATCGTGTTTATACGGAATCTTTTCAATAACAAATTTCTCAATTATTTGCGGAGAGATAGCTTCAATCTCCTCTAAGAATAGAGAAAGCTCTTCTGCCTCAGGATTTACAGGGATTTTGTATATACGATAGATACTCTTCCCTAAGTTTTGAGGCTGAGGATAAAGAACAAGTAAAATCCAAAAAAGAAGCCAAACGCCTGCAAAAATAATCTCTCTTCTTTTTGTTTTCAAGAAAAACCCTCCCTTTTGATAAAATTTTAATGAGCTGTTCCCCCTTTACAAAAATTTCCTATTGAACGGTCATACTCCCTCTCTTTTTCTTTTGAAAAAAGACATCCCGGCAGCTCCCCCTTTTTTCTATGATGCTCAATGCATTCACAACAAATGCCCTTTCTTGGACAACCCTCATACGTACAACTACAATTTTCTAGATTTTTACCTTTTTTGCAGTTCATTTAATATAATATACTCTATTTCTCAAAGAAAGAAAATAGCCTCTTTAGTTCTAAAATCGAACTTTCTTCTTCTTTAAATAAAAATGTTTTCATGCCAAGTTCTTTCGCAGTCCTAATATTTGCTGGAGAGTCGTCAATAAAAAAAGTCTCTTCGGGTGCAACGTTGAGCTCCCTTAAGATAGAGATATATGCCTGCCTTTCGGGCTTTACCTGTCCTGTCTCTCCAGAAAGAAAAATAGAATCAAATAAATTATAAAAACCTCTCTTTTCCAAACCCTCTCTATGATCTGCAGAAAGATTAGAAAGTATTCCCAATCTATAATTTTTTTGAAGACTTTTTGCAAAATCAAAACTACTCTCAATAATTTCAAAATCATCTCCTTTCTTAAGATTAATAAGGACCCCTGTAAGATCAAAAATAATTGCCTTTATCATTTTTTTATAAAAATCCATTCACCTTTTTTTAATCTCCCCAAATTATATTTATCAATTCTTATTCTCTGCAAGTCATCTACCGTAGAATTAAATCTTTCAAACATTCTTCTAATCTGCCTTCTTTTTCCAGAGCAAAGAATAAGATTATATCTCTTATTCTCTATTCTTTTTATCTCCTTTACGCTCACTTTTTCCTTTTCTCCTATATCTACCCCTTTCTTCATCTCAAGCTCTTCTTCTTTTGTAATGTCTTTTCTTACTTTTACCAGATACTCTTTCTCACTTTCAAAAGAAGGATGCATTATTCTGTAAGCAAAATTTCCATCATTTGTTAATAAAAGAAGTCCATGACTATCTTTGTCTAGGCGCCCAGCAATAAAGAGATGTTCATCTAGGTTAATCAAATCAAACACATTCCTCTCTCCTCTTATCTTTTTTCTGGTGCAAGAATATCCCTTTGGCTTATTTAGTAATATATAAATCAATCTCTTTCTTGAATTAATTTTTTTGCCCTCTATAGTTATCTCATCTTCCTCTCTTACTCTTTCCCCTGTTTTAGCAGTCCTATTATTAACCCTTACCTTGCTCTCTTTAACCAGCTCTTCCGCCTTTCTCCTAGAGCAATAGCCGCTCTCGGCAATAACTTTTTGTATTTTTTTACTGTCCATTCTTTAATCTCTTCTTCCTCTTTATCAAGAGTTATCTATTTTTTTTCTTCTTTCTTTTTCTTTTCTTTTTTTTCTCCCGTCCATTCAGCAACTTTATCCATTGAAAAAGCGAAAAATTCTAAAAATAAAAATGGCGTCACCTTTATAAAGTCCAAGATTTTACCTCCCATACTAAGCCCCTTATTTATCATTCTTCCACTCCAAGTTTTTTCTCTTCTCTCCCTTTTCATCTCCCCTTCCGCCTCTTTTATCTTTTCCTTGCTAAAAACTAATCTTCCGGATTCATCTATTGTGGCATCCTTTTCAAATTCCAATCTCTTGTTTAATGCCTCCGCCTCTACCTCACTGGGGTCCTTTTCCGGGACCACTTCTACGCCTCCTTCAGGGTATTGCCATTCTATTAACTCCTCAAAGCTGACCGTTCTCATATTTTCTTCTTTTCCTTTTATTGGCCTAAGCGGATCTTCTTTTGTGACTTTTGCCTCCCTCTTATTATAGTCTATCTCCATAACTTTCCACCCCTCCTCTATCTTATCCCCGACCCGAACCCTTACTTTCTCTTTTTTAAATCTTTGATCTTCTAACTTTTCTCTAAATTTTCTTTTTTCTTCTTCTAATTCTCTTTTTTTAAAATCTTC
>SL_3KL_010_SEDDRAFT_10000209_pt1 | contig 43478 bp, 43 predicted proteins | sample SodLakKL_010_SED_2_FD_10381 | JGI IMG/M metagenome (IMG submission 10381) | reverse complement strand
TTAAACAAAAAAGAAAACCCCGACCTTCCTCTCTAATCCAGCCGGGGTTATATATCCAAAAATCGAATTAAAAATTTACTAAAACATTAATTCCCCAAAAACTGATCACCGGGTTCCGGTATTGCAACTTCCGTATCGCAATACTCACCGGTAAATGCCCTGAAATCTTCCGGGTCGCCGGTAAGTGGTGGGAAAGTACCGTAGTGAATTGGTACAGCAAGTTCCGCTCCAATCATTTCGCAGGCCATGGCCGCTTCGGCTGATACATCACCCCGTAAAGTTCGAGGTCGCTAAATAAGCTTGTGTCGCCCAGGTGGTAGAAACAGATATCATCTTCAAAAGAGAGAACCAACCCTGCTGCTTCACCTGCGTACTCTCCCTGGAATGATGAACTGTGTTTCGCATCTACCAGCGTTACGGAAAAATCGTCAAATGCAACGGTACCACCCTTGTTAAACTCAATACGCTGATCTTCTTTCAGTCCATGCTTTTTCAACAGTTGTGAAAGTTCAACCTGTGCCACAACTGTGCATCCGGTTTTTTCGGCAATATCAAGTGTATCTCCCACNTGATCTTCATGTCCGTGTGTAAGCAGAATATAATCGACATCATCAGGAGATTTTTGATCATCCGGAGTTGAAGGGTTTCCGGACAAAAATGGATCGATATAAATTACTTTTCCTGATTGCGATTCAATACGAAATGCCGAGTGGCCTAGCCACCACGCTTTAATGTCAGTTTTCATGATAAATAATGTTGGTTATAAGTTGCTGTTAGATAATAAATTAACAGAAGTTAAGAACGAATCGTTGACAAAGGTATAAATGAATGTTATTAATACTAATCAGCTTCGCAAAAAGTTCATGGAGATTTTCTAAATTAGTACTGAGTGAAGCTTTAAGCTATATCAAATAAACAAAGAGGAATGATCATGTCTGAACGAATTAAAATCCATCCCGAATCGCCGAAGAAAAAACAGATTTTTGAGCTTGTAGATAAATTGCTTGATGAAGGTGTTTTGATGATCCCCACAGATAGCCAGTACGCGCTGGTGTGTGATTATCAGAATAAAAAGGGGATGGATAGAATTCGAAAAATACGCCAGATGGGGAAAAAAGATCACCTTTCGGTGATGTGCCATAGCCTGGAGCATGTATCAACGTTTGCCAATCTTACGGATGAGAATTTTAAACTGATTAAGCGGCTTATTCCAGGTCCATATACATTCATTTTGCCGGCCACGCGAGAGGTGCCGCGTCTGCTTACCCACCCTAAAAAACGAACGGTGGGAATTCGCGTGCCAAATTACCCAATTTGCCTGGAGACTATTGAGGATTTAGGTCGTCCAATCATGGCGATTACTGCAAAATTGCCTGATGTTGAGTATGGCAGTCCCGATAGTAGTGACAAAGAAATGTATTTAAGCCGATTTGATAAGCTGGTTGATATTGTAGTTGATGATCAGCATCCGCTATCTACAGATGAAACAACCATTCTTGATCTGACANGTGATCAACCCGAAATAATTCGTGAAGGCCTTGGTATGAAGCTTTTAAAAGAGGCTGTTGCACTTGAAGGTCATGAACTTCAAAAACGGGCATCAGTTTGAAAATAGCAATCAATACCGGGGGCGGTGATGCTCCCGGCCTGAATGCAGCGATACGTGCGGCAACCCTAGCTGCACTGCATCGAGGGTGGGAAGTTGTTGGAATTAAAAACGGGTACGGCTCTCTCTATTCTGATGAGCCGTTTATTCAACTCACGAGGGATACTGTGCGGGGCATAACCATGCAGGGTGGCACCATTTTGGGAACGGCAAATCGAGGTAACCCATTTGGAATGCCGTATCAAAAAGAGGACGGCCGCTGGGACCTGGAGGATCGTTCAGATGAAGCTGTTGATGTGTTTCAGTCACACGGCGTTGACGCGTTAATTGCCATTGGTGGAGACGGCTCAATGGCAATTGCTGATAAATTGACCAAAAAAGGGATTGATATAGTCGGGATCCCAAAAACAATTGATAACGATATTTGGGGATGTGATGTAACCCTCGGATTTGATACTGCTGTGACAACTGCCACCGAAGCAATTGATAAATTGACAACCACGGCCGAATCACACCAGCGTATTATGGTGGTAGAAGTGATGGGGCGTTATGCCGGCTGGATAGCTCTTCATTCGGGGTTATCGGCCTCTGCGGATGTTATTCTAATTCCGGAAGTGGAATACACTATCGATTCAATTGTTGAAAAAATAGAGGAACGCGAAGCGCGGGGAAGAAACTATACCATTATCGTTTTGGCGGAAGGAGCTGTTGAAAAAGGCGGCTCTCGATTCGTTAAAGGAAAAACGGTGGGTCAGGCCGAACAGCTTGGCGGAGCGGATGAATATATCGCAGAAATACTTAGTGAACGTACCGGAAAAGAGTCCCGGTCAATTGTACTCGGTCATCTGCAGAGGGGAGGAACCCCAACTACGTACGACAGACTAATTTCTTTGCGATTTGGAGCAGAAGCCGTTCGTGCAATAGCGGAAGGAAATTTGAATAAACTGATTGTGCTCAGGGAAAATCGAATAGAACGCATTCCAATATCGGATGTGGCAGGCAAAATGAAACTTGTTCCGCTGGATGGAGATACTATCCAAACTGCGCGGGATATTGGAATCTGTATGGGAGATTAAAATGGGATTTTTTGACGGAATTCGAGGAATTATGAGTGGTGGCCGTGAGCTAGATGATCGGTGGAGTTTTCCTGATTCAGAACAAGATATAGATGACCTTTTCAAGACCGACAGCGGTATTAATTTGGTATATAAGCACAGCTTTTCCTGTGGGGTTTGTGTCTTTACAAAAACTGCTGTAGAAGCAATTATTGATGATTACTCTCCGGATGTGTCTTTCCATTTTGTAGATGTTATCGAGAACCGCTCACTCTCGCAATACCTGGCAAAAAAAAGCGATGTAATTCATCAATCCCCTCAGCTGATTCTACTGAATAACGGAAACTTATTTTGGCACGCCTCCCATGGTGGTATTCGGGAAGATGTTGTGCGAGAAACGGTGGATGAGCTTGTTTGAGCAATTCACTGAGTAGAGACATCCCATGTTTTCGAAACATGGGATGTCTGGTGTAGGCTAATGAATGGTAAAAATACGTCACCCCGCACGCAGCGAAGCGAAGATGCGGGGTCTCCCAACTTTGTGAAAAGCAATGAGCGTTGATTCAAGCAGAAACCATAGCAAAAGAAGGAGATCGCGGATCTACGCTGTCGCTCCGTCCGCGATGACTATCATAGTCATCACATAAGGAGAAGTTAATTCATCGCCTGCTCAAGATCTTCAATAATGTCGCTTACATTTTCGGTGCCGACCGAGAGACGAATCAACCCATCGGTAATTCCCGTTTTTAGTCGAACTTCCGGTTTTACAACGGAGTGAGTCATCGAGGCCGGGTGTTGAATTAGTGTATCAATAGTGCCAAGACTGACAGCAAGCGTGCAAAATTCAACGCTGTCCATCATCTTCACGCCGGCATCATAGCCACCCTTAAGCTCAAAGGATAAAACACCTCCATATCCATTTTCGAGCAGTTCAGTGGCAATTTGGTGATCGGAATGTGAAGGCAGACCGGGATACCACACTTTTTCTACGGCCGGGTGCTCATTCAGAAATCGAGCAACATCCACAGCATTTTCGTTGTGCTTTTTCATCCGAAGGGGAAAAGTTTTAATTCCCATCAGGGTAAGCCATGCATCAAAAGGGCCGGCAATTCCACCCATATTTTTTCTAAATGTTGGGAGGTGGTACTCATCAAAAATCCCCTCTTTTGCCGTAATTGATCCTCCAACAACGGTTCCGTGGCCACTCAGATATTTGGTGGTGGAGTAGGCGACGATATCTGCTCCATGTTTAAGAGGCCGCAGATGGTATGGCGTGGCAAACGTGTTATCAACCATCACAATTGCCCCATGATTTTTAGCCATTCTGCTTATTGCCTGCAGATCGTTAACGCGCATGGTTGGATTCGCTACACTCTCCAGGTAGATCATCTCGATATCCGGATAAGTTTCAAGCGCTTGTTCTACGGCGAGCAGATCGTTTGGATCAACATGTGTAACGGAGATGTTTAAACTTTCGGCATCTTCCTGTAAAAACTGGGATGTGCATCCATAAAGCACCTCTTGAGCAAGAATTCTGCGGCCGGCTCCAACAGCCATCAAGGTTGTGGTCATGGCAGCCATTCCGGAACCAAACAACAGTGTTTCTGCTTCAAACTCAGAGTCAAACGTTTCGAGTTGGGAAAATGTCTCTTCTACCCGTTGAACCGTAGGGTTTCCAAGTCGTGAATAGCCATGGGAGGCGCCACCTTCTTCACCGGCAAAGAATTTTCTGCCGGCCTCCGCATTTTTAAATCCAAATGTTGAGGTTTGATACAGCGGCATTACGTGGGAGCCGTACGGATCGCCTTTGGGGTGATCAGCGTGTGCACAAATACTTTCGAGGGTGGAAGATGCTGTTTTAGTTTTTATCATCATTCAGTACCGATATTTTTGATTGCTCTTTAACTACAGACAGCACAATTCCGGTATGAATTTGTTCAACACCCGGTATGCGTGTCAGCTTAGATCGCAGAAGTTTTTCATATTCGTTTGTATCCTTTACAATTACATGCAGCAGGTAGTCGTACTCACCGGTAATGTTATAGCAGGCCAGAATTTCCGGGATACCGGCAATATGCTCTTTAAATCCCTCCATCTCCTGCATTTGATGAACTGCAAGCTTGATGGAGCAGAATACCGTTAGGCCTTTTCCAACTTTTTGACGGTCAATCCAGGCGGTATACCCTTTGATAATCCCATTTTTTTCGAGCCGTTTTACACGCTCCAGGGTAGGAGTTGTAGTAAGCCCCACTTGCTTGGCCAGCTCATTGTTGGTAATACGCCCATTCTCTTGCAGCAGCTCAATGATTTTTCTGTCGGTTTGATCCAGCTCCATAACTCCAATAGTAAATTATTATTCTACTCTTTATTTAAAATACAGAATAATAGACTGTAAATAAATAGTATTGAAGTTTAATAAACTAAATATGGGGTTGTCAGCTAAACATCTCAGGGTTCTTGTCGATGAACTTCCTTATCCATCTTTTTACAAAAAAGGATTGGTTGGTTTTCATATACCACCATGCAAACAGGCTGATGAATAGTGCGCCGACTGCATTAACAATCATATCCCACATCGTATCGGTAAGGCCTGAGGGATCGTCGAGCATCGGTTTTTGCATATTTGTACCAAATAGTTGATCCATCGAAAATTCAAAAATTTCCCACATAGTGCCGATTGTTACCGCAAAAAGAAATGCAAACAGAGCGATAAAGCCGGGGGATAGATGAAGCTCTATTTTGTTCGATTCATTAAGTATATAGACAAGCAAAAACCCTAAAACTCCCATCAGCAATCCGGCAGTTGCATGCAGCATAATATCCCACCACCAGAAACGATAATAAAAGCTATGTACTTCACCCAAGTAAAGAGAGGCAAAAGTGAACAGAACAGCTGTCATGTGAAATTCAACGGGGATTTCCACCTCCATCCGTTTTCGAAAAATGATGGGGGCAAACAGAGTGAGTATTATCAGCGTAACCAGAAAAAGAGAGAGCCACCGTTCATCAAGCAGAAGAATAATCCACTCTACNGTCATCACAANAAGTAAAACACGAATCATGATGCGGTGAGTACGATTCTCACCCAGTTCGGTAAATTTAGAAAAACGTGACCCACTTTTCTGTGATGTCATGTAAAACCCCGATTTTTTCGCTGTCAGATATTGTCGATATACGGATCCGGTTTTAAATTCAATCGATCCGAGTATTTTTTAAGAATCTCTTTTTTATACCCTTCGAGATTGGATCCGCGGTTGCTTACAATTTCATCTATAATTCGGTTACTGAATAGAAATGTGGCCGTCTCTTTCCCAAAATCATCTTCTATAGCTTTTTTGATCGGGTTAAAAAACTCATCTTTAGCACGACTAACCAGCTGTTTATGCTGGCGAATTTCCTGCTTTTTGTCTTGAGGTAACGGCTTATATGCAGGCTCTGATTCTGATAGCCCAATTTCCAAAGCCTCCGCTTTCGCGTTTCTAATCAGATCTTGTAGCTCTTCTTTGATCTCATCACTCTTAAATTTACGATGGATTCCGCGGGTTCTGTGCCATCGGCCAAGTGTGCGGGGTTTGGCAGCAATTTGTTGCAGAAGATCTTTTTTGATCACCTTAAAAAGGGGACGGTTAATCTCCTGTGCCTTTTCATCCCAATACTCCATCAGAGCTTTAAAGATATGCCATTCAACTTCACTGAGATCGTTTTTGTCTTTTTCCCGAATTATCTGGTTGTTCGATATATCTGAAAAATCATCCTCTTCCCAACTCTTTTTTTCGCCGGCTAGCCAATTTTCAATGCCCTTCTCTTTTACTTCCCGATCGAGTTTGTCTTTCAAATCAAACAAATGAAGAACATCATGTGCAGCATACTTTTTCTGCTGATCGGTAAGAGGCCGCTGAAACCAGTTACTGGTCTGTGATGATTTCCCCGTATCTACATCTATAGCCTCATCCAACAGTTTGGTAAGTGAGCCGGGTTCGTAGTTAAGCAGGCTGGTGGCAATATCAATATCGTAGATGTTTTTAGGAAAACATCCCAAAGAGTGGAGCAGGCGCAGATCTTCACCGAATGCAAATGTAATGATTTCAATTTCGGGATCTTCCAATACCGGGAATATGGATTTTATATTCAGGTCGTCACTTAGCGGATCAACCAGGTAGCAGTTCTCTCCATCAAACAGCTGAACCAGGCAGAGGTTAAATCCATATCGATAGTAATTTTTGTCGAACTCTAAATCAGCTGCAATACGGGAGACGTTGCTCAGGTTTTCAGTAATTGATTCGAGCTCTTCTTGATGCGTGATGATCTGCACAGGTGTATATATTTAATTAAAAAGTGTGTTCTTAAAAGGTAGGTAGAACACAGCTCATAAAAAACATCACGTTTCACTGATCAATAATCGATCTCAGTAAAACAAAGAGGGTCGAATTGGAATGATTATCAGCTGAGAATTATTTATCTTTAACATTAAACTAAAAAGCAGATTATTGTTATGGAATTAGGATTATATACATTTGTCGAGAACACACCTGTTGCCGATACAGGAAAAACATTACCGCCTGAGAAGCGTCTTGAAAACTTATTGGAAGAGATTGAACTGGCCGATGAGGCCGGTTTGGATATTGTGGGAATAGGAGAGCACCATCGGCCCGAATACCTTTCGTCATCACCGGCGGTGATACTGGCGGCCGCAGCAGCTCGGACCAAAAATATTCGTCTATCAAGTGCCGTAACGGTTCTGGGTTCGGAAGATCCGGTTCGGGTATTTCAACAGTATTCAACTCTCGATCTGCTGTCAAACGGCAGGGCAGAAATTATGGTAGGCCGCGGCTCATTTACCGAATCCTTTCCACTTTTTGGGCAGGACATGAACAATTACGACGAAATCTTTGCCGAAAAACTGGAGCTTTTGATTCAGCTTCGTGAAGAGGTGCAGATAAACTGGAAAGGAAAACATCGTCCATCAATTCCAAATCGTGCTGTATACCCGAGGCCCAAGCAAGATCCGTTGCCACTTTGGATTGCCACCGGAGGTTCGCCACAATCGGCATATCGTGCCGGGGCGCTGGGTGTTCCTATGGCGTTAGCAATAATCGGGGGGCAGCCGTCGCAATTTAAACCGATGGCAGATCTTCATCGTCGAGGCGCTAAAGAGGCGGGGCATAAACAGCAGCCGCTCAGCATAAACTCCCATGGATTCATCGCCGACACATCACAAGAAGCACTTGATGTAGCTTTCCCGGCATTTAAGCACACAATGGACAGAATCGGAAAGGAGCGCGGATGGCCGCCTATGAGCAGAAAACAGTTCGAAGCATCTTGCACACTTTACGGCGCAAATGTAGTGGGGAGTCCGCAGCAAGTGATCGATAAAATTCTCCATCAACACGAAATTTTCGGCCACGATCGCTTTACGCTTCAGATGAGTGTAGGGAGTGTTCCACATAAAAAACTTCTGCGATCCATCGAACTGTTTGCTACGGAAGTAGCTCCGGTTGTTCGTAAAGAGTTGGCAGGTAAAGAAAGCGCAGCCGGAGTTTAGACCGAGAACAGCTCCTCAAAATGCTTCTTGTAATTCGGTTTGATGATCCCCTTTTCGGTAATAATTGCCGTGATTAGGTTGTGAGGCGTAACATCGAATGCCGGATTAAAGACCTGCGTCTTTTTGGGCGCGGTAGATTTGTTTGCAAAATGCGTTACTTCATCGGCATCGCGCTCCTCTATTTCAATCTGGTCGCCGCTCTCTAAACTCATATCAATGGTAGAGTAGGGTGCCGCCACGTAGAACGGAATGTCGTGGGCATTTGCCAGCACAGCGAGATTATACGATCCTATTTTGTTGGCTGTATCTCCATTTTTGGTAATCCGATCCGCTCCAATTACTACCAGGTCTACCAATCCTTTCTGCATCAAAATTCCTGAAGCTGAATCTACAATCAGCTTAAAAGGAATCTCCGCTTTTTTCAATTCCCAGGTGGTTAGCCGGGCTCCCTGCAGAAGGGGACGAGTTTCATCAACCCAAACCTGTTTTACTTTTCCGGCTTGATGACCGTGGAGGATCATGGAGTGAGCTGTTCCGTACTCCCCGGTAGCCAATCCGCCGGTATTGCAGTGCGTTAAAATGTTGGCGTTTTTGGGAATTAACGTTTCGCCATGCTCTCCAATCGCTTTACACAATCTGCGGTCTTCTTCATGGATAGTAATGGCCGTATTTAGAACGGTCTTTTTAATTTCATCAATCGGTTTATCCTTTTGGGAGTAGATCGTAGCCATCAATCGCTTTAAAGCCCATGTAAGGTTCACGGCTGTAGGCCGGGCAGAACCGAGGTAATCGGCAATACGTTGCGCTTCGCTGTAAAAGGTATCAAACTTGTTTTCTCGAAGCTCGTTGATGCCGAGGTAGAAACCATATCCTCCGGTGATGCCTATTGCAGGTGCGCCACGTACTTTCAACTTTTTGATGGCATCCCATACCTGTCCCGGTGATTTGAGATCAATCCGCACTTCGCGTTCAGGCAGAAAGGTTTGATCGATAATGGAGATGTGACTTTCTTCCCACGTAATTGATTGGAATGGTGATTTGTAATCTGTCATTTTGTAGCCTGTTTGAGCAAATTATTGAGAATTGGTTATAAGCTATTTCATAAAATAGAGTAGATGATTACTACTTATAGGCAATACAGCCCTAAGATGTTTCCCCGATTTTTTTCTCAATTCGCTTTAGAGTTTCGTTCATTTCACCAAGGAGGGGAGCCAGGCTGTGTTGATCTGTTGAGGTAGGCAAAGGTGTAGTTGATTCTTTGTACCCTGTAACTTCATCACGCTGCTCCATTACCATGTTTCTAAATTCATGAGCATCTATGATTGCGGTGAGCGTCATATCGGATGCTTGCTGAGCGCTCTGTCCGGCAGTTTCGATGTACAATGAACTAAGCCCGAAATAGCGAAGTATGGGTCCCTCTTTAAACGTCAGGTCCTGGATTTTATCAAGCGGTACTGTTCGCTCTGTTCTAAAGTATATTCCCTTTTTAAAATGCAGTGCACGGGTTGTTAATTCGCAGAAAAGGGTATCATAATATTTATTGCAATAACTACGGCCAAAAATCAGCCAGAATGGAATTAAAACAATTCCCACAATCGTGAGTAAGAGAATGAGTGTACCTCCCCAGTAGAAATAAGTTTTAATTCTGGGGTCAAATTTAGCTTCAAAAAGTTGAGTAGCTCTGCTTGATCTTTTTTCAGTTTTCATGAAATTCGTCAGGTTAATTTCGGTTGAGAATGCTATCTACGAAAATAAACAGTTTTTGTTGGAATTATTTAAAGGGGATCTATCTTACTTTTCTACCAGCTAAATTGAAATGTAAAATAGAACTATGAATCGAGTTGATGAGTTAATTGGAGAACTTAAACTGAAACCACATCCGGAGGGAGGGTTTTTCAAAGAAACGTACAGAAGTGAAGGAGTTTTTACGAACTCCGGAACTGATTTCCCATCGGGCAGATCCTATTCCACTGGTATCTACTACCTATTAAATGGAAACGACAGATCTGCATTTCACCGGATAAAATCGGATGAATTGTGGCATTTCTACGAAGGGTCATCGGCAACTATTCACATCATCCATCCTGACAGTCTCTATGAAGCACTCTATTTGGGACCTGATGTGGTAAAGGGACAACAGTTTCAACATGTGGTTCCGGNGGGAAGCTGGTTTGGCGTTTCCGTTGATGATACAGAAAGCTATATGCTGGCCGGATGTACAGTAGCCCCGGGTTTCGATTTTAATGATTTTGAGATGGCAGATCCCTACAAATTAAAAAAAGCTTTCCCTGAACAGAGTGAAATTATTGATCGTTTGACGTGAGCATATCAGGCTCCGGATCCAAGCGGCCGCCACGTGCCGTAGCTCCAATAACAATGGCTGCACTGATGACGACAAAGTTTTTGAAGATATATTGACCCTCGATGGTTAGGACCAGCGGAAACTCATGAAATACAAGCTCTGGAAACAGAAAAACCGGGCTCATGGTGCCGGCCATCTGCATCAACAGGAGTAAAATGGTTAGGCGAATCCATTTACCAATCAAAAATAGAATTCCGATTGTGACTTCAAAAAGTGCAAGTCCTGCAAGGGAAACATGTGTTGGTATCAGCCCAAGGGTAAGCATGTCGATGGTTGAGATTGCTAACTGTTCAGCAGGGCTCAAACCGGGGAAAAACTTCAGGCCACCAAACCAAATAAAAATCAGAGCAATACTGTATCGCAAAAATCGGATGCCGTATTTGGCCATCCATCGGGTGATCAACGGATCGATAGAAGTCAGAAATCTCATGGGAAATATTTACCAGACTTGACTATTCAACTTCGTCTTTCGGGATAAATTTCATCGCCTGGGAGTTCATGCAGTAGCGCAGGCCGGTAGGGTCGGGGCCATCCTCAAAAACGTGACCAATGTGTGAATCACATCGTGCACAGACGGTTTCCGTTCGGGTCATGAAAAAGCTATTGTCTACCTCTTCGCCGACTGCACCCGGGCGAATTGGCTCATAAAAACTGGGCCAGCCGGTTCTACTGTTATATTTTGAATCGGAATGAAAAAGCGGATTTCCACACGCACGGCAAACATAGACACCATCCTCGTAAAATCCATCATATTCATTAATATAGGGCATTTCTGTACCGCGTTTGCGTAGAATGCGAAACTCCCCGGAACTTAATACCTCTTTCCACTCCTCTTCCGGTTTCTCTACCCGTTTTTCATCGTCTGTGTCGCTAATAGCCTCATTGTAGGTCATATTTTCAATATGTTTTTGCAGTTCGTGAAGATCCATGTTTGACTCGCTGTTTTGACCGTTTGTACTACAGGCAAAAAGGAATAATAGAATTGATATAGGGAATAGTTTAGAAAGTAAATTCATGTGGTAATAGGTTTTGCTTTATAACTGAAAACCATGAAAAGGCATTCCCAATATTTAATTTTGGTCTATTGATTTTAGCCGCAATTTCAACTCTTGTGCTGCTTTGGCATATCCGCCGTCGGCCCCATCAATAAAGTGAATATGATACCCCTGATAATCGGTAACGTAACAGGTTGAAATGGCATCCTGCGAGGAGGAGAGTCCGTAGACGATTTTTCCCTCTTTAAAGAGCGGCTCAAATTCATTTTTCAGTGCAGTCCGCTGATCTACCGATCCCGTGATAACAAGCTTAAGCGTATCGCTAAATTTTCTGAAGTCGGCGTGGCGAATAAAGTCCTTCTTGTAATCTCCCCATCGGGTATTTTTAGTTTCGATACTGTTTTTCATCAAATATCGACCGGCCAGCTGCATGTAGGCGACTTTTAACCCATATTTAATTTTCTTAAAAAGGGTAGATGGTTCTGTGCGAAGTTTAATCTCCACGTTAAGAAATCGTGGATTTCCGGTAAGTGAAAGTTGATCAATTGTTACCGGTTTGGCCTCATCTTCCCGGCCGTAAATCTCCTCTATTTTTTGAAGGCAAAATTTATAGAGTTCTGATTTTTCCTGCTGATCTGTTGTCATCACCCGCACAATGATAGCTACAATTTCATCTTTTTTGGCGGGAAACCGATTCCATCGGCACTCGAGCCCCGAAAAGTCAGCCTCAATTGGTGGCACATCTCTCATGGTGTATGAATCACTCTTTATAAACTCTTCGGCATACGATACGCCGTCACCCCAAAATATCGCCTGTTGGATAAGATCTGATAGCCGGTATTTTGCTAAGCTAACGTCATACCCCTGTTCTCGAATTTNCTTAACCTGAATTGATCCTGCTGAAAGTTCTAAACCGTACGCATTTTTCACGGCCGTTTTGCAAAATTTTAGGATTCCATGAACACGATCCATATCAAGATTAGGAATTGCTATGGTGGCACCATCACCCCCGAAAACAAAGGGTAGCTTTAAATCACTGAATTCGTTGCAAATTGCTGTTATTACGCTGGCTCCGGCCATATTCACCTCTTTATACTTCCCTCGGGAAATGGCACCGGTAGAAGAGCGTATATCGGTTACGATGATATGCCAATCGTTGGGCAGAGGTGAGTAACGATGGTCATCAACAACTTCTAAAAAGGTGCTGATGATAGGCACATGATCATAAAATTGGTGATTATCCAAAGTAATAGGGAGCTTTACAGCTTAATTGATAGAAATCTGTTTTAGTGCTGTATTCTACGGCGAAAAAAGGAGATTAAGAAAAAAGACGTGAGAATCTATCCCGGGATTTTCCGATCTGCTGTTTCCATTAGATAAGTGTTGATATTTATATCCAAACTGTAAGGTACGGTTTGATGGAAGGGGAATATTGAGTCCTAATCCTCCATCCAGCAGATAATTTATTGAGGCTCCATCGTATGCGGGTAAACGATCATTCAGGTATAGTGCACCAACAGAAAATGCGGCAAAAGGTTCGATTTCACCATCAGCCAGAGGGATCAACAAATGAAATGGAATGAGTCCAAACCCCCATCGATTATCGCTTGGACCACCGATACCATCAAGTGGATAGTTAATCCAGTTGGCCATAATTAATTCGCTTCCCCATCGGGTTTCAATTTCTCCCAAGTTCATTTTGGTGTGCCATATTTGGCCCTTTAGCAGCGCCATTTTTGCATTTTTAATGCTGCCCCACGCCTTAAAGCTATGAGGGGAGTAGCTGAAGGAGATGCCGGTTTGGGCAAAATGTTCGATTCTATTCTCTTCAGAACTGCTTTGGGCTACGATTGAAAGGGGTAGAAAAATTACTCCGAGTAGGAGTATTAGTTGAAGAAAAGAAATCCGTAGTATGAATCCCTTTTTCATCTAAAGAGTGTTTTGCCGTTTGTGTACATAAGCGGCTACTCCCCAGATAAAAACCCAGGCGGCTGCGGTAAAAAACCAGAACCCGAAGGCTAGAATAATTACATTTGCAGCGTAAATCATATGGTATACCCATAATGGCGCTTCTGAAACTTTTCGTTGGGTAATCTTTTGAAAGTTTCTGTTCATTAGAGAGACAAATCGCGCAATACACATTAAAACCGTGTAAATATAAACGACGTAGGTGAGTGTAGTCTCCTCAAAAAACACAGCCAGTGCAATGACTAATGTGGCGAGTAGGTCTACTATAATATCTTTAAGCCACTGCATATATAATTCAGGTAAGAAAAAAAGGCACCGCTATGGGTGCCTTTGAAAATCACTCTTCTTGAAGTTCTATTACTTCATGCGCTTGAAGGCCTTTATCTCCTTCGGCAATTGTAAACTCAACTTTTTGACCTTCCGCTAATTTTCGGAATCCATCTGATTGAATTTCTGAATAGTGTACAAATACGTCCTCACCATCTTCTCGGGTGATAAAACCGTATCCTTTTCCATTATGAAACCATTTAACAGTTCCTACTTCTCTTACTTCGTCCATGTTATTCCCATCTTAGTTCCCAGTGATAGTTTGTAACATCTTGACCCAGAAGGATCAAAACAATCGAGTCTAAAATAGTTTGTTACGAACATTTAAGCAATAATCGATGCAAATCAGTTTGCACGAAGTGCTAAATCCTCGATCCAGATAAACTGAGAGCCTCTTCTATTACCATTTTTTGATATTTCAGCGGAGGTTTGTTCCCATCCATGCATGTGTTTTACATCTACAATCATCCCATCAAACTGAATAATGTGCCCGACTCGAATCCCTTTTATGAGTTCTTCAATTTCGCTGTTGGATGCGATGAAATGGGTGTGGAGTGAGTTGTTTCGCATTTCATTTATGGGAATAGGGGGCGAGGCCATTCGGAAATCGAATGAACGGTCATCAATCCGCACAGATATGGGGCCCAAAACGGCTTCATCAGACATTTTATCCCAGGCTAAAACATAATCGTAGGGAGCGAGTCCGGCGAGGATATCAAACCAGTACCGTTTTCGGGCAATAACCCTCGCTTCCCCCTGAATTTGATGGCGGGGTTGCAGGGTGAAGTTTTCTGTTTCGATAGTTTGAGAACGCCCAAGGCTGACAACCGCGGGTTCATCTTCGACGAGTATACCGGGGTCGTGTTTGATAGATCGCAGATCCCACAAATAATAACCACCGGCAAGGAGCAGTATCAGGAATATGTGCTTTAGCATACGCTTCAAAGTAAATGAGTTTGTTTACTTAAAGAGTATTCAGAAGCACCAACTGTTACATAAAATATTCGAATTCCTGAAAATAGTTTTTATTCAAAGTTAATTTGTATGCCTGCCTGAAATGAGCGGTCACTTCCCGGCTCAAACAGAAATCCCCCAAATGCGTCGATATTTACGGATGTATTGTAACGGGTATCAAATAGATTATTTACCGATACGAAGGGGCGGATTGATGATTGTTCTGAGAGTGTAAATGGCCGGGTAGTCCATCGCATATTGGTAAGAAAATAATCATCGGTATAGCTGCTGTTATCGCTGTTGGCTGCATACGCATCAACCCATTGATTATCGATGGTAAAAATATGGCTGCCTGGTCTAAAGGTGAACATGTAGCTCAGCCTTGATGTAGGTACGCCCGGCAGATCATTACCGTCGAACTCACCATCGCTAAATGTTGCGCTTAGAATATTTGCCATCATCCGAACATCAAACCATTCGGTTGGCAGAAATTGGAATGATGCTTCTAACCCCTGATGATTAGTTTCCCCTTCATTTCGGAAAAATGTTTGCCCACCTTCATCAATTTCGAAGGGGAGAAGCCGATCCCGCACCTGCATAGTGTACAAGGTAATATCATACTGGAATTGGTTTGATAGGGTTTGTCCCCGAATACCGGTTTCGAAGCCTATGGTACGTTCAGGCTCAATATTTTGGTTGAACCCTGATCCACCTTCAGGCCGGTTGCCAAGCTCGGTGGTGGTTGGAGATTCGAACGATGTGCTGAAGTTTGCAAATAGTTGTGCGGGGCCGGTTCGAAATGAAAGACCGGCATTTGGGTTGATGGAAAAAAAGTCTCGAGATCCATCCAGCTCTGATCCCAAATTATCTTCTGCCTCAAAGGTAATCCGGTCAGCTCTGACTCCAAGGTTGGCACTTAATCGATCTGTGAGTGGAACGGTAATCCTGGAAAAGAGTGCCTGGTTGGTTACGGTTTCGAGCTGTTGAAGGTCGACATCATCGGGGTCGCTGCTGGGCTCGCCATCGATATTTGCGGTTTCAAACCTGTCATCGCGCTGAATTTTAATTTCTGCTCCGGCGTCAAAATCGAACGGCAAATGTTGAAAAGAGTATGTGGCTCTTGTACCGCCTGCGTAGCGTTCAACACCAATGTGCCCGAATGGCAGTGGATTTTTTAAGTCACGATAGGTTCCATGGGCTGTAATATCCAGGATTCCGGTTTCGAACTCCCTGATGTATGAAGCCCCACCCATCGCCTGGTCGAACGATTTACCGGCTGATGCATCTACGAAATTTCCGCGTGCCATTTGTGGGCTCTCTACAGATTGTTCGGCTGTTAGTGCTCCCGGGTGTTGCGCTTTGGGCATTCCCGTGTAGTTGGCAATTAATTTTAATCGGCTATTATCGGTTAACTGATGCTGGCTTCCCAGGCTCGCTCTGAAAAGTCTGGCTGCGCTGTGATCCCGAAACCCATCGGTATCGAAATAGGTGGCATAACCGTAAATGCGAGAGTTGCCAATATGGTCATTAAATCGCAATTCTTGCTTCATTGTGTTGTTGGAGCCTGCATATCCGCGGTATTGGATGGTGGGGTCATCAACATCAGGAATGGTGGAGAGATACATCACACCGCCGCTGGAGTTTCCCCAAAATGTAGCGGATGGGCCTCGAAGTACTTCAATTCGGTTTACCATGGCGGGATCAATCATGTTCATTATGGTTTGCCCATCTGCTACGGTGAGAGGGAGATCATCAAGCAGAACCTGTACTCCGCGAACGCCAAACTGAGATCGCCAGCCGAGTCCGCGAATCGTCATCCGTTCGCCAAGGGCATAATTTTCGCGATTGCTTATGGAGACGCCCGGAATGGAAAACGTGAGCTCATCCATGGTGGCAGCCTGCCTGGCCGCAATATCATCAAGGTCGCGCAAAACATAGCTGAGTGACATGGAGGCGCGCCCAATAGTTATAGGGGAGTAGGTGGCGTCAATCTGAATTTCATCGAGGTCTGCCTGCAACGTGTCGCTGCTGACCACTTGTGCATTGGCTGGGGGATGAATTAAAAATGGAGCACTAAGTAGAAGAATAAAAAATGGTATAACTTTTAGTTTGAACATACGTAGCGTATACTATGATGTAGTTAAATGGGGTGATTAATTAGTCCGAAACTAACGAAAATATTGATGCCGAAATTCAACTTATCTATACGGCGTGTATTTTTTTTACATTTTGAGTGGGTTGCGCTTGCATGCGGCCTACTGTTGATGGCGTTTATCAACCCGGCGGGATCGGAACTGTCAATCTGCCCAATTGATAGATTAGGATTTTCATTTTGCCCCGGAGAAGGGTTGGGACGTTCTGTAGCCTATTTTTTCAGGTTGGATTTACAGGCGTCATTTGCAATGCATCCGGCAGGTATCCCCGCAGTAGCTATTTTATCGGCTAGAATTTTTTCCCTGTTAAAACGAAATTATCAACTTAATAAAGTAAACAATGACGCAGGTATTTGAGCATTTTCCGGAACTTGAGGGTGATGAACTTCGATATATCGGCCGGGTGATTGATGGCATGGATAAAGAAAAGTTCAAACTTTTTAAATCGATGTATAAAGCACGCCGTAAAGACCCGATTATTTTGCTGATGATGGCAGCAGTTGGTTTTTTTGGTGTAGCCGGTATTCATCGCTTTTTTGTGGGTCATATCGGTATGGGAATACTTTATTTTCTTACCGCAGGTCTTTGTTTTATCGGAACTATTGTAGATATGATTAATTATCGAAATTTTGCGTTTGAATACAACCGTGCACAGGCACAGGAAATATTAGAGCATCTGAAATAATGAATACATCCAGAGAAGAATCGGAAAAACTGCTTACAACCTACATCAAATCAGAAAACCTTCAACTCCACAGCCGAATGGTAGCAATGGCGATGGAGGCGTACGCCAACACGCTCGAAAAAAGTGAGGAAGAGATTGATAAGTGGTGGATGGCAGGCTTGCTGCACGATCTGGACTGGGAAAAATTCCCGGAAGAGCACCCCCAAAAAGCAGTCGAAGAAATTTTGCCGCAACACAATTTTGACCGAGACATTATCGATGCAATTGAAGCTCATGCACCACAACGAACGGGACGAGAACCTGAAAAAGAGATAGAGCGGTACCTTTTTGCGTGTGATGAACTCTCCGGGTTTATGAATGCCGTATCTTTAATGAGGCCAAATGGGTTTTCTGATATGAAAGTGAAATCGGTTACCAAAAAATTGAAGGATAAACGATTTGCTGAAAACGTACCGAGAGAAGATATTCAAAAAGGTGTTGATTTGATAGAAATGGAACTTCGGGATCATATCAAGTTTTTGATCGAAGTTTTTAGAGATTTGTAACGAATAACAGCAGAACTTTACAACAGATCACTAAGTAAACCGTTCTAATTTTTCTCAATAAATTAATTTTATTCAAGTAAAAATTCGTTGACGCATGATGAAACGATACCTGTGCCTTCTAATTCTCATTCTGTTTTTTCCACTTACTGTTTTAGCACAAACTCAACAAGAGCAGGAAGAAGAGGAAGATGACCCTTTTAAGCGAGAACTGATATATGCCCCAACAATTGACGAACTTATCGAGGGCGACCCATTTGAGTATGATGAAACGGAATTTGAGCGGAATGTAAGGCACTTATCCACCTCTGGATTAGATCTTGGCGGTGGATTTGAAGCCGGCCCATACTATTCTAATTCTCTTTATAGCCAGTACCCGAATTTATCCACGGTTCACTATAATCGTGTAAACGGGCTTTACATTGGCTTGAAAAAAGAACGGATGCAGTGGTTTCGAAGAGCCTCATTTTTAACGGTTCCGGAAATCCAGCCTCACGGGTTTATAGGTATTGGAACAGCTTCAAGAACCCTGGAGTATGGCTTCGGGCTTGAACGGCTTTTTGGTGAGCGTGAGCGGCTAATGATTGGTGCTGAGTATCATAATGCGACAGCAACCGAAGATTATTGGCGTACCGGGCTGATTGAAAACACCCTGACATCCCTATTTGCGAGCTATGACTATCTCGATTACTATCAATTGGAGGGGCTGGGAATTTATGCGGTATATAGAACAAATCGGTTGGTAGAGGCTGCATTCTCCTATAATAATGATAAATACTCATCACTCGAGCAGAACACATCATTCTCGCTTTTTGGATATGCAAATACTTATCGCCCCAACCCTCCGGTTGATCGAACAGCAGATGAAATTAACCTTGATAAATATAATTTCAGCCTCTCACTGAATCCAAGAAATGTGTTGATCTCAAATCGATTTACGATCTCTTCGACACTTGGAATAGAGCTGGCAGACAACGCCCGTTCCGATGAGGCTTTCCGATTTAACAAATACTGGACCAATCTGAACATTTTTTACAATGTGGATGAGGGAGCAGTTTTACGATGGAGGTTGCGTTCGGGCAGTATTACGGGAAATGCACCGGATTTTAAGACCTTCTATCTTGGCGGAGTGGGAAGTTTGCGCGGTTCACCCTATAAGTTTTATTCAGGGAACCAGATGTTCCACAGCACAGCAGAAATTCAGCTTGGGTCACCCGGAAATCGTCCCGGCAGCTGGGTCCAGAATTACAATATGCACCTCTTGGTATTTTTAGACTCCGGCTGGACACGCCAAAACCAGGATCTTGTGACTTCTACAAATCCTTTTGAAGGGTTTGGGCGAATGGCGGTTTCCGATTTTCAGCATGATGCAGGAATTGGGGCCGGTACTGCGGCATTGCGTGTGGAATTAGCATGGCCGCTCAATAATTTTGAGCCGGATCCCACATTTTGGATACGATTTAATCCTACGTTTTAATTAGATGATTTGTGAAAAATCGTATATTCACCAGCCAATTTTAACTGTATGATGATGTGATGGTCCCGTATTCAAAACGAGAGCTGCTTTTTCTTCTCGGAATTTTCCTGTTTTTCTTAATTCTAACGTTTGGTTCTCGATATCTAAGGCTTTACAACCCTTCGGCTATTCAATCGGATTTGCCAACCGCTCTCTACTTAGATGAACGAATCGGCCTACACGAGTTGGGAGAAAAACTTGATTCAATTGGGGTAGAGGTAGATCATGATGAATTGGAATGGGCAGGGCGTGTGCTGGGCTGGAGAAACTTTCGAATGGGGCGGTACGAAATTAACGACGGTATATCCTACGAAACATTTTTGTCTAATATGGCGCGGGGTATACAGGATCCGGGTAGAGTAACAGTACTGCCCGGGAATGATATTGAACGTCTTTCAAGTCATCTGGCACGACAGCTTCGGGCAGATTCCGCCGCTTTTGCAGAACAATTTAGCGACAGTTCTGATTTGGCGATGGAATTAGAGCTCACCGGGGAAGAGCTGCTCGCGCGGATGCTGCCCAATACTTATCAGATGTACTGGACCTCTTCTCCAAGAGCGGTAATTAATCGCATTCACAACGAGTTTCAGTCGATGATTAATAACAGGTATCACGGACTGCTATCCGAAAGTCAGTTTTCGCTCGATGAAGTTATTATTCTAGCTTCCATTGTTGATTGGGAAGCGAGGTTAAACGATGAGAAACCTAGGATCAGCGGTTTGTACATCAACAGATTGAACAGAAATATGAGGCTGCAGGCAGACCCAACAGTGCTCTATGCATTGGGGGAACGCCGCCGTTTACTCTACGAAGATTATCGATTTGAGCACCCATACAACACCTACATGATTAATGGATTGCCACCGGGCCCAATAACAAACCCGGATGAATCATCCATCCGTGCTGTGTTGGATCCCGAAGAGCATGATTATCTGTTTATGGTAGCGACGCCGGAAGGAAGCCATGTTTTCAGCCGAACATACGAGGAGCATCGGCAGGCCAGTGCGGAATGGCAGCAGTGGATACAGGAGCAATATCGTATCAAAAGGGAACGAGAGCGTGAAGAGGCCCGACAGTCCGGTGAATCGTAATTTTTTCCGGATTAGAGTAGGGCCTGAACTAATTTAATCCGTCACCGAACTTTTCTCTGGCTGATTGACTCAACGGTCGGATAAAGACGTGTTGATTAACCCGTTTTCCATCAAAATTAATTCGTAACCCAAGCCCGTCATAATCTCTGCCCTGCCGGAGTACTTGCTGTAAATATCGTGGATTACCGGCAGTTTCGAGACTTCTAAACAGATACCCTGCAACATCAAAACCGATTTTGGCAAACTGATCGGGTTCAAGGCCAAACCTTACAACAAAATCCTCTTCGACAAATTGGGCCTCTGTAGTATCAGCGGTAGCACCGAAAGCTTGTGAATAATAGATATCTACGTTGCGATCTACCCAACCGGTTAAATTTGCAGATTCCCACTCTTCTGAACCGAGTACAACCATATCGGTATTCATCACTTCAAGATCTGTCATCAAGAGGTTGATGAGCGTATTCGCCGGACGTCCGGTAAAAGGGGCATAAATTCCCTGAGAGGGGGTGTAATTGAGTGAGTCGATTTCTGCCTGATCCGTAGTAAAAAACTTAGTGAATTCGCTGAGATCGAAACCCATAGAGGCAAAATCCTCCTCAATATAGTATGAAATATGAGCACCCAGCCGTTCAGCTTCGTGACGGAATCCATGTGCCGAAGAGGTTCCAAGGGCATCGGTTTGAGTGATTACTGCAAGTGTATCGAGTCCAAGTTCCTGTACGGCATGGCGGGCCATTTGCCGACCATGAACTTCGAAAGTTGGGTTTAACTGAAAGGTGTAGTTATAACCCAAGTTGATATCATCAGAGTTGGCGAGTGGGGCCAGCATGGGAATTTGATACTCTTCAGCGAGTTCTGCCATTCGTACGGCCGGATCAGAAAAAAGAGGGCCTATAACAGCATCTACGTGGTTCGACCACACCAATTCCGTGAATGCAGCTGCAGTTGAATCGGCGTCTTCAGAGGAAGGTTTGAAGTGTAAACGAACTTTTTTATTGGGATTTCGACTATTAAACTCCTCTGCTGCGAGGGTTATTCCGAAATAGAGATTTCGTGGGATGGTAAATTCTGATGCTCGTTCATCAAATGTTGGAAGAATCACACCAATATTGTAAACCATTCCCTGGGGAGGTGTGGGATATTGCGAAATAATCTGCTGCATTCCTTCTTGGTCAAGAAGCTCACGTCGCAGCTGTTCTCGGTAGGTTGAATCTCTTTCTGTTTTCGCAATTTCATTTACGAGAACGCGATATGTTTCTTCATCAACCCGATCTTTCGCACTTTGAACGAGCTCTATTCCAACCTGTTGATACTCTGACTGTTGAACAGCCCGAAAGCGTTGCTCGAGAGTTAAGTACTGCTGAAGTTGCCTTTTAAATCTGTTTGCATCAACCTGAATTCCCGTTCTACTTTCATCAGTAATTAGTTCATGCAGTTGATCCAAACTTTTTGCAAAGCTTTTCATGCCAAAATAGGAGAGGGCGAGAGTGTATTTTGCTTCCTGTCGGATATTTCTATCGGAACTTGATGCCGCCTCTTTTAAATAATCATTTGCCGTAAAGTAGTTCGCAAGGGCAAAATAGCTTTTACCTGCAAAAAGTATAGCTTTCTCTTCATCGATCTTTTTAAAGATCTCCAGGGCCTCCTCGTACTGTTCACTTTCGTAGAGTTCGAGAGCGGTTTCAAAATCCGGACTCTCGGTTTCTTGCTGTGCTATTGCCAATGTGGCGGTGAATGTAATCAGGGCAGAGAATAATATTAATCGCTTCATCATTATTGTAAACTATTTATTTCAAATACGTTAATGGAAAAACGCATATTTAGTTCCCTTGTTTTTATTCCCACTCGATAGTTGCGGGTGGCTTAGAGCTGATATCGTAAACCACACGATTTATACCACGAACCTCATTGATTATTCGGTTGCTCACTTCGGCGAGGAAATCGTAGGGAAGGTGGGCCCAGTCTGCAGTCATTCCATCACGGCTTGTAACGGCGCGTAGGGCGATAGTAAATTCGTATGTGCGTTCATCACCCATAACCCCCACAGATTGTACCGGCAGCAGAACGGCAAGCGCCTGCCACACCTCATCATACAGCCCGTGATCGCGAAGAGACTGGATGAATATATGATCCGCCTCTTTTAAAAGCTCAAGACGTTCCGGATAGATGTCACCGATAATACGTATGCCAAGTCCCGGTCCGGGGAACGGGTGCCGGCCAATAAACGATTCGGGAATGCCGAGCTCACGGCCTACATTTCGAACTTCATCTTTAAAAAGCTCACGTACCGGCTCGAGCAGATCGAGATTCATTTTTTCCGGTAAACCACCTACGTTGTGGTGTGATTTGATGGTAGCTGAGGGCCCTTTAAATGAAACGCTCTCAATTACATCGGGATAGAGTGTTCCTTGAGCCAAAAATTTAAAATCGTTCTCTTCAGAGATGGCGTCATCAAAAACGTCGATAAACGTATTTCCAATGATTTTACGCTTCTCTTCAGGATCTGAAACTCCTTTGAGGTTGTTTATAAATAGGGTGGATGCATCAACACCTTTTACGGGCAGCGAAAGATGCTCGCGATACGTTGATAGAACATTCTCAAACTCATTTTTTCGAAGGAGTCCGTTATCTACAAAAATGCACTGTAATTGATCGCCTATTGCTTTATGGATAAGTGTAGCTACCACGGTGGAATCTACTCCGCCCGAAAGACCGCAGAGAACTCTGCTGTCGCCGACTTTTTCCCGAATGGCTTCAATTTCTGTTTCAATAAACGAAGCGGCTGTCCATGTTGCTTTACACCCACAAATGTCGATCACAAAATTTTTGATGATCTGCTTNCCCTCATCTGTATGAACTACTTCGGGGTGNAATTGGACACCATAATGCTCTTTTTCNACATGCTTAACGGCTGCAACGGGAGCATTTTCGGTGTGAGCAATTACTTTGTATGATTCCGGCAGATCATGAATATGATCTCCATGGCTCATCCAAACTGTCGTCTCTTTCTTTAAATTTTTGAGCAGCGTACTGTTGTCATCAACCAGAAGATTGGCACGGCCAAATTCCCGTTTTTCCGCTTTCTCTACGCTACCCGGTTTGATGGCGTGTGCAAGAGACTGGAGGCCATAACAAATTCCCAACACAGGCACGCCCAGATCGAGATATGTTGTGTTCAGAGCCGGTGCATCATTATCGTAAACGCTATTGGGACCGCCGGAGAGAATGACTCCATTGGGTGGATTCTCGGAAAAGGTTTCGGGATCTACGTTAAAGGGGTGAATTTCGCAGTACACATTGTTTTCGCGAACTCTGCGTGCAATAAGTTGAGTGTACTGAGATCCAAAGTCGAGGATGAGAATCCACTCATCATTTGGGTTCATCATGTAAAAAAAGTGTTGATAGGGTTAGCCGACAATTTCTTCGTACTTATCGGCGGTAAGAAGTGATTCGAGCTCAGATTTATCAGATACGGTAAACTTAACCATCCATCCGTCGCCGTAGGGATCGTTATTTACCAGCTCAGGATCGTCTTCCAGCTCTTCGTTAATTTCTGCGATTTCACCGCTGAGAGGTGCATACAGTTCTGATACTGTTTTCACCGCTTCAACAGTGCCAAATACATCATCTTTATCGAACTCTTCACCTTCCGGCTCCAACTCAACAAATACAATATCGCCAAGTTCGCCCTGGGCAAAATCTGTAATTCCAATTGTTACGGTTCCGTCTCCGTTGTCCCTTACCCATTCATGTTCCGGGGTATACTTTAAATCTTTGGGGATATTCATAGATGTCGGTTTTTATTCTGATTTGAACTTAAATGTGTTTTCCAGGTATTTGGTGTCAAACTCACCGGTTTGAAATCCTTCATCATCCATTAACTGCAGGTGATAAGGGATGGTGGTTTTTACACCTTCAACAATAAACTCTTCCAGCGCACGGCGCATTCGTTTTATTGCTTCTTCGCGGGTGGGAGCACTTACGATCAGTTTTCCAATCATGGAATCGTAATGTGGAGGGATAACGTAGCCGGAATAGGCGTGGGTATCCATTCGTGTACTGTGTCCACCGGGTATGTTGAATACAGATAATTTTCCGGGTGAGGGCCTGAAATTAAACTTCGGATCTTCGGCGTTAATCCGGCACTCAATAGCGTGACCACGAATTTTAAGTGGTTTTTTCTCAATTTTTTCGCCGTAAGCCACACGGATCTGTTCTTTAACAAGATCCACATAGGTAATTTCTTCCGTTACGGGATGCTCTACCTGAATACGGGTATTCATCTCCATAAAGTAGAAGTTGTGATCTTTATCAACCAGAAACTCAATGGTTCCCGCACCTTCATAGTTGATCGCCTCGCCGGCTCTGACAGCCGCTGTTCCCATTCTTTCCCGAAGCTCCGGGGTCATGATGGGAGAGGGAGCTTCCTCGAGTAGTTTTTGATGGCGGCGCTGCAGGGAGCATTCACGCTCACCAAGGTGGATTACATTGCCGTGTTGATCACCCAAAATCTGAATCTCGATATGGCGTGGTTTTTGAACAAACTTTTCAATGTAAACTTCAGGATTGCCAAATACCGTTTCTGCCTCATTTCGACAAGTGTTGAATGAATTTTCAAACTTCTCTTCACTTTCAACCACCCTCATTCCGCGTCCACCACCACCGGCGCTGGCTTTAATAATGAGCGGGTATCCGGTCTCATCAGCTACTTTTTTGGCATCTTCATAGTTGTCAACAACGCCATCAGAGCCGGGAACAACCGGCACCTTATTGGCAATCATTGTTGCTTTTGCCGTTGCCTTATCACCCATTCCTTGAATCATCTCGGGTGATGGACCGATAAACTTAATATTGTGTTCACCGCAAATTCGGCTGAATTCTGCATTTTCCGACAGAAAACCATAACCGGGATGTATCGCTTCGGCGTTGGTGATTTCTGCAGCAGCTAAAATGGATTGAACTTTCAGATAGCTCTCTTTACCGGCAGGAGGCCCAATACAGACAGCTTCATCAGCAAATTTAACATGCAGGCTATCTTGGTCGGCAGTGGAATAAACTGCAACTGTTTTAATTCCCATCTCTTTACAGGTGCGGATAATACGCAGAGCAATTTCGCCTCTGTTGGCAATCAGAATTTTTTTAAACATCTATACCCTATTTTTTGATAATGAAAAGAGGCTGATCGAACTCAACAGGTTGACCATCATCAACCAGTATTTTTTGAATGGTGCCGGAGAATTCAGCTTCAATTTCGTTCATAATCTTCATCGCTTCAACGATGCAGAGTGTGTCGCCTTCTTTAATGCTATCTCCAACCTTAACAAATGCATCAGAATCGGGGGAGGGAGCTTCGTAAAATGTACCTACAATCGGTGATTTTACAACATCACCATCAGGCTGTGCATCTCCACCGGATTCGCCGCCACTCTGAGGAGCGGGTGCCGGAGCAGCTTGCGGTTGTGGTGCAGGAGCCTGCTGCTGTGGAGGCATTTGGTAGTGAACCTGTTGTGGAGATTCACTTTCTGACTGTTTTTTTACTTTTAATTTAAAATCTCCCTCTTCAATAGATACTTCATTTACGTCGCTGTCGGAGATTAGATCTAACAGGTTTTTTACGAGTTTTAAATCCATGTTGTTTATTATTTTGTTTTGGCTCTTTCTAAATATTCGCCGGTTCGGGTATCTACTTTAACTTTTTCACCTTGGTCGATAAAAAGGGGTACTTGAATAACTGCACCGCCGGAAACGGTTGCTGGTTTGCTGCCACCCTGGGCAGTATCTCCCTTCAATCCGGGGTCGGTTTTTACAACTTCTGTTTCAATTTGTGCAGGAGGTTCAGCAAATAAAATGTTTTCGTTCTCTACATCAATGGTAAGCGTACATATTTGTCCATCTGATATAAAGTCCGGTTTTTGAACTTTCGAAATTTCCAGCGGTGTCTGTTCGTAGGTTTCCTGGTTCATAAAGTAAAAAAGGTCTCCATCAGCATATAAAAACTGGTATGGCTGGCTCTCTATTCGAACCGCTTCAACCTTTTCACCGGATCGAAAAGTTTTATCAATATTCTTTTCGTTAACAAGTCCGCGTAGTTTTGTGCGGACAAAAGCAGGCCCTTTACCGGGCTTAACGTGTTGAAACTCCACAATTTCATAAATTTCACCATCAAGTATAATGGTGAGTCCGTTGTGGAAATCGGATGTGTTTACTTTAGACATATGTTTTATTAAATCAGAATTTGGTCAAAAATACAGCGGGAACTCTTCTATAACAAATACCGAATAGCTGTATGACTGAAAATTTTAGGGTCTTTCTATAAAAAAAGTGAACCGGGTTAGAGGCTCACTTTTTTAAAAGTTCTTTATCTGATGACATCATAAATGGTTGTTGCCAATATAAGTGCAATTAATATCGGGCAGATAAATTTGATGAATATTTTCCATACCGGCCAGAACCAGTGAGAACCGATATTTTCAAAGCCATTTTGCAGCTCCATTTTTGCACTTTCTGTTTTCCATACATAGGCGAGAAACAGGGAAATGATAAGTCCACCAAGCGGCAGGCCAATCACGCTGAAAATGAAATCAATATGATCAATCAAACCAGTATCAAACGCAATAAACAGAGATATAATGGTGATGAACGCCCCAATGCCGATTGCAGCTTTTTTACGGCTTACGCCATGCTCATCAATCACGTAGGAGGTAGGTACCTCAAGTAGTGAGATAGACGATGTTAGTGCGGCAATGCTGAGGAGGAAAAAGAAACTGGCCCCAAATATCAGCCCCATCAATCCACCCATTTCGTGGAAAAGTTCGGGCAGTACCTGGAAGATTAGTGCGGGACCTGCAAGCAGACTTCCGGCATCATCAAAAATTGCCACTCCTTGCGCCTGTGCCATGTATACGGTTGGCATAATTAGCATACCNGCGAGAAAGGCAATCCCCACATCAAACCCGGTAACGTAAGCGGCGGCTGATGGAATATTTTCCCGCTTACTCAAATAGGAACCGTAGGTAATCAAGGCGCCCATACCGAGGGAGAGAGAGAAAAATGCCTGCCCCATAGCGGCCAAAATCAGATCCATATCAATTACGGAGAAATCGGGAACAAGATACTCCCGGAAACCGGCACCTGCACCCGGCTGGAACATTACATATCCAATCAAAATCAGAATAATAACAACCAGCATCGGCATTAAATATCGTACGGCGCGTTCAATACCTTGACTGACTCCACCGAGAATAATCGATACGGTAAGCCCCATAAAGAGAATGGCCAGCCCGGCATTTAACCAGCCGTTATCTGTATTTGCCACCCAGGCAGACCAGTCCGTCATCCCGAAAAAGTAGAAAACCTGCTCAAAAAAGTAACTGATCGTCCATCCGGCGATAATTACATAAAATGATAGAATAGCAACTCCGCAAAGCACACACCAAAAGCCGGCGAGGGTAAATAGTTTGTTGTTGGATAGAGCTTTAAATGCTCCCACCGGATTCTTTTGAGTTCTTCGGCCAATACTAAGTTCTGCAACCATTACCGGGAACCCGATAATAAATACCAGCAAAACATAGATGAAAAGAAAAGCTGCGCCACCATTTTCGGCCATCACGGTAGGGAATCTCCAAATATTCCCAAGTCCAACGGCCGATCCGGCTGCGGCTAAAATAAAGCCAATTTTTGTGTTCCAGGTTCCTCGGTTGTTAGTAGGTGTAGTAGCCAATGGTATAAAAATTTAGGTTAGTGGAACAGTTATGGTATACGTTAAAGCCGTATTTTGCGAAATAACATACCGCTTTTAGCGGGAACTTCTACATTACCGCCTAAGATATCAATTGCTTGGGAGGATGCAATCTCTTTATTGACAAGTAATTCCCATGAACCTTCGGGCAGATGAACGGTGGAACTATCAGCCGGATTTCCATTTAAAATTATATAGTAATCATACATATCGTCAGCGGATTTCCCCTCAATATGAAATGAGAGCAATAAGGGATTGTCGAAATGATCGAAATTGACATCCTGTGGTTCAGCTTTTCGTAAAGCGTCAGACTGCATACGGATATTAATAAGTCCCCTGTAATATTCAAAAAGAGCTTTGTTCTCTTTAATATCCCCGAAGTTGATCCAGTTGGTTTCGTTATCTTTTTGATAACTATTATGATCAATTTTGCCGATATCAGAATCGTCTGCATCGGTATCAGCAATAATTTTTGTGCGTGCAAACTCCTGTCCGGCGTGTATCATTGTGGTTCCCTGGGCCACAAATAGAGTTAGAGCAGCCAGTTTAGCCAGCTCCATCTCATGATCACTTAGCGCGAGCAGAGATTCACGGTGTTGAATTTTACGGTCAGACAATTCGGGGTTGAGCCCAATGCGTATAAAATCACCAAGGGTGTAGCCATCATGGCTCTCCAGGTAGTTTACGCTGTGCTGCGAGGTTTGATAAAGCCCGCCTTCATCTCCGTGCAGTGTTCCTTTCAAAATATTTTCGAGCCGACCCCGGCCGGTTTCGTGCTGCCATTCCGAAAAAATAAATCCCCTGTCGTGCAGCGGGTCCGACCCTTTTATAGAGTTTCGAATTTTGTCATTCCACGAAGCCCAGTCGTACTTGGAAAATTCTGCCGGCGAATAATAGCCACCCCAGGGTTCAGCAATCAACACAATCCGCGGATCGATATCGTGCATCTCTTTTCGGATGGCGTTCCAGCTGCCTTGATTTAAGAGTGCGGCCAAATCAAACCGAAACCCATCGATATGATACTCCTCAACCCAGTATTTCAGGGAATCCAGGATCAATTTTTGTGCTTGGGGTGATTCTGACGCAAACTCATTTCCTGTGCCGCTGCGATTCAGCAGTTCCCCTTTATCATTCTGCCTCAGGTATGTGTGTGGACAAAGGTGCGTACACGGGTTCAAATCAAATAGGGAGGTGTGGTTGTATACCACATCCATCAAAACGGTAATTCCGGCTTGATGAAGCTCCTTAACCAGGTTCTTAAATTCGTGAACCGATGCGGTGGTAATTCCCGATATTTTTTCGGTTTGATCGGAGGCAAAGGAGTTTTCCGGTGCCATAAAAAAGGAGGTCATGTACCCCCAGTAATTTGCAGAGTAGGGGTTCCAGGTGTTAAAAAAGCCCTCGTCCGTTGTTTCTCCGTAGGGAGGCTCAACCGGGGGAAATTTCTGCAAGGGTAGAAATTCTACGCAATTCACGCCCAACTTTTTCAAGTGAGCTATTCCGCCTTGCTGGTTTAAGTCCGCAAACTTATTGTAAAATCCTTCTCCGGAGGCTCCACTCGAGGGATGGGCGGTAAGATCTTTCAGGTGGGTTTCGTAAATCACCAGGTCACGCAGGTCGTCCGGGTATTGGTGCTCGTCGTCGCCCCAGTCAAAATCACCTTCGAAAATGAGGGTTTTGGCATCTTGCCGATACGTATTCCTGACGGTAACGTGTTTGCTGTATGGGTCGGCAAAGAGTTCATCACGGTAGGGATTTCGTTCGTCCAGCTTTTCGGAGTGATCAACCCGGTACCCGTACCATTTTCCATTTAAATTTCCATGAATGGTAAGATGCCAAAATCCTTCGGCATCTTTCTTCATGTTGTGGGAGACTCCGGTCTTTTGCTCAAAATCGTCGAAGATTTCGCAATGTACGTGGTTCGCCTCAGGGCAGTAGTAACAAAAAGTTGTTTTATCACCCTGCAGGGTAACGCCAAGGCGTGGTTCAGAATTTTGTTGATTCATATTCTTAATTCAGTAGAATCACGTGATGGGGCTGCCGGGCTCAGCGTCTGTAGTTACAAAGTGAAGCTTTCCGTTGCTGTCTTCACCCATTAAAATCATGCCGTTGCTTTCAATGCCCATCATTTTTTTAGGGGCAAGGTTGGCAACCACACTTACAGATTTTCCAATAATTTCATCCGGTTTAAAAAAATCAGCTATACCGGAGAGAATGGTTCTTTTTTCGAACCCTAAATCAACGGTTATCTGGATCAGTTTATTGGATTTTTTCACTTTTTCAGCGGCGAGTATTTTTCCGGCTCGAAGATCGAGTGCCATAAAATCGTCAAATTCTGCTACATCTTTTAAGGGCGGAAATTTATCGGCGGCGGGAGCGGCAGCTTTGGCTTTTTCCTCGAGCTTATTAATCTCGCGGTCTACCATGTCGTCCTCAATTTTTTTGAACAGGATTTCGTGATCTGCGACAAGGTGATCAGCAGGAACTAAATGATCGTTGATATGCTCCCAGGTTGTATTGTGAGGAATGCCAAGCTGTTCCCGCAGGGAGTGCATTTTTTGAGGCATAACCGGCTGAAACAGCAGGCTGAGCGCACCACAAATTTGTGTACATACATAGAGAGTATTCGCACAAGCCTGCGGGTTTTCTTTCCGGCTTTTCCACGGTTCGGTTTCGGTAAAGTACCGGTTACCGATTCGAGCCAAATTCATGGTTTCCGCAATGGCTTCCCTGAATTTGTAGCCGGTATATGCTTCGTTAATTTTCTTTTTCTGCTCTTCAATGGCTTTTAAAGCGGTAAGATCTTTCTCCGTGGGATTTTCGAGAGCGGGAACTTTTCCATCAAAAAATCGCTGCGTAAAACTGGTGGTTCTGAAGATGAAATTCCCCAAAATGTCAGCGAGCTCTCCATTAATTCGCGCCTGGAAATCTTTCCAGGAGAAATCGGAATCTTTTGTCTCGGGCAGTGTAGTTCCCAATACATATCGCAGCAGATCGGGCTCAAAATCTTCAATATACTCTTCGAGCCATACGGCCCATCCTTTAGAGGTCGAGAGTTTTTTCCCTTCAAGATTTAAAAATTCGTTGGCAGGTACATTTTCGGGCAGCACATAGTCGCCGTGCTGCATCAACATAGCCGGAAACATAATGCAGTGAAATACAATATTATCTTTCCCGATAAAGTGTACGAGTGATGTATCCTCATCCTGCCAGTAGGTTTTCCAGAGTTCCGGATCACCTTTTTCTTCAGCCCACTCTTTGGTAGCAGAGATGTAGCCGATCGGTGCATCAAACCAAACGTAGAGTACTTTGCCTTCTGCATCAGGCAGGGGAACGGGTACACCCCATGTAAGATCTCGTGTTACGGCACGATCACTCAGCCCGGAATCCAGCCAACTTTTGCACTGACCGGATACATTCGGTTTCCAGTTTTTTCGTGAATCGATCCACTCTTCAAGCCGCTGCTGGAAATCACCAAGCGGCAGATACCAGTGCTCGGTTTTTTTAAGGATCGGTTTGTTACCTGTAATAGAGCTAATTGGGTCGATTAATTCCGTAGGGGAGAGCGATGATCCACACTGCTCACACTGATCGCCATACGCTTCGCCGTAGCCGCACTCCGGGCAGGTACCTTTAACGTAGCGGTCGGGGAGAAACATATCGGCATCTTCATCATAAAGCTGCTCTTCCATCTTTTTGTTAAAGACGCCCTGGTCATGAAGATTCTTGAAAAATTCCTGAGAAGTTTTTTTATGAACAGGGGAGCTGGTGCGTCCGTAGTAGTCAAAATCTATCCCAATCTGTTCGAACGTCTCTTTAAATTTGGCGTGATATTTATCCACGACTTCCTGCGGGGTGATTCCCTCTTTTTCCGCTGCAATGGTAATAGGGACACCGTGCTCATCAGACCCACAAATGTGGATGATATCTTTCCCCTTTAATCGCTGGAAACGGGTGTAAAGGTCGGCCGGAAGATAAGCCCCGGCAAGGTGGCCGAGGTGAAGCGGGCCGTTGGCGTATGGNAGTGCGGATGTAACTAATATTCGTTCAGACATAAACTCTTTAAATTCTTTAAGTAAGGCGCCGAAAATAACGCCTATTGGTTAAAGTTACCAATATAGCGGATAAGAAATTATCGGTTCGTTGATTCAAATTTTTCGAACATGGCGTAGAGTGCTACTCCTGCGGCAACGGATACATTCAGGGAGTGTTTCATGCCAAATTGCGGAATTTCAACAGCCTCATCAAGATATGGTAAAAGATCATCACTGATTCCCGTTACTTCATTTCCCAGAACGAGGCATATTTTATCGGTTGATGGTACCCATTCGTGAAGTGGTTTGCTATCGTGGGTTTGCTCAAGACCAATAATACTGTATCCCTGTTCTTTTAACTCGTCGACTTTCTGCTGCACGTCATCAACCCCGGACCATTGAACATGCTCTTCAGCACCGATTGCAGTTTTGGTGATTTCGGGCCGTGGCGGGCGGGGGGAATATCCCGAGAGTAAAATTTCTTGAATGCCAAAGGCGTCGGCAGATCGGAAAGCAGCCCCTACATTATGCATGCTTCGGATGTCGTGAATCCATAAAATGAACCGGTTTCGCAGGGGAGATGTCTTCCGGAGGTTACCGCGCAAAATTTCTTTGGTTGACCGTTTTTTCAAACTGAAATATGGTTTATGCTATAATTTTTAAGTTGGGAAAACAGCGATTATCGCCCTATTTTTAGAAGCTGAAAAGAACAAATTTTATAAACAAAAAATAAGCAGTTGCTGAGACTGCTTTTTTATTTCATTAAAGTAATGAATTATTGAAGGTATGAAGAAAAACTATCTATCCCAGGAAGGTTACGAGAAGTTAGATCAAGAACTAAGAGAACTGAAAACGAAAGGGCGAAAAAAGATCGCCAACGACATAGCGGAGGCACGAGCCAAGGGTGATTTAAGTGAGAACGCAGAATACGATGCGGCAAAAGAGGCCCAAGCTCATCTCGAAACGCGAATTGCAGAACTTGAAAACACACTTGCAACCTCATCAATCATTGATGAGAAAAATATCGATCCTACAAAAGCTTATCTGTTATCTACCATAACTATACTCAACAAAAAGACAGATAAAGAGATGGTGTATACACTGGTCTCCAAAGATGAGGCAGATTTTAAAGCGGGTAAAATTTCCGTTGATTCTCCCATCGGCCAGGCTATTCTCGGCAAAGAGGTAGGCGATGTTGTTGAAGTAGATGTACCCGCAGGTACATTGGAGTTAGAAATCAAAAACATAGAAAGAAAATAAAAATATCATGAAAATTGCAGTAGTTGGTACCGGCTATGTAGGCCTGGTAAGCGGAACGTGTTTTGCCGACAGTGGTAATGACGTTACTTGTGTTGATATTGATAATGAGAAAGTTGAGAGAATGAGGCAGGGTGAAGTTCCGATTTATGAACCGGGGCTTAACCGGGTTTTTGATCGCGCCATTCGTGAAAAACGCCTTCAGTTTACAACCAATTTGGAAGAGGCATTTAAAGATGCTGAAATTGTTTTTCTCTGCCTGCCAACTCCTCCGGGAGCTGATGGTCAGGCCGATTTGAGCTTTGTACTTGGCGTTGCTGATGAGCTTGGAGACCTGTTTAATAAGTATGGAGAGTATAAAGTTGTTGTAAATAAAAGTACGGTACCGGTTGGAACGGCTGATAAAGTGCGGGAAAAAATCTCATCCAAAACGGATGTGGATTTTGATGTAGTTTCGAACCCGGAATTTTTGAGAGAGGGTGCCGCGGTAGAAGATTTCATGAAACCGGAACGTGTAATTGTTGGTACGCGAAGCGAAAAAGCAGCCGAAATTATGACGACTCTCTACGAACCGTTTGTTCGCAGCGGTAATCCAATAATTGTGATGGATGAACGCAGTTCCGAGTTGACCAAATATGCAGCAAACTCCATGCTGGCGACAAAAATTACGTTTATGAACGAAATTGCGAATGTCTGCGAAAAAGTAGGAGCTGATGTTGATAACGTACGTCGCGGTATAGGAACAGACTCCAGGATTGGTAAGCGATTTCTGTTTGCCGGAATTGGATACGGCGGCAGCTGTTTCCCGAAAGATGTGCAGGCTATCCATCATACCGCCGGGGAAGAGGGGTACGATTTTAGAATCCTTGGATCTGTTATGGATGTTAATGAAGGGCAAAAGACATCCATCATTCCAAAAATGAAAGAGTATTACAATGGCGACCTGAAAGGGAAAAAAGTTGGGATTTGGGGATTGAGCTTTAAGCCCGAGACAGACGATGTTCGAGAAGCACCATCACTTTATATCGCAGAAACTTTGGCGAATGAAGGAGTGAAGATGAAAGCTTACGATCCTGAAGCAATGGATACGTTTAAGGCTGCTACATCCGAAAAAGTGATCGACAATATGGAGTTTATGGCCGATCGCGACAGCGTACTAAAAGATATTGATGCGCTAATTATTTGTACGGAGTGGAACGAGTTCCGCCGCCCCGATCTGGATAATTTCTCAAAACATATGAAAGCTCCCGTTATTTTTGATGGCCGAAATCTATATGATCTAAAGCGAGCGAAAGAAGCCGGTTTAACGTATTTTAGTGTTGGTCGTCCTGTCGTTAAGCCGTAATTGCAACGGGTTTTAGTATACAGTCGATGGCAATTACATAACCGTATTTAAAAAGTGAATGGCAAAAAAACGAGTTCTTATAACAGGTGGTTCGGGATTCTTAGGGTCACATCTGTGTGATAAATATATTCATGAAGGATATCATGTAATCTGCATGGATAATTTATTAACCGGATCTGAAGATAACGTTTCGCACCTGTTTGGGAACGAAAATTTTGAATTTCACAAACATGATGTTACAAACTACGTTTATGTAAAAGGCGATCTGGATATGGTATTACACTTTGCCTCTCCGGCATCGCCCATTGACTATTTAGAGATGCCGATACAGACGCTGAAGGTTGGTTCGTTGGGAACCCATAAAGTGCTGGGGCTTGCCAAGGAGAAGAATGCCCGATTTGTTCTTGCATCAACTAGCGAAGTTTATGGAGATCCCAATGTTCACCCTCAAGATGAAGATTACTGGGGAAACGTAAATCCAATAGGATCGCGCGGTGTATACGATGAGGCAAAACGTTTTGCCGAAGCGATGACCATGGCCTATCATCGGTTTCATGGAATTGATACCCGAATTGTGCGGATATTTAATACATACGGAAGTCGAATGCGACTATATGACGGCCGAGCACTTCCCACATTCATGCGTCAAGCGCTGAATGGAGAACCGTTAACAGTGTACGGAGATGGATCCCAAACTCGCTCATTTACGTATGTTGATGATCTTGTAGAAGGTATTTACAGGCTATCTATGAGTGATGAAATTGAGCCGGTAAATATTGGCAACCCGGATGAAACAACAATACGGGAATTTGCCGAAGAGATTATTGAAGTGACCGGCAGCAGCAGCAAAATTGTATATGAAGAGCTGCCTGATGATGACCCCCAGGTTCGCCAGCCCGATATCTCCAAGGCGAAACGAGTACTCGACTGGGAACCGAAAGTAGAACGTAGAGATGGGCTTATAAAAACACTCGATTATTTTAAGGAACAGGTTTTACGAGCAAATGCCTGAAAAAAAACTGATTGATCTCTATCCGTACCGCTTAACCGATGTTAATCCCGAGTTTCTGATTTTTAGACGGGCAAAAGGGAAAGTGTACCACAAGCAGTGGCGAATGGTTGGCGGCAAAGTAAAACCGGGAGAGACCTATTGGCAAGCAGCACTGCGCGAGCTCAAAGAGGAGACCGCAATAACACCCGAAAGACTCTGGACGATCCCGAGTATAAACCAATTTTATGAACATTCATCAGATACGATCCACTCCATTCCGGCGTTTGCAGCAGAAGTAGGGGCCCAAGAAGCTCCTCAACTGGATGATGAACACTCGGACTTTAAATGGATTAAGGCTGAAAACGTAGAAAAATATATTTTATGGCCGGAACAAAGAAGGCTGATTCATCTTACAAATCAAATCGTAACTACAAATCAAATCCTGGACGATTGGCTCGTACCATTTCAATCCTGATACCGCTACTTCTTCTTATTACCGTTTTTTCGGTTGAAAAAACTGAAGCCCAAAGCGGTGATTATGAACTACTTCCCGCTCCCGATCTTTGGTATAATGATGTGGATGGAATTCGGGTAGGAGTGCGAGTAAAAGGCGAAATGCGCGGATCATTCGGCGATGGCCCACATCGCCTCGATGCGGGATTGTGGCTCGGGACCTGGTTCCCTTCAAGCCCGGTTTCATACAGGGTTCAGTACACCAATCCGATTGACAGATGGTCCGATTATGGCAGTGAAGCGAACTACCAAGCCACCTCTATGATTCGAACGGGATATCACACACATGGGCTTGGCCTTAACAAACGGTGGCAACCCGGGTTTGATGAACGTCGCTACCGAGAGGTGGGAATCCATACTAATTACGAAAGACGCTTTGATGATGAATATACGGCGTTTCCGAACCTATGGAGCGACCAAGATAAAGTATTGACACAGCTTAGCTACAGTTCGCAAACCGAAAACAGATTTGGTTGGTTAACAACCTCTGCTACCGGTTCATACCAATATCTGGATGACTCTTTTGGCGTATTCCAGGCATCAGCCACACAGCAAATCCCAATGAGCGAAAATTGGGGCCTGCGGGTTCGGTCGTTTGTAGGGGTGGCATCAAACCAAACTGCACCGGAATATCTGTTTTCCAGAAGTTCAGCTCCGGCAATTTCGTGGATGGATAATGGCATGACTCGGGCCAAAGGAACGATTCCTCAGCCCTGGATGACATCAGGAAATTTTCAAGTAGCGGGCGGAGCAAACCTCAGAGGATATACGAACAGCGACATTGAGTCGTTCCAAGATCCCAACGGTTCACCATTTTTGATGAACTCAATTGGAGCGTTCAATACTGAGTTTGATTATCCAAACCCGATTGGACTACTATTTCGACAGGTGCCGTATTTGTCAGATTTTCTCACTTTTAGATCGTATCTGTTTTATGATGTTGGAACATCACTCGGGTTTACCGAAAACGAAACCGACGAAATTTTTGCCGATGCCGGAGCCGGTTTTGCTCTAACCTTTAACGTGCCGGACTATCACGGCAAACCGCGAGGATTTGTATTCCGATACGATATTCCATTTTGGCTGTCTGAACCAGGAATGGAAGATGCATTTTCATACAGGAGTCTATTCGCCTTTGGTGCGGTAATCTCTTTTTAATCTACTATTATGGGTATACGCTACACGATAATCCCATTTATTCTCTTATTTGCTTTTTTATCGGCCTGTACGACCAGTAAATGGACCGTTATAGACGAGCACGCCATCGATGAAGAGGAAGATCCGGAAATAATAAGTGAAACAGACATCCTGGAAATCAGGGAGTATCCAACGATAGAATCTCCGATTGTTACTTTTGCTCCGTACAGCCTTGTTGAAAAAGAGTATACTGAACGAGTGAAAATTGAGCGGTTTGTACAGGAGTATCGTCCGCGCTGGGGATTTACCACGGTAGCTTTAGCCGGTTCCGCGTTTGCGTTTTCTGCCGCCAACACCGGTTTAATTTTAGACTCGCCCACCCAAACACAAAAAATCGGGTTTAATGCCGCCGGCAGTGTGCTCGGAATTTTGGCATTTACCAATTTAAGACCTGTGGGAGATTCCATTCCATCCGGCGAGACGCGTTTTCTACGCAGCTCGGGAACCAAGGTGGAAACCGATACAGTGCAAGTATCGGCCGGGGAGAATGAAAACGTGTTTATGGAAGTAACCTATAAAGATGAAGTAATTTTTGCGGACGATGATATCTCCTTTTCTGATGGAGTGATTGAGTTGAATGTGGGATCTTTTGCGAACATCATTAATGGTGATGTTGATAGTGACGCCGTTCTTGAAATCGGAACGGAGTATCGAGACAGGGCTCATCTTTTTACGGTGCCGGTAAACTCTTTTTTAGAGCCCTATTTTGAAGTAGAAGATCCTGTGGCACAGGTTCGAAGTTCAGCGTCCATCAACCCGGATAATATTATTGCAGAACTCGGGGAGGAGAGTTCGCTCCGTAAACTCGAGGATTACGATGATGATTGGGTTATGGTGGAGTATGGGTCAGAGGATGCGTTTATTTTACGTAGCAGTGGAACTGTGCAGTGGCGTGCGCGGACCGATTCCGACTCTGCACTTCTTGTTGAACTGGCGGACCTGCCGTTTGGGGAAATAGATGTAGAAAACTCACTGCCGATTTTAAAACAGCGGAATGAAGCGGACCGGGCGTTCATCATCTCGAATGCATCGGGGAATCAGCTTGGCACTCGTCCCTTTTTAAATCGCAGCCATCAGCTGTATCGCCACTACATGAAAACATCGCTGCAAATGGCTGATGAACAAATTGTTGACATGAGTGAAACTAATCAGCAGAATTGGCCTGATGATCTTGGTGCTTGTGGTGAAATGTCGGGTGGAAATGCTATTGTTTTTCTAACGGGATATGCTGCTTCGGTAATTGAAGATGGAAGTCGACAGCTCCAGATGGTCTACGAAAATATAGATGGAGAGCACTCGGGTATTATTTTAACAGATTTAATAGAGCAGATTACGAACTGTTCTCCCGAAAAGCTTTTTGTGTTTGCCGATCTCGAGTATGTACAGATTGATGATGATTTACAGCAGGTATCATCTCGGAATGGTGGATCGGGAACGCAGCAGGTGGTGGCAGATAGGATATTGCGTATGATGCCCAACGCGGTCGTTATATTTGGGAATACTACGTCGCAGCAGCCCTCACTTTATAGTGGTCGGCTCGAAGATGATAAACGGCACTATCTGTTTCCATACTTTTGGGCAGAGGCTATAAAACAGAGAAAAACGCAAATGTCGGACCTGATTCGTCACCTCGAAAATAATATTGATTACACCTCCCGCCGCCTGCAGGATCGACCCCAAGAGGTTCGAGCATTTGGTAATTTTACATTAAACATTGCCCAGTAATGACCGGTTGGACGTTTATTCTGCTGAGTGCAGGGTGCTCAATATTGATTGCCCACTTTTTAAAACTAATTGAGTTTAAAAAGCTAAGCACGATGCGTGTGTTGACGGTAAATTATGTTATTGCAAGCGCGGCAGCATTCCTGTTTCCGGGCAATGCTGCAGGTTTTAATCTGGAGATATCAACCGCATACCCGGCGTTAATACTCGCAGGAATTGTAGGGGTGATTTTTATCGCCAACTTTTTCATCTACAGCAAATCGGTGGATTATAACGGAGTCGGAATCAGCGTTGCGGCTATGAGAATTTCGCTTATTATTCCGGTTCTCCTCTCTACACTATGGTATTTAGAGCTGCTTTCAACTCGTCAATGGATTGGAGTGGTAACGGTGTTTGCGGCTCTGTTTATGCTTCTGCCCAATAAGCGTAAAATGTTGCGCGAGCCGCTCAGTGCAGCGTGGCTTTTGGTTCTGCTCTTTTTAGGTACCGGTCTCGGGGATGGATCACTTAAAATTTACGAAGTGGAGTATGCCCAACTGTTAAGTAAACAGCAGTTTATGGGATTTGTATTCTTAAGCGCCATGGCTGTTGGGTTGATGGTCATTGCGGTCCGGAAAAACTGGCAGTTCAATCGAAAAGAGCTGTTTTTTGGCGCCGCTATCGGAATTCCCAATCTATACTCAGCTATTTTTTTAATCGAAGCTCTTGAACGTTTAAACGGTGCAATTGTCTACAGCTCAATCAATCAATATTTTAGTTGTGCTGGGAGCTACTTTGTTAGGTATGATCCGCTGGGGCGATCGCCTCACCAAAATACAGTGGGGTGGAATNATTTTTACTCTGTTGGCTATTCTACTATTAATTTAGAGTCTAATGACCGAGNATTAGCTGATTAACTACATATACTATTCAAACTCAATAAAGATGAGATATGTGGTGATAAATTCTGGTAGGCCTTATTTCTACTTCACATTTATCTCTTATTTTACATTCTTGTTGAAATATTATTAGCTCAACCAATTTTGAAAGTATGGATGACAGTATCATTAAAAAGATCGAAGAGAAGGCAAAAGAGAAAAACCATCTGATTGTACTTCCGGAAGCAGCAAATGATGAACGAGTTTTAAACGCGGCGAATAAATTATCGGCAAATGGTGCGGCGACCCCTGTTCTCATCGAAAAAAGCAGTGATGTAAAAAAGTACGCCAAAGAGAATGGCATAGAGCTGGAGTCAGGAATTGTGTTGGTGGATATGGAAAAAACCGTGGATGTGGAGAGCCGGGTAGAGTTTTTCCGCGAGCGGCTGTCTCATAAAAATCCTACCGAAGATCAGCTGCAGAAGCTTGCCAACGATAAATTGATGACTGCAGGATGGATGGTTGCAACCGGGCGGGCTGATGGTGCCGTGGCGGGTTCTGTTGCTTCAACAGCTGATGTTATTCGCGCTGCACTACGCACGATCGGCGTAGCGGAGGGTGCAAAATTAATTTCGAGTACATTTTTAATGGAGTTGCCGAACGGCAAAGTAATGACCTATGCAGATTGTGGTGTAATGCCATATCCTGATGAACATCAACTGGCCGACATTGCCATCAGTTCCGGTAAAACGCATCAGGCTCTTACAGGTTCGGAGCCATCCATCGGGTTTCTCTCATTTTCAACCAAAGGGAGTGCACAACACGAACGGGTGGAACTTGTGAAGAGTGGATTGGAAATTGCGAAATCTGCAAAACCGGAATGGAAAATAGATGGCGAATTTCAGTTTGATGCACTTTTTGTGCCCGAAGTNGCAAAACGAAAAGCTCCGGAGTCTGAAGTGGCGGGAAATGCGAACGTTTTCATCTTCCCCAATCTGGATGCGGGAAACATCGCCTATAAAATTACAGAAAGAGTAGGGGGCGCTACCGCCATCGGTCCAATTCTGCAGGGGTTGAAAGCACCCTACATGGATCTCTCCCGCGGCTGCAGCTCGGATGATATCTATTATGCCGCCTGTATCGCGTCTGTACTGAAATAAAATCTCAAAAAAAGGTGTCATCCCGCAGTTGATGCGGGAGCTCCTATCGTTATTTAGGCAGGGGTTGCTGTGTCGGAACACAGCACGACAAATGTGTTGATGAGATTTTTTGATCTACACCCATCTAATCAAATTCATAATTTTACGCTTTTCTATAATTCGTTCTTATAGAATATATAAGAGTAATCAATTAGCTCATGAGTCGTAGAAGAGGGATCTTGACTTAGCGAAGGAAACGTTTCAAACCCTTCCGAAAATTGCTTATATTTATTCATTCCAAATAAGCATAGATGATGAAATGTTAGTCAGCATGAACTGTGCATAGTTTTTGAATGTTTTGATTAACGATTAATGTCAATTTTTTAAAGCTTGATCCAACAATGAGTGAGACAAAAGAATTAGAGTCGATGATTGGAGAGGAGTACAAATATGGCTTCTCCACAGATATTGAATATGAAGATTTTCCGAAGGGATTAAATGAAGATATTGTTCGGAAAATTTCTGCAATTAAAGAGGAACCGGAGTGGATGACCGAGTTTCGTTTAAAAGCTTTTCGTAAGTGGGAAAAAATGGAAGAGCCGGACTGGTTCAACGCCACGTACGAAAGTCCCAAATTTGATGAAATTCAATACTACTCATCGCCAAAGGATAAGCCGAAGGTAGATAGTCTTGATGATATCGACCCAAAAATTAAAGAAACTTACGACAAACTCGGTATCCCCCTGGAAGAGCAGAAAATGCTCTCAGGTGTAGCGGTGGATGCAGTATTTGACAGTGTTTCAATTTTCACCACGTTTAAAGAGAAACTGGCTGAAGCAGGAGTGATTTTCTGTTCCATATCTGAAGCGATTAAAAAGTACCCCGAGCTTGTGAAGAAGTACATGGGCTCAGTAGTACCGGCGCAGGATAACTTTTACTCAGCATTAAACTCAGCGGTTTTCTCTGATGGATCTTTCTGCTACGTACCGAAAGACACCATCTGCCCGATGGAGCTTTCTACATATTTCCGTATCAATAACATGGATTCAGGACAGTTTGAGCGAACGCTCATTATTGCCGAAGAGAATAGCCATGTAAGTTACTTGGAAGGGTGTACCGCCCCCATGTATGACAAAAATCAGCTGCACGCTGCGGTTGTAGAGCTTGTGGCGATGGAAAATGCTGAAATTAAGTACTCTACCATTCAGAACTGGTATTCCGGTAATGAAGAAGGGGTAGGTGGTATTTTTAATTTTGTGACCAAACGAGGACTCTGCAAAGGGGATAACTCAAAAATTTCCTGGACGCAGCTGGAGACAGGTTCTGCAGTTACGCTTAAATATCCAAGTGTAATTATGAAAGGGGATAATTCCGTTGGTGAATTTTTCTCCGTAGCGGTAACCAGTAAACGTCAGCAGGCGGATACCGGTACAAAGATGATCCACATTGGTAAAAACACGAAAAGTACCATCATATCAAAAGGGATCTCTGCCGGGGAGTCCGATAATAGCTATCGTGGTGAGGTGAAAATCAGTAAAAAAGCGGAGAATGCACGAAACTACTCACAGTGCGATTCAATGCTGATAGGCCAAACTTCAGGTGCTCACACATTTCCATATATAGAATCTGCAAATCCAACCGGAAAGGTTGAGCATGAGGCTACGACCTCCAGAGTTGGAGAGGATCAAATCTTTTACCTGCAACAGCGTGGCTTAAGTGAAGATGATGCCATTTCGCTGATTGTAAATGGATTCTGTAAAGAAGTATTGAAAGAATTGCCTATGGAATTTGCAGTTGAAGCGAATAAACTGCTCGGCATTAAGCTTGAAGGAAGCGTTGGATAATTCTTCGAGTTGAATTATTGTCTTCCCCGAATTTAGTTGGGAAGA
>SL_3KL_010_SEDDRAFT_10000208_pt1 | contig 43621 bp, 42 predicted proteins | sample SodLakKL_010_SED_2_FD_10381 | JGI IMG/M metagenome (IMG submission 10381) | reverse complement strand
TCTCATTCGATTATCTCTTTCAATTTTATATCTTAGCTTCACTTACTTTGAGCAAAGCCTGTGATTTGTTCAATCCATTGAACTTAACCGAAAAGAATTATGACAGATCTTTTTTTTAAAAAACTCAAATTATTAACACTCATCTTTCTATTCCCGGCCTTTATCGTCATGTGTACTACTGCCAATGGCCATAACGATGATTTCGTATCCATCTTTAACGGCCAGGACCTTACCGGATGGATTATTCCGGAAGGTGATGGCGGGCACTGGCAGGTTATTGACGGTGTCATCGATTATGATGCATTGAGCCAGGCTGAAGGTGACAAAAACCTCTGGACTGAAGATGAATATGGTGATTTTATTTTACGTATTGACTGGCGATTGAAAGATACTCCATTTATCAATCCAAACGTACCGATCATTCGTCCGGATGGTTCTCATCAGCTCGATGCAAATGGTGAGATTATCAGGATGGCTGTACCTGATGCCGATTCAGGCATCTATTTGCGTGGCATGCCAAAAGCCCAGGTTAATATCTGGACCTGGCCGATTGGTTCTGGTGAAGTTTACGGATACAGAATGGACTCTGATATGCCCCCGGAAGTGGTTGCCGGTGTTACACCTTCAACTTTTGCCGACAATCATATTGGTGAGTGGAATACATTTGAGATAACCATGGTGGGAGATCGCTTAACTGTTGTTTTGAATGATCAAACAGTTATAGACGATGTACAACTTCCTGGTGTAAATGATAGCGGGCGAATAGCACTTCAGCATCACGGCCATAAAGTGGACGGTGAATGGGCAAGCTCTCCATCCCTGGTGCAATTCCGAAATATTTATATCAAAGAGTTATGACTGTTTTCAGGTGTCTGAACAAGCATATCAATGCTTGAATTATATCCCTGAGATGTTATCTTGATTTTTCTTTCAACATGAACCAAATGATTAGATAAAGCGACATGAAACTTTCTTTAAAAATTTTTCCAATCGTATTCCTCGTTGCTGCCATGACAGCCAATTGTCAAAATTCCGAACAGGTCACAGATCCTGAACTAACAGAAATTTGGGAACCTCAACCACCAGTTGTTGAGCCCGGACATTATTCATCAGAAGCACCTTCTGATGCGATCATATTGTTTGACGGAAGCTCTTTCAACAACTGGATGTCTACAGATGGTTCTGATGTCGAATGGACTCTGGAAGATGGATATATGACTGTTGCACCGCAAACCGGTGATATCATAAGCAGGCAGGAATTTACTGATGTCCAGCTTCATGTTGAATGGCGCGCACCTGACGTGATTGAAGGCGAAGGCCAGGGCCGTGGTAACAGCGGTATCTTTTTGCAGGACCGCTATGAAGTGCAGGTTCTTGATAACTGGGAAAACCCCACGTATTCCAATGGAATGGCAGGAAGTATCTATAAACAACATATTCCGCTTGCAAATCCGGCTAAACGACCTGGTGAGTGGCAGGCTTATGATATCTTTTTCCGTGCACCACGATTTGATGATGCAGGCAATGTAGATGAACCTGCCAGGATAACAGTTATCCTGAATGGTGTTTTGGTACAGAATAATGTTGAAGTTTTTGGCCCTACACGTTACATCGGCCCGCCTGAATATGAAGCACACGGCCCTGCCGGAATTCGGCTACAGGATCACAGCGATTATGTAAGTTTCCGAAATATCTGGGTACGGGAGCTCGATAATGAAATTATGGAATCGGTCGATATCTGGAGAGATTGAGAATATTCTTTCAAAAATTTGTCTGGTTTCCTAAACCAGAACTATTTTTTCACTTTTGAAAAAAGAGCAGGGTACACCTTGTTTGAATTTTGAAATAACCATAAAATCGCAGAGTCTCAGATCCGGTGGATACACACGGAAAATGAGTCAACTGCCATCCACACAAATTACTGGCTCTGCGATTTTTATGGTTTAAAATTCCAATTCACCACCATGACAATAGGTCCTGGTTAATGTTAATCAGGATTTGTCGGGTTGAACTTCTTCGTAATTAAAGATCAGATCATACCTTGTGCCATGTCTTGTATCAATAAACATCTCTGCTTCGAGCTGCTTGGCAAGTGTTTTAATCAGAGTCATACCAAGGGATTTGGATTTTAAATCATTATGATTTTCAGGCAACCCTATTCCATTATCACCGATACTCAACTTTAGCTGGCTATCTGTTTTTTTGAATGATATGGTAATTACACCCTGCCGGTCATCGGGAAATGCATGCTTCAATGAATTCGTAATAATTTCATTTAGCAATAAACCACATGGAATAGCCTGTGTGATTGTGAGAGGTACCGGCTCAGCATCAATATTAATCTGAACTGGCTTTTGTGTTGAGAAGTGTGATTTTTTGATTACATCCAGCAGTTCATTGATATAAACATCAAACTGAATTTCTGATAGCCTTTCACTCTGGTAGAGTTTTTCATGAATTAAAGCCATCGAATTAATTCTCAACTGGCTGTCTTTGAGTACTTTCTTGGCTTCTTCATTTTCAGTGTTATAACCCTGAAGTTCAAGAAGTCCTGTGATGACAGCGAGATTATTTTTTACCCTGTGATGAATTTCTGCAAGGAGTACTTCTTTTTCTTTTAACGATCTATTTACCTCTTCTTCGGCTTTTTTCTGATCTGTTATATCTACATAAATTCCATATACAGCTATTGTTCGGTCATCTACACTCACCGGCACACCATAAATCAGCACATCTACTGGAGAGCCATCTTTTCTGACCCGGCGTGTGCTGAACTCAAAAGTCTTATTGCTTTTTGTGAGAGTTTGAGCTTCCTCCTCTTTCCCTGGTGGAACAATAAGTTTATCGAGATTTAATCCGATGATTTCTTTTTCAGTAAAACCAAATATTTCTTCGAACCCCCTGTTAATCATCTTCACTTCCTGATGTTCATCAAGCATGGCAATACCGATCGGAGCATTTTTGAAGAGCTGGCGGAACATCTCCTCACTTTCCTTGATTCGTTCTTGTCGGTAAAACTGATCGGTCACATCTCTGACTATACCAATCACGACCTGCTCCCCGAAATAAAACCCGGGATTCAGTTCTACTTCTTTCGGGAAAATTTCTCCGTTTCTTCGCCGCCCCCACCATTTAAATCTTTGAGGTTCACCGTTAAGAGCCCGATTAAAAAACTCATCCATTTCTTCATGGTTAACCTTTCCGGGAGCTCCAAGAACTTCGGGGTGTTTTCCGATGAAATAGGCTTTATCATACCCATAGAGTTCCACAGCACCATCATTAACTTCAAGAAAGGTACCGTTTTTATCCTGTATGTAGATGGCATCTCCAATAGAATCGAAAAGCGTTTTGTAGCTTTCAAGTGATATCCTGAAATTATCAAGAGCCGTTTTTTGATTTAAACTATCAAGTATGACTCCAATCACTGCAGGTTTATTGTTCAATACAATCCTGGAACCAAACATCTGAATGTTGACCACTTTTTTATTCTTTGTGATCACTCTGAAATCCAGATCGAATGACTCAATTGTGGTATCGAGCCAACGCTCTCTTAAGTCGATGAGAAGTTCCATATCATCGGGATGAACAAGATCAAGAGGATCTATTTCGTTCAATAATTCCTCTTCCCTGTAACCAAGCAACTGGCATAATTTGGAATTTACGTATTTCAACTGCATTTCCTGAAGCAGATAAATCCCAACCATCGATGTTTCCGTTAATCCACGAAACCTCTCTTCCTTTTCTTTAAGATGGTCACTAACATTTTCATCTGTTAAATCATCAATCATAACCTGTACCCATTATCATATATACCCTATGGTTGCCAATAGCTTACATAATACATCAATAAAATTTTAAAAACGATGGAACCGGCAAATTCAACTTTCAGCCATCCATGCCAATCAGGAGAATTAAATACACTCCGAGAAACTAAAAAATTATTTTGTCAACACATCAGAAATAAGATGATTTTAACGTATACACGTCAACTTTCACATAACATGAATGAAGTACCTTTTTCCCTTGTATCAGGCTTAATGATTTTGTAAAATCATGGTTTATCGGCAGATAACCTTTTGTTATTTTACTTCTACATTTTCAAAAATAAATTATTAGCAGAGTTTCCACCACACACATATGCCCGTAGATCTTATTACGCTGACCTTTCCAGACGGTGCTGAAAAGAAATTTAATAAAGGTGTAACTGGTTTTGAAGTAGCCGAATCCATCTCCAAAGGCTTGGCCAGAAACGCTCTGAGTATTACACATAATGGAAAAATCCTTGATCTTGACCGGCCGATCACCGAAGATGGAACGGTCGAAATAAATACCTGGGACTCAGAGGATGGACAGTATACTTTCTGGCATTCATCAGCACATATCCTTGCTGAAGCTGTTCAGGAATTATACCCGGACGCAAAGTTTGGCATAGGCCCTCCTATTGAAAACGGATTTTATTACGATATCGATTTCGGTGATTCCAGCATCAATAATGAAGATCTGCCAGGTATTGAAGAGAAGATGATTGAACTGGCTCGTAAGAAATCAAAGTTTGAACGGAAGGAAGTTTCAAAAAAGGATGCACTGCAGTATTACGAAAAGAAAGGAAATGAATATAAGATCGATCTGATCAGCCAACTTGAAGATGGTACCATCACATTGTATGAACAGGGAAATTTCACTGATCTCTGTAAAGGCCCTCATATACCTGATACCGGTATTATTAAAGCGGTAAAACTGACAAATCTGGCCGGAGCTTATTGGCGCGGAGATGTAAAAAGTAAACAGCTTACCCGTATCTATGGAATTAGTTTTCCCAAGCAAAAATTGTTAACTGAGTATTTGAATCAGCTTGAAGAAGCAAAAAAACGGGACCATAAAAAACTCGGTAAAGAGCTTGGAATTTACCAGATGGACCACTTCGTAGGTAGTGGCCTGCCGATGTGGCTGCCCAATGGCACTGTAATTCGGCGAACACTTGAACAGTTTTTACGACAGCTTCAGATTGAACGGGGTTATAAAGAGGTAATTACACCTCATATTGCAAATATCGAATTATATAAGAAATCAGGGCACTATCCATATTATAAAGATTCCCAATTCAATCCTATGGATGTGGATGATGACCAGTACATGCTTAAACCAATGAATTGCCCACATCATCACAGGATTTATGATCATGAGTTACGCAGTTACCGGGACTTACCGTTAAGACTCGCAGAATTCGGAACCGTATATCGTTATGAACAATCTGGTGAACTGAACGGGTTGTCGCGTGTTCGCGGTTTCACACAAGATGATGCCCATATTTATTGTACTCATGACCAGCTTAAAGAGGAAATCAAGCACACGATTGAACTGACACAAATTGTATTTAAAACGTTCGGAATGCCGGTTGATATCCGCCTCTCCTATCGTGACGAAAACAATGAAAAATACGGAGGAGATCTTGAATTCTGGGAGCGGGCTCAGTCTGAAATCAGGGAAGTATCTGATGAAATGAAGCTGGATTACCAGATTGCCGAAGGAGAAGCCAGTTTTTATGGCCCAAAAATCGACTTTATCATCAGGGATGCAATTGGCCGAAAATGGCAGCTCGGAACCGTTCAGGTAGACTATGTGATGCCGGAACGTTTTGACCTTACATATATCGGTTCAGATAATGAAAAACACCGGCCGGTTATCATCCACAGGGCTCCATTTGGTTCTATGGAGAGGTTTGTAAGTATTCTAATTGAACATTTTGCAGGGAACTTTCCATTGTGGCTGGCACCTCTTCAGTTTAAAGTAATCCCCGTCTCTGACGACTTTCTTCCCTACTCTTTGTCCTGTGCTGAAAAACTGAAAAAGCATGGATTCAGAGTCGAAACAGATGAACGAAATGAAAAAGTAGGTGCAAAAATCAGGGATGCAGAAACGTCAAAAACTCCCTATATGTTAATCATTGGTGAGAAAGAAGAAAAAAATCAAACCGTATCAGTGAGAAGACATAAACTTGGAGATATTGGAACTTTTCCTTTTTCTGATTTTATTTCTAATGTAGAGAAAGAGGTTGCTGAGAAGCATATGCCTCCGGAATCTGACAATTAAACCAAAACTAAACGACGAGGATAATTATCGCAAAAAGAAGACCTTCACGACCGCGCTCCAGGCGCGATGACGATCGACCAAAAATCAATGCAGAGATCCGGTCAACTACAGTCCGGGTAATCAAACCAGACGACAGTCATGAAATCGCTGAAATTGACCGTGCACTTGAAATCGCAGAATCTTTTAACCTTGACCTGGTTGAGATAGCTCCGGATGCCAAACCACCTGTTTGCAAGGTGATCGATTTTGGCAAGTTTATGTACGAAAAAAAGAAAAAGGAAAAAGAAGCCAAGAAGAAACAGCATACCATGCAGGTAAAAGAGCTTCGTTTCCGGCCGAATACAGATGACCACGATTTGGAATTTAAAACACGCCATGCAAGAGGATTTCTTGACGATGGTGATAAAGTAAAAGCTACTGTTCAATTTCGGGGACGTGATATGCTCTATACTGAGAAGGGTGAAGAACTACTCAATAATCTCGCAGAAGAGCTTAGTGATATAGCAGAAATCGAATCTAAACCAACGATGGAAGGCCGGCGTATGATTATGATCCTTACCCCGAGCAAGAGTTCATGATTTGATTGTCAAACAATTTGAAAAGCCTTATCTTGTAAATCTTTATAATTTTATACATCGACAGATTTATGCCTAAGATGAAATCCAACAGTGGCGCCAAGAAACGTTTTAAAGTTACCGGAAGCGGTAAAATCAAGCGCAAAAAGGCATTTAAAAGCCACATTTTAACAAAAAAGAATAGTAAGCGTAAGCGTCAGCTTGGTAAGGATACTTTAGTACATCCTACCAACGAAAAGGCCATCAAGAAAATGATACCTTACGACGTATAATATAAACAGTAACTATAACATCTAAACGTTTAGAAAATGCCACGTTCAAGAAACTTAGTGGCTTCCCGTCGCCGTCGCCGCAAAATATTAAAGCAGGCGAAAGGTTACTGGGGCAAACGTAAAAACGTTTATACCATTGCTAAAAATGCGGTTGAAAAAGGGTTGCAATACCAATACCGCGACAGGAAAGTCCGTAAACGGAACTTCCGTAAGCTTTGGATTATTCGGATTAACGCAGCCGCCAGGTTAAACGGGACCACTTACTCCAAGCTCATACACGGCTTGAAAAAAAATAATATTGAAATCAACCGTAAAATGCTCGCTGATATTGCGGTGCGTGATCCGGAGACTTTTTCAGCAATTGTTAATGAAGCTGTAAACTAAAGTCCGATTTTATCTTAAACCGGCAGATCTGGGTAACAGGTTTGCCGGTTTTTTTTTGCCTTATAATTGAATAACATCTACCTGTTCCAAATAATTAGATAATTTGCTTTTAATACATGATTGATCAGATTAAGGATCTCAAAAAAGAGATTGAAAGTACTGAAATTACTGATGAAGATAGTCTTGAAACATTCCGGCTAACCTACCTTTCAAGAAAAGGTAAAGTTCAGTCAATGTTCGGACAAATGGGAAAAGTCCCTAAAGAAAATCGTGCTGTCGTCGGTAAAGCGATGAATGAAGTCAAACAACTCGCGGAGTCCCGGTTTCAGGATGCAAAAGATACTCTGAACCGACGGGAAGACCAGATTTTTAGTGCAACTGATGATATAACTTTACCGGTTGCACCTGCTTATTCCGGGTCATTGCATCCACTCACCAAAACACTCAATGAAATGAAGCAGATTTTCTTCAGGCTTGGTTTTGATGTTGCTGACGGGCCTGAAATTGAAGATGACTTCCATAATTTTACTGCTCTCAATTTTCCACCTGATCACCCTGCAAGGGATATGCAGGATACCTTTTTTATACATAAATCGGACGATGACTCATCAGAAGATCTTGTCATGCGCACACATACTTCTCCGGTTCAGATACGTTTGATGAAAGATACCCCTCCCCCTATCAGATCGGTTATTCCCGGCCGTGTTTTCAGAAATGAAGCTGTGACTGCCAAATCTTATTTTCAGTTCAATCAGATGGAAGGGCTCTTCGTTGACAAAAAAGTTACTATGGGAGAACTTATCGAAACACTGGTGATGTTTGCTAAAATGATGTATGGAACGGATGTAAAATACCGTGTTCGTCCCTCCTTTTTCCCATTCACTGAACCAAGTATTGAAATGGATGTATGGTGGGGCTCTGAATTCGATGGCCAATGGCTTGAAATTCTTGGTGCCGGCATGGTTGATCCCAATGTATTTGAATCTGTAGGTCTTGACCCGGAACAATATACAGGATATGCATTTGGAATGGGTGTTGACCGGATCGCCATGCTTCGTTATGGAATAGACGACATCCGAACATTATATGAAAATGATATTCGGTTTTTGAATCAGTTCTCCGCATGATTGCCACTAAACAGATTACATAAAATTCGACTACCTGATAATGTCCGGTATAATTTTAGTTTTACTGATGGTTCACAAGCATTTATTACATTTTTGACCTAATAATTTTTGGCATAAAAAATGAAGATTTCCTATAACTGGCTATTAAATTACATTGATACTGACCTTAATCCTTTAGAAATATCACAAAAGTTAACGCTTTCGGGGCTTGAAGTTGAAGAAATAGAAATATTTGGTTCTGACTTCGAGAACTTTGTAGTCGGTGATGTGATACATGTCATGGATCACCCATTTGCTGACAAGCTTAAGCTTTGTAAAGTGGATATCGGAAATCAGGAGGTACAGATAGTTTGTGGAGCCGATAATGTTGAAACCGGCCAGAAGGTACCGGTAGCCACAATAGGAGCTACGATACCGGTTCCGATGAAAGACGGTTCCAGATTGAAAGTCAAAAAAGTAAAAATAAGGGGTGAAATTTCTGAGGGTATGATATGTTCCGAATCAGAACTGGGGATCAGTGATGATCATTCCGGTATTATGGTATTAAACCAAAAATTCGATCCCGGAACACCTTTGAATAAAGCGCTAAACCTCAGAAAAGATACCATTTTTGAGATTGGCCTGACCCCAAATCGTCCGGATGCATCCTGTCATATAGGTGTTGCAAGAGATCTTGCTGCTGTATTGGATATTCCTTATAAAAACCCATATGATAAAAAACTGAAAAGTTCTGACAGCCTCGATCATTTGGTAGATATACAAATCAGTGAAGAAAATAAATGCCATCGATATGTTGCAAAAATTGTCAAAAATGTATCGGTAAGTGAATCTCCGGGCTGGTTAAAGAACCGGCTGCGATCAATCGGTTTACGACCGATTAATAATGTTGTAGATGCTACCAATTTTATTTTGCATGAAATTGGCCAGCCCTTACATGCTTTCGACTATCATAAACTGGAAGGCCAAAAAATTGAGGTGAAGTCATTCTCCGAATCACGTGAATTTACAACGCTTGATGGAGTTAAGAGAAAAGTTCCTGCAGGTACTCTATTTATATGTGATGGTAGTCAGCCGGTTGCTATTGCCGGGGTCATGGGTGGATTGGACAGTGAAGTTACCGTAATTACAAATACCATTCTGATTGAGAGTGCATATTTTGACCCATCGGCCATACGTAAAGCATCAAAAAACCTTGCTTTGCAAACCGATTCGTCATACCGTTTTGAGAGAGGTATTGACCCTAATTTAGCCAGAAAAGCATGTGAACGTGCTGCTGCTCTGATTGCTGAACTTTCCGGCGGAAGCATCGTGGATGGATGTACAGATGTACATCCTGTTAAAACCGATTCTATTACAATCCCCCTTCGGATTCAAAGATTAAATCAATTACTTGGCACCAAACTCGATGTATCCTATGTGGTCAGAGTTCTAAATGCACTCGAAATCGAGACGAAAACAAGAGGAACAGACAAACTCGACTGCATAATACCGACTTTCAGGCCTGATCTGACCCGCGAAGTCGATTTGATTGAAGAAGTTGGCAGAATATATGATTATAACAATATCCCCAAACCTGATACAGCTCCTTTTATCACTCCTGCCCCGATCAGCAACTGGGAAAAAATGCATAACCGAGTTCAGCTTATAGCAACCCGGCTTATGTATAAAGAAATCACAACCAACTCGCTGTTATCAGATAAGGAAGAAGGTTATTTCAGTGATGAAGATACCCGGATACGAACGCTAAACCCGGTCTCCCAGGAAGCTACTACACTTCGAACAACTTTACTTGGCGGTTTTTTAAAAGCGTTATCATATAACCTGAATCGTAACGCCCGACAGCTTCGTTTTTTTGAAATCGGCCATGTCTATAAAAGAAGTGAAAAAGGAACCTGGATTGATGAAATTGAAGAACACAGTAAGTTATTACTCGGATTGTGTGGATTCAAATATACTGACAACTGGGCCAATGAAGCTGCCTTTTTCTCAGTATTTGATTTAAAATCGGATCTCGAATCACTCTTTCGACAGCTGGGCATATTCCAATATCTGAGAACAGAATCCAGCAGCCAGAACGAATTGTCTTATTTTCTCAATAACGATCAGGTAGCAAAATTAATCAGAATTCCTGATCATCTTACTGATGTTTTTGAACTCAACTACCCTGCTTTTGCTGCTGAGATTGACCTGACTGTCATTTATCAGAATGGGTTTGCTGATATCGATCAAACATTTGAACAAATATCAAAATACCCACCATTCGAATATGATGCCGCTTATACAGTAAATGCGCAGGTATCAGCAGGTGAATTAACTGACAGAATATACAGAACAGCAGGTGATAAACTTGTAAATCTTGAAGTATTTGATGTCTATGAAAGTGAAACCCTCGGAAAAGACAAAAAAAGTATTGCATTTCGGTTTACTTTTTTAGATCGTAATAAGACACTGACAATCAATGAAGTAGAACCTATTGTTCAGAAAATTACTCGGGCACTTGAGTCGGAACTTGGTGCAAATCTAAGATCCTAAAAAAAAATGTAGCTGTGAATGTACACAATCCCCTTTACGAACGATTTAATGATCTCTTAAAACAAGTACATATAGAAGTGGATCAGTTAAAAAAAGAAAAAAATCAACTGATCGAGGAAAATGAGAGATTAAAGAAGAAACTTGAGAAAGCTAATGATACTGAAAAACTTTTCTCAACACTGGGTGAACCGGAAAAAATCGCGTTGAAACAACAGATACATGGATTAATCAGAAAAATTGACCAACATCTGGAGGTTTAATCTATGAAATCGATCAAAGTTTCTATTCTTGGAAAACAGTATCCACTGAAAGTAGCGGATTCTGAAGTGGAGAATATGGAGAAGATTGCTCAGTTTGTCGATGAAAAGTTCAAATTGTACAGAAGAGAATTAAACAAACAACCTGAATCGACGATTATGGTTCTGGCTGCACTTAGCATAGCTGAAGAATTATTTGAGCTTCGCCAATCTGCAAATGAAATACATGATAATGAGAAAAAGCTGATGGAGAGTGTAAATTACAGTCTCGAAAAGTTATTGGAAGATTTTTCATAAGTTATTGAACCTCTTTATCATAAATAACCGGGGATGAATTATGAATTCACAATCTGCCAAATTTATAACTACGATAGTTGCAACTGTCTCATCAGGAATTCCGATTTGGACAATCTCATCACGAAATCTGAATTTAACTGACCCTTCCCTTTTTGGGATTCTGTTTCTGATTGGTATAGCAGTCACTGTTATCGCCAACCTGTTTTCCAACTTGAAACCAGGTGATTTAATCGGAGCCGTTACAGCCGGCTTCGCACTTTCAATTATCATGCGTTTTTTGGCTGATATGTTTTTTGGGACAAGTAATCTTTCCATGATCGGTTTGCAGTTAATCATCGCAACTGCAATCGGAGCCGTATCAGCATGGGTAGTTACGTTCGCAATGGGTTTTAAAAGTGAGAAGCAGCCTGTGAAAAAAAAATAGACTCCAAATTGTAAAAATTGCGACTGTTACAATTTTATTCATTTTTGATGCATCACTACAACTTACATTTTGTACCTTTACCCCACTCATATAACAGGTATACAGATTTGATATTCCTACATGTCCAAACCCCTGAAAGTATTATTTATTGCAGATATTGTTGGTGACCCCGGCCTGAAACTTCTGGAAACCATTCTGCCCGGTATTATCGACAAATACCAGGCCGATTTTGTTGTTGCCAATGCCGAAAACTCACACGAGGGCCGCGGAATTAATAAAAACATTGTAAAAACATTATATCAGCTTGGTGTTCATGTTATTACCGGAGGTAATCACTCTTTCGACAAATGGAAAATTTTTTCCTACATGAAGGAAGATAACAATTTGCTCCGGCCGCTTAACTATCCCAGGGGAAATCCTGGTTATGGGTATTGTGTAAGACATGTACCTGGAACTGACCATAAGATTGGAGTATTAAACTTACAGGGCAGAACGTTCATGCCCTCAATCGACGACCCCTTTTCAACAGCAGATTGGGCGCTTGAAAATATCAAAAAAGAAACCAATTTAATTATTGTTGATTTCCATGCTGAAGCGACGGCGGAAAAAATTGCACTGGCAAGCGAACTCGACAACCAGGTTTCACTTTTTATCGGAACACATACTCATGTACCCACGAATGATGCCAGAATACTACCTGGCGGAACCGGTTATATTACAGATGCAGGTATGACAGGCCCTTTTAATTCCGTTATCGGTATGGATACCCGAACATCTGTACTTCGGTTTACAAGAGGTACGCCACAAAAATATAAGATAGGAGACGGTGACAACAGAATGTGTGCTGTGTTTGCTGAACTTGATCCGGCTTCAGCAAAATGTATACACATTGAACCGGTTCTGTACCCTTCTTTTCAATTCAGTAATAAATGATCAATTACCAACAAATCGTTTTGGAAGCAGTAGAAATAAGTAAATCGTATCCTTCAAAATCCGGTTCCGGCATGCTTGAAGTATTAAACGAAGTGGATTTAAAAGTCCACAACTCAGAAATTGCTGCCATTATTGGATCAAGCGGGAGTGGTAAAAGTACTCTGCTTCACCTGCTTGGAGGGCTTGACCATCCGGATACTGGTGAGGTATACTGGGAGCAAAAACCAATTTTTAAATGGAAACAGGATAAACTTGCTGAAGAACGCAATCGACAGGTCGGATTTGTTTTTCAGTTTCATCATTTACTACCCGAATTTACCGCCATCGAAAATGTATATCTGCCAGGGTTGATTTCCGGAAAGCCCCTTAAAGAAGCTGAACAACGTGCAGCTTCTTTACTCGAAAAGTTGGGGATGTCAGATCGCACGGAACATCGGCCTTCCCAGCTTTCAGGTGGTGAACAACAGCGGGTAGCTATTGCAAGGGCACTTATGAATAATCCTTCAATTATTCTTGCTGATGAACCCACCGGTAATCTTGATGAGAAAAATACAGATATTATTTTAAATCAACTCATTGAACTACGGGAAACAGAACAGGTAGCAATGGTATTAATCACACATGAGAAAGAGATAGCTTCCAGATGTGATACCATATATGAACTCAAACAGGGGAAACTTCACAGATTTGAAGAGACTCATTAAAGTTGGTTTAAAGTAAAAACTATCATAACTTTTGCGCCTTAAATAGAACAGGATTTTTTTGATTTATGAGCAAGCTTAAACACGAGGATATGGAGCAGGATGTACTTATTGAGTACTCCTCGCGATTTTTACATTTTTATCGAAATAATAAAGCCATTGTTTGGGGGTCGGGTATCGGTTTTGTACTCGTTGTGGCCCTGATTATCGGTTATTTTATCTTTACTGCACAACAGCAGTCAGAAGCTGAAGTCCTGCTTGGAACTGCTGAACAGTATCTGATGGAAGGAGAATATGAGAGAGCATTATATGGAGATGAGGATGCATTTACTTTAGGTTTTGTTCAAATTGCTGACAATTACGGGCGCACAAATTCCGGAAATCTTGCTAATTATTACGCAGCAATCGTTTATTATGAACTGGAGGAATTTGATCAGGCACTCACCTATATTGATCGATTCAATCCTCCGAGAGGAATTATGGGAGTCGGGCCAATATCACTGCATGCAGTGATACTGAGTGAACTTGGAGAACACGAGGCTGCAGCTCAAAAATTTATAGAGGCGGCTTACTGGGATGAAAATGAATCAACCACACCTTATAATCTGCTTGAAGCTGCTATCTCTTACGAAACGATTGGTGAGTATAATAATGCTCTTGAACAACTCGATATTATTATTGCTGATTATCCCGATAGCCCGATTTTCACAGATGCAGAACGAATGAAAGGAATGATTACAGCGAGATCCTGAGTTGTAACTCGCACCAAACCGATTGTTTCAGAACCGATTGAACTGATCTGTTTTGAGTAAATGTTGATCCTCATCAACTTTATAGCCAATATTGCAGCATAGATTCCGTTTTTATAATAATTCTGTTACATTGAATTTGAAAACGGAGTAATCGATGATACAGACATTTCGCCTTTTAGTAATTGGTATTGCTTACCTCTACTTTTTACTTCTCTGTTTGCCATACTCCGTTCATGCACAGGATGAGAACAGGGAAAATGTTGAATACCTTGAAGGTGAACTCTATCAGCGAGCGCTCCATTTTTCAAGAGATCAGGTTAATCGAGCGATAGAAATCGGAAACAGAGCAATCCGGGAGGAGAATCCGGAACGACGAACCCGGCTTTATGAAGAAATGATGGAAGCGTTAAATGATGCCAACAGAATGTTTCGTGTCATGGAATCGAAACCAAGAGAATATGAATTAATTCCGGAGATTATCAACAGGCACTGGGCAAATGAGCATAATTCAGGTGCTGACCTTTTAAATCAGAGAGACTTTACCGAATCTGATGAGGTACTGTATAGAGGTGCAATCATCCATTTCAATAATGCAATTTATTTGCAACCCGACAGCGCTCACTCATACATTGCTTTAGCTACTCTGAAACTGGATCAAGGTGAATTTACCGATGCAATACATTATTATGAATTGGGTATTGAGCGTCTCTGCCAACCAGAAATTCAGGATTTTGACATATTGATAAATCTCTATTTCTCAGAGAGTCGGCTGCATGATGTAAAGGAACTAATCCAACTTGCGAGAACCAATTTTCCGGATGAGCTTAAATTCACTCAATATCTGGCTGATTACTATCTGGAAACAGGAAACAGTGAAGACGCATCGAATTTAATCAGAGAATTGATGGAAAAAGACAATGAAAGGCCCGAGTATTTTTTTGCTCTTGGTTCTATCTATCAAAATAAAGCAGCAGAGTTTTTTCAAAAGCGTGATCTGGCCGATAATCTGGATCAAAAAATTGAGTATGATGAAACAGCCAGAATTATTCTCACAGATGCCCTGGAACAATATGAGAATGCAGTAGAGCTGGATCCGGATAACCGGCAATACTGGAAAACATTATATCAAATTTATTCTGTTCTCGGTATTCACCACAAAGCAGACCTCGCATACGAGAAAGCAGGATTAGAGTAAAAGAGAATTTTAGGAATTTTACTATACAAATCAGATAATTTTATATTTCTCTGCTTTTATCAGATTTTCCATTATCGAGATAACTTACTGTACGCTGGGGAAATGGTATAACAATACCTTCAGCATCAAATCGCTTTTTTATGCTTTCGGTAAGATCACACGATAAAATAAAAGCTGATGGTGCATCCTTTGCCCATGCCCACGCTCTTAATAAAACAGATGAATCTCCCAACGACAAGACACGAACAGTGACAGGAGGTACACCTTTTTCGATATCTTCCGGCTTCCTGACATCCATATATTCAGGGTGGTTTTGAACTTCTTCAGCCATTATTTTTTTTGCCAGGTCAATATCAGATTGATAGCTAATCCCTATTTCAATGAACCTGCAAATTTTTTCATCAGTGTAATTTGAATTGATCAGAATTTCATTACTCATGACTGAATTTGGAATGATGATTCTCTGATTTTCAAAGTTTCTTAATACTGTGTGGCGCAAATTAATATCTTCAACCATCCCTCTCATATCCCCTTTCAGTGTGATCCTGTCATTTATCCGGTAGGGTTTGTACATAACTATAAAAACACCGCTTATAATATTACTGAGGGCCTGTTGAGAGGCAAAACCAACTGCTATTGCCAGTATTCCAGCAGCTCCGAGAAGTGATCCTGCAATATGACTCAGTACAGGGATCAAATAAATAGCAAAACTTACACCAGTTATATAAACCACCGCAACCAAAGCGTGTTGCATGAATTTATAATTGGTGGGATCATTTTTTAAAACATTTGTGGATCGTTCAATAAATTTACTGAATCCACGATTGATCAGAGTTGCAATAACAGTTGTGATAACCAGAATAATAACAACTAATAATAGTGTATCCAGATTATCCAACAGAATGGACAACACATTTTGGAAAGCCTCCATAATAGATTGAATGTTCATCAGAGATGGGAATATTTATTGTTTAACTTACCGTTCAAAATTAACTTCAAGTTCAGAGGTAAAACCTTCCCTTACAGGGATATCTACGCGCACAAAGTAAGGTTCAGGAGCTCTGAAAGGCACAACAGATCCGGGGTTCCACCTGCCCGACTGGTCATCATCCCTGAATATAATCGCTGTGTACTGCAAAGGCGGTAACTGGTCGATTTCAATTGTCTCGGTAAAGGTTGTATCAATTTGAACTTTACCCTGATCATCAAATAATGTTAAATAATATTCTGTAGCTGACAATGTATCACTAAGTATAAATTCAATTCCACCTAATTGGTTTCTCTGCCAGATCGTTGGTTCAAATGGCCGTAAAAGTTCAAGTGCCGGATTCCAGACCAAGAATTGATAGCTGATACCACTTTCCCAGCTCTCCTCCGGATACACCTTTAACCTGTGACGATCTACTTCATAAAACTGCCAGTTCTCAACCATTCGATCCCCATCCACAACCTTCAATGAGTCAATTATATCATTGTCATCAATAAATTTATTATACCCTATGATTAAAGGTTCATCAGGAAAAAGTCCCGGCTCTGCATTATCTCCAATGATTTGTGTCGAAATCGTATCAGGCTGAGCAGAGCCCTGAAAAGGATCGGTTAAAAATTGTGCAGGGTTTCCGGCCCGGTCTGTCAGACCAATCATATCCAATATGAAATATTCATTTTCAGGTAACGGTTCAAATGACTGTGCAATCAATATAAATGGATCTTCCGGCAGAACATAGAGTGGAAGCGCCTCGGTATAATCATTGCCTAACGTATCCTGTACGACAATCCTGGCATCATCATCCCAATAGATCTCTTCATTAAATCTCATTCGCAACATCTCTTCCGTTAAAAGTCCTACACCTCTGAGTTCTGGTCTGGTTGTATCCGGCCTGTCTACGAATATTGTACCAAGGTCATACTCTTCCCCGCTGGATATGGTAAAAGTGGAATCATGAAACGGCTGTGCTAACTCCCTGTCACTATCCCAAATTCGGTTTCTGTTTACATCATCTACCCAGATTGCTTTGTAGGTATCCTCAGCAAGATATGAAAATTGTACTCTGCCGGAAGTATCCGTCTGTGCAACGTAATTGGCTCTTTCAGTCAGGTCGAACGGAGAGCGATACAAAAAAACCCGATACCCTGAGTCTCTTTTACCGTCATGTGCCTGGCGAATGGTTGCTGTTGCACTCCCATCGTCGATTTCCGGGCCTGTAGATATGGCAAAGTCAAATTGACTGGCCATATTGTTATTATTCATATCAGAAAGCTCGGTACCGATTTTGATAATCACTGTTGTGTTATCCGGCAGGTTTCTGTCAAACTCAACAATAGCCGTTTTTCTTCTCCAGCTTACTTCATATCCAATCGCCAAATCCGGTTCTATTTCAAGTGCATTCAGAAAAGATGACCTGTTCACAAATTTTGAAAATGTAATTCGGAATTCCCGTCCATCAAAATTTACAGTTTCATTTGCAGGTCTTGTTTGTTCAATCACCGGCCCGGTTCTGTCGGGCGGGCCACCAGTTGGAGGAACAGGAGTTGCACATGAAACGAGCAAAAAGAAGATAATAACCGGGTACCAAAATAATTGTAGCCTGATATTCACTTACTAAATTGTCGTATTATAAATTTTTCGAAATATACAAAGAATGAACCGATTTATAGTCTTTTCACTATCATATCCGTTTTCAGCTGCGGGAATGCTTTCTTATTTTAAACTGTAATTCTTATCACCATCGTAACATGTATATCAACAATCCGGCAACTTATACTGATTATTACGAACTGACTATGGCCCAGGGATATTATAAATCGGGCCTTTATAAGAAAAAAGCTGTTTTCGATTACTTTTTCAGAAAAGTTCCTTTTAATAGCGGATATGTTGTTTTTGCCGGACTGAATGAGTTACTCGAGACACTTGACCAATTTAAATTTCAAAAAGAAGAACTTGAATATCTCGACAGCCAGGGTTTCGATCCCGATTTTTTAGAATATCTGAAGAAATTTCGTTTTACAGGTAATCTGTTTTCAGTTCGGGAAGGTGATATCGTTTTCCCGAAAGAGCCCATTATACGAGTTGAAGGAAATCTGGTTGAAACTCAGATCATTGAAACGTTAATTCTGAATATACTTAATTTTCAATCGCTCATCGCAACCAAAGCATCTCGATTAAGATTTGCAGCAGGAAACAGGAGTGTACTGGATTTCGGCCTGAGGCGCTCGCAAGGGCTGGGAGGAGTGCATGCAACACGAGCTGCTATTATTGGCGGAGTAAATGGTACATCCAATGTGTATGCTGCTAAATTGTATGGCCTGCCTGCAAGTGGCACGATGGCTCATTCCTGGGTGCAATCGTTTGATGATGAGATCACTTCTTTTCGTACGTTTGCAAAATATTTTCCTGACAATTGCATATTGCTGGTTGACACCTATAACACACTGGAATCTGGAGTTCCCAATGCCATTATTGTCGCCAAAGAACTTGAATCCAAAGGACATCAATTGCAGGGAATTCGGCTTGACAGCGGAGACCTTGCCTATTTTTCACGTCAGGCAAGAAAGATGCTTGATGATGCCGGATTAGGTTATGTGAAAATAGCAGCGTCCAATCAACTGGATGAACAGATCATTAAAAGCCTATTGTCACAGGACGCCCCCATCGATGTATTCGGTGTCGGCACCCGCCTTGTTACCGGACAGGATTCACCAGCACTTGACGGGGTTTATAAACTCTCAGAAATTGACGGAAAACCAACATTGAAGATTTCTGAAAATATTGAAAAAATTACACTTCCCGGTAGAAAAAAAGTATATCGTTATTTAAATAATGATGGGAGTTTTAACGGGGATGCAGTACTCCTTGAGTATGAGAAGCATATTGATATGATGATCCATCCTTATTTTGAAGCAAAAAAAAGATCCTTAACAGGAATGAACTATGAAGAACTTCTCCACCCTGTCATTCATGAAGGGGATCTTTGCCGGGATCTGCCGGAAGTCATGGAAATCGCTGAGTTTTGTAAAGAAAGGCTTGGTAAACTAAACAAGGAACATCAGCGATTTGACAATCCCCATATCTATAAAATTGGAATCAGCAAATCCCTGTATGATTTGCGTGATCAACTGATAACAAGAATGAAAAAATAGACTGTTATTATGAATGCTCTGCTCATTATAGATGTACAAAATGATTTCTGTCCTGGAGGCGCTCTCGCTGTACCTGACGGAGATCAGGTAATTCCGGTAATTAACAGAATGGTCGAATCATTCGGCCATGTCATTCAAACTCAGGACTGGCACCCCAAAGATCACAGTTCATTTGCAAGCTCACATGAAGGCAAGAATCCGTATGATACCATCCAGGTTGATTATGGTGAACAAATATTATGGCCTGACCACTGTGTTCAGGGCACAAATGGAGCTGAATTTCATTCAAAACTTGAAACCAATAAATCAGAAGTCATTATTCGAAAAGGATTTAGGAAAAAAATCGATTCATATTCTGCTTTTTTCGAAAATGATAAAAAAACCAAAACGGGGTTAAGCGGTTATCTGAAAGAACGTGGAGTGTCTGATCTGTACGTTTGTGGATTGGCAACTGATTTTTGTGTCAAATGGTCTGTTCTTGACGGTATAAAGGAAGGATTTACCATCCATGTACTGGAAGATGCTGTAAAGGGAATAGATATCGAAGGTTCTGTTGAGAAAGCCTGGAAGGAGATGAAGAGTGCAGGTGCAAATATTATTTTATCCAGCCAAATTTGACAAGTGACAGAAACGGCACAATTTGATATACTGATTTTCGGTGCTGGAATTGCAGGCTTGTCAACAGCTTATGCAGCAAACATGGCCGGTTTCAAAACGGCTGTAATAGATCAGAATAATCCCGGAAGTGGCGCCTCAGGTACCCCAATAGCCCTTGTTAATCCAGCAACCGGCCGTAAAGCAAAAAAAACCTGGAATGCGGAAGTATGCCTGACATATACCAAACAACTGTTGGAAAAAATCGCAATTTTTTCAGAAAACAGGTTTTTCATTGAAAATGGAGTAATCAGGCCCGCTTTAGATAAAAAATTGGCCGAAGGGATGTACAACACTTTTATTCAATCAACCTGGAGTGAAGGCTGGGTTGAATGGCTGGCAGAAGAAGAGATCATTGCACGTTTTCCCGGGTTAAAATGTATTAATGGTGGAGTATGGGTTCCAAAGGCTTTAACTGTATCCATGAATGAATTCATACTTGCACTATATCAATATCTTAAAACCAGGGGGGTTGTATTTTTTCTAAACAGACGGTTTCAGACAGATTCCGGAGTGCCATTTATTGCCAGTTGCGATTCAATTAATATTGAAGCTGACATTGTAATACATTGTATAGGGAAAGAAATGGTTGATCATCCTGACTGGAAATTATTACCACTGCACCCGGTAAAAGGACAGACACTGAAACTGAAGCTTTCAGAATGCCTGCAGTTTAAGAGTTCCGTTTCAAGTCTCGGTTATATCGCTCAATCCCCGAATAATGATCGCACTATCGTACTTGGAAGTACTTATGAGCATCAATTTGATCATCTTCAACCAGACACAAATGGTGAGAAATACCTTATGAATCGCCTTCATAAAACCCTGCCAGATATTTATGATTACTGTCAGGAACGAACAGGCTGGGCAGGAGTTCGTGTTACCGTTCCGGATAAAAAACCGGTTGTAGGTAAACATCCGGAAATAGATAACCTATATACTTTAACTGCTTTAGGATCAAAAGGTTTAATACTTGGCCCGTTTCTTGGAAAGTTACTCATAGATTTCATTACAGATCAGGGGAGAATACCTGATATTTTCAGTATTGAGAGGCTATTCGGATAAGCTAAGATTATCTGATGAAATGCTACTTTCTATTTCACCGGACGCATTGACCGTAAAAACAGATAACATGGCTTGCTTATCGAGGTTATCAATTTTTTGATTCACATATTCTAACTGCTTCTTACTGGCACCAAATTGTATCAGTTCAAACCTGACAAGATACCAGGCATTTAATTCCTCTCCTTTTCGTCCGCTCCATACATCTTTAAACCGATAATCCAAATCATCCTGGTAAGCTTCCCTTTTTTGAATTCCGTATAACCTGAATGCTATGAAGGCAACAATCCCGGTTATAAGAATAAGACCGATATACAATATCATTGTACTCATCATCATTTATTTAGATGAATAACGATCCCTTATCAAAGATGTTATATCAAAAATTTAGATTCATCAATCTATTTATACAAATAGACCAACCTCAATTATTTAAGCGGAGAGGGAGGGATTCCCCGACAGCGGTCGGGACAGGCTTCTCATCCCTCCTTTAGGCTGATTTTGTATCTTCAGATAATAAAAGACCTGAGCTGTTCTCAAAACACAGAAAATGCGGAGAGGGAGGGATTCGAACCCTCGGTACCCTGTTGAGGGCACACTCGCTTTCCAGGCGAGCCCATTCGACCACTCTGGCACCTCTCCAAACGAGCGCAAAGATAGCCTTAATTCAGGCCTATTTCAATTAGGGATATTTAGTAATTAAAGGTAGCGGTGGTATAGGTTCTTACACCAGCTCCTTCATGGCGGGCTGCCCTGAATCTCCAGTTTAATGCTGCTTCGAGCGTAGCCCCCATAAGTCCGTACTGTATAAAGGGAAGCACTTCATATTCTTCCCTGAGTTCGTCATACATTCTGACTTCCACAATACTTGCTTCCTCAACAGTACCGTCACTATTAACAAGAAAATTCACGACCATTTCAATACGGCCTCTCAATTCATCCGGAAGTTCGGGGACACTTGGTTCCACAATTCTGACCACAGATGGTGGTAATTGAGGATTGCTTACAATAACCTCTTCATCTCCATCAATACCGGTGCCAAAATCGTCGGGAAGCTCCGGAAAATCCACAAGCTGCAATTCAGAATCAATTTCAATCACTTCTTCAATTATTTCATCGACAGGAACCGGTTGAGGCACTTGGGGCCGTGGCGGAGGTGGAGGTGCACTTTGCTGACGCGTTATTTCGATATCATCAATCAATACTTCCTCTGTAAATACAACCTCCTGAGATTGTTTGACCGTAATTTCAGTAACAGGCCAAAGCCTGAATGTCAAAATCATACCGATAAGAACGAAAACAAGGCCATACATGATCCTTATACGATATTCTGTTTCGGGTATAATACTTGTATTTATCTTCTTAAGTGACAATTACGTGAATGGTAATTAATTGTTAAGTTGGCAGAGATGATCAACCATGGCAGGTTTTCGTCTGCATTGTACCGGCCCTGGAAAACGTTACGATTCAGGCTACTCGACTGAATTCAACCGATTCCATAAATTTTTAAGAGAACAGGTCTTATTCGCCACGTTTTAAACGTATTTAAACTTTTATTCATTGCAATGTTCAGTTCATACTTCAGGAACGATTTGAAAGAGCTTTCCTGATGAAACCGTCATTTTTTTCCAGCAGTTGTGCACATTTGTTTCGATCATAACCTGTCAGTGCCATTAACAATGCTGTTTTAACATGTCCATCTGCCAAATTAAGCAATCGTTCAGCTTCCTGGTAATCCTTATCAGCAAGAAACATGATAATTCTCTTGGCCCTTTCCTTTAATTTATTATTCGTCAACATCAAATCTACCATGACATTCTCATACACTTTACCAAGCCGGATCATTGCTCCGGTTGTTATCATATTTAGTACCATTTTTTGAGCAGTTGCACTTTTCATCCTTGTACTGCCCATGATAATTTCAGGGCCAACGGCAACATCGATCATGATATCAACATCGATATTAACAGAGTCGGCAGGTACAGTTGTTACAAAAATAGTTTTGCAACCACGTTTTATTGCTTCCTTGATGGCTCCATGGACATAAGGCGTTCTGCCACTGGCCGCGAGGCCACATACAATATCCTTATTTGTAACCCCGGCCTTGATGATATCCTTCACCCCATTACTTTCATAATCTTCAGCATCTTCCTGTGCGGTAAACATCGCCTCTTTCCCTCCGGCAATAAATCCGCGGACAGTTTCCGGGTCAACACCAAAGGTCGGGGGGCACTCTGCTGCATCGAGTACTCCCAGCCTGCCACTTGTACCTGCCCCAAAATAGAGAAGCCTGCCACCCCTTTCTATCGAATTTTTTACAAGTTCAACAGCTTCAGCTATCCTCGTCAGTTTCTTTGATACACTTTCCGCTACCGTTAAATCCTGTTTATTGATGAGTTTCACTATCTCTTCTGATTCAGCGAGATCGATTTCCATTGAATCAGGATTTCTCTGTTCCGTTAAGAGGTTCTTCAACTGTTGAAACAATTTCTCTTTGTCGTAATTATTTTCCAAAATAAACAGTTTTAACGGCGATTCTTCCACCAGTTAGAGTTTCCGGGATTTTTATTTTCAGTAATTTGATTCCCGGTGTTTGATTGATTTTCGAGATGCTCAGTCAGAAGTGATGCAACGACAGATATAACTGAAGAGTTTTCCGAACCATTTATATTCATTTGACCGGCAGAGAAATTTTTATTTATAAAATGTGTGTCATACTCCCCATTTTCAAAATCTTCATGATTCATCACGAATTCACAAAAAGGGATGGTTGTACGACATCCAGATATCTTATAGTCCTGCAGTGCACGTTTCATCCTGTTGATCGCCTGGTTTCTGGTTGGTGCCACAGTACAGAGTTTTGATATCATCGGGTCGTAATTGATCGTAACTTCCTGGCCTTCTTCAACACCTGAATCAACCCGAATCCACGGCCCTTCTGCTGGCCTGTGTTTCGTCAGTACTCCTGTGCTCGGCAAAAAATTATCCGAGGGATCTTCAGCATAAATTCTGCACTCAATTGCATGCCCGTTTCTGCTGATTTCACTTTGTGTGAATGGCAGTTTATTCCCTTCAGCAACATGAATCTGCATCTCGACAAGATCCACTCCTGTAATCAACTCTGTAACTGGATGTTCAACCTGCAGCCGGGTATTCATTTCCAGAAAGTAAAAGTCCATGTTTTTATCTACCAGAAATTCAATTGTTCCGGCACCTGTGTATTTACAAGCCTTCGCCGCAGCAACTGCTGCTTCTGCCATAGATCGCCTTAATTCCGGGGTTAACAATGAAGAAGGTGCTTCTTCAATTACTTTTTGGTGTCTCCGCTGAATAGAACATTCCCGATCGTAAAGATGGACAATGTTACCAAATGTATCTGCCAGGATTTGAAATTCAATGTGCCTTGGTGACTCAAGATATTTTTCAACATACACCCTGTCATCTCCAAATGCACTTTGTGCTTCCGATTTCGCTGCTTTTACTCCTGAATCAAATTCATCAATACTTCTGACGATTCTCATTCCTTTACCTCCACCTCCTGCTGCCGCCTTGATAAGTACAGGAAAACCTATTTTCCCTGCAAAATCTTTAGCTTCATCAACATGTTGCAAAGCACTCTCAGTACCCGGAGGATAAGGTACCCCTGCCATTTTCATCAGTTCACGTGCTTTGGTTTTATCTCCCATCAGGCGAATTGCTTCAGGGTCCGGACCAATAAAAATCACGTTTTCACTCTGACAAGCTTCTGCAAAGTCTGCATTTTCACTCAAAAAGCCGTAACCGGGATGAACAGCCCCTGCACCTGTTTTGATAACTGCTTCCATAATCTTATCAATTACCAGATAGCTTTCAGACGAAGCTGACCTGCCAATATGCACGGATTCATCTGCTGCCAATACATGAGGCGATTCCATGTCTGCATCTGAATACACAGCTACTGTTTTAATTCTCAAATCCTTACAGGTCCTGATTATCCTGAGGGCAATTTCCCCCCTGTTAGCTACCAGAATTTTTTTTATGTCAGGCATACAGTTTTATTATACCGATTTATAATTATCTGAATAGATGAGCAAATATAAAAGAAATGAAAGTGAAGTATAAGACGTGTACTGAAAAAGAAAATTTGTTATTTGCTCACGCGGTTGAATGAATCTTGTAAAAAATACCGGGAATAACTGACAATTTTTCTCTTGTATTTAAAAATGCCCTGTTATTAAAAACCTGAAAGTTGGATTCTTCTATTTTATCCAGAATACGACTGTAGTTTTCTCGTGCAAGGTAAACAGGCAGACGGCTGTCTTGTTCAAGCATTTGTATTCCTTTGTCTGCACTCATATAATATCTGCGGGTTCGGGCAACCTGAAAGCGCATGAATTGCACAAAATTGTCGTCGATGTGAGCTTCGAAGAGTTGTTGCTCAGAAATTCCAAATAGTTTAAGCTCATCCTGCGGCAAATAAATTCTATCTTTTCGAAGATCTTCACCTATATCTCTAAGTATGTTGGTTAACTGCATTGCTATACCCAAATCGATGGCATGTTGTAATGCCATCTTATTCATGTATCCAAATACCTCACTTGTCATTAATCCAACGATAGAAGCTACCTTAAATGAATAGGCATAGAGCTCATCAAAATTTTTGTATCTCTTCTTTTCAAGATCCATCATCACTCCCTGCATCAACTCAAGCGGCAGACTGACAGAAATATGATATCTCTTCAACACATCCGAGAAAGCAATAAGAATGGGATCGTCCTGTACAAGCCCTGAATAGGTATTCAGCAGGTTTTCTCTGAACAGATCCAGTCTCAACCGGATGTCATCTATTGAAATTTTTTCCATAACCATCAGATCCATTGCCTCGTCAACGAGGTCGTCGAGATATCGGCATAAACCATAGATAGCAAAGATGCTTCTCTGCTTTTCACGTGGTAAAAACCTTGTGGCCATGTAAAATGTTTTTGCATGACATCGGGTAATCTCCCTGCAATGAGAATAAGCTTTCTGCAATTGAATATCCGAAACCTCATCAATCACAGCTTTGTGAAATGAAGTTCTTTCATAAAGAGGTCTTATAAGATTATAAGGGATAGTAAAAAGATTGCTCATTCACGTATTATTTTATTATGCACATGATAGTCAATGCTTAAATACCATCAAATAGTTCCCTTAATCAGAAAAGTAATCTTTTTAGTAAGTTTTATCGTATTTTAGCTCAATTTCCACACATCCAGGATTACTTTAACTGAATAATTCAATCCAAAGTGGAAAATTGGTTTTTTAATTAAATCAAAACCATGAATACACAACATAAAAAAATTACCATTTACCAGGTCGCTGAAAAAGCGGGAGTTGCCATTTCAACAGTTTCCCGAGTCTTAAATGATTCACCCAATGTTTCTGAACAGACGAAAAAGAAAGTTCAGGAGGCAATATCCGAATTAAATTTCCGTCCGCAGGTAAGTGCCCGTAAACTCGCCAGCAGAAAGCCGCAAATGCTGGCGATTGCAGTCCCATCGTTTACAACTCCTTTTTTTAATGAAGTACTGAAAGGTGTTAAAGATCAAATCAAGGAGATGGATCTCGATATCATCATCTATAATACCGGTTCCAAAAATCCCGATGTTGCTGTAGAAAATTTCTTTGACCGCGGTACCGCTGATGCGATCATTGCAATTTCTATCAATTTGACAGATAATGTTCATAAACAGATCCAGGTATCGGGAATTCCAACGGTATTGGTCGGCTCAAGCCACCCAGATTACAATTATTATGAACTTAATGATTACAGCGGTGGATTTATTGCCGGTGATCATTTGATCAAACAGGGATACCAAACTTTGGGTTTAATACTTCCGGCAGTTGACACGCATGCATCATCTGAACGAAAACGTGGTTTTATCGATGCGATGAAAAAATATAATATTCCGGTCAACGAGAAATTTTTTGTAAGAGGTGATAGTACAAAGCATGCCGGATTTACTGAAGAAGCCGGATATGAAGCAATCTTTCACTTCAGGGAGTTGGGAGAATTTCCGGAAGCGATCTTCTGTTTAAACGATACTCAGGCAATCGGAGCACTTCATGCTCTTAACAAACTCGGAATGAAAGTACCGGACGATGTAGCACTGATGGGATACGATAACATAAAGTTTGCCAAATATCTTGATCTGTCTACCATCGATCAGCAAATGCATAAGGTAGGAATTCTTGCAACCAAACGACTTGCTGAAATCATTAAAAATCCCAATTCCAAACTGGAACAAACAAGAATTGAACCGGTTTTGGTAAAACGAAATTCTACAAAAAAAGTTAAATGATCAGTATTTCAGAGGAAGAAAGAGAGAAAGCCCTTGACTCCTGCATCATTGATACACATCATCCAGGATTAAATGAACCTTACCGGGGAAAAGTAAGAGACGTATACCAATTACAAAACGACCTGCTTGGTATAGTTGTAACAGATCGAATTTCTGCCTTTGATCATGTTATGAAGCAAGCTATCCCCTTTAAAGGACAGATATTAAACCAGCTTTCTGCTTTCGGATTTGACAAGGTAAAAGACATAGTTCCGATTCACGTTGTTGATATTCCACACCCAAACATAACCATTGCAAAAAAATGTGAGTTGATCCCGATTGAAGTTGTTATTCGTGCCTGCCTTACCGGACATGCCTGGCGTACATATAAGTCAGGCTTGCGCGAACTCTGCGGAGTTCGACTGCCGTCTGGAATGGTTGAACATGAAATGTTTGATAAGCCAATTCTCACTCCTGCCACAAAAGCAACTGAAGGACATGATGAGGATATTTCTGAAGAAGAAATTATAAAACAGGGAATTGTATCTGCGGATCTGTGGAACCAGATCAGGAAGACAGCATTTGAATTATTTGAACGTGGTACTGAAATCGCTTCGAAACAAGGTTTAATCCTGGTAGATACAAAATATGAATTTGGTTTATTTAATGGAGAGCTCACCCTGATTGATGAAGTCCACACTTCAGATTCATCAAGATATTTTTATGCTGAAGGTTATAAAGAAAAACTAAGCAGAGGTAAGCCACAAAGACAACTGTCTAAAGAGTTTGTGCGGGAATGGCTGATGGAACACGGTTTTCAGGGCCGTGATGGCGACATTCTTCCGGATCTTCCGGATCACTTCAGGTGGAATATTTTCAAGCGTTATGCAGAGCTTTTTGAAATTCTTACCGGCGAAACATTTAAGCCAAATCCTACAGGCCAATTTCATACAGATATGATAGAAATACTGAATCAATGGACTGCAAATAACTACAGTCAGTCAAACTTCACCAACTAATCAAACTCTCAATCAGGACTTCTGTCACCTTTTTGTGGTCGCAAATTGATTTCTTCAGCTACTGTTCGGGGGCTGAATTGTGTTATAGTGATAATCAGGTCAGCAACATCAACCGGATCAATCAAATCGTTTGGGTCAACATCAACTCCCTCCCAGGAAGTTGACATGGTCTGACCAAGGTTTATTGCCGTCACAGCGATATTGGTTTTCATTAATTCCAGCCTAAGAGATCTTGTAAAGCCAAGCAGAGCGTGTTTTGATGAAGAATAAGCCCCACTGTGAGATTGGCCTTTGAGACCGCTTAATGAACTGATATTGACAATTACACCTCTCTCCTGCTGCTTCATAAATGGCAAAAATTTCTGAGTAATTAAGAAAGGGCCTCTTGCATTTAATTCCCACAAATTGAGAAACTCTTGTGGTGTCGTTTCCTGAAGTGTTTTTATGATGAAATTACCAGCATTATTGATCAATCCGCCAATTCCCGTGAATTTGTCCGGAACGGTTAAATTTTCAATTTCTGCCGGATTGGTCAAATCACATACAACAGTTTCTGCCAAATCGCACCCTTTTTGCAGACACTCATTTCTGACATTATCTAGTGCTTCCTGGTCGCGGCCCAAAAGCAGAAGTGCGTGTTCAGTTCTCTCGGAAAAGCGTAGTGCAATCTGCCTTCCAATACCCCTGCTGGCCCCTGTTATAACAATCGCTGAGCTGTTGAATGGTCTGTTCATGGTATATTCATGAACTTATGAGTCTGAAGACTGATCCCCCATTCCGGATTTTTTTTTACATATTCAATGATCAGTTCAACCGAAGCAGGTGTATCCCATTCAGGTTGAAGTAATAAGCGCGTCTGGCCAGGACATTTTGCTGCATTTTTTTCGGCCCATTCAAGATCTTTGTTCTTTAAAACAACAACCTTCAATTCATCTACATAGGGGAAAATATCATCTAAAGGTTCTTTAAATCGTTTGGGTGACAATGTTATCCAGTCGAGGTATCCGGACAATGGGGAAGAACCGCTTGTTTCAATATGAACATTAAGATTCATCCCCTTTAATGCGGCAGTTATGGGATCAAGATCATGTAATAATGGTTCACCACCAGTAATTACTGCCATGGATGCACCACTGTTTTTTGCACGATCTGCGATTTTCCCGGTTTCAATTTTCGGGTGCTTACTTGCATCCCAGCTATCTTTCACATCACACCACCAGCATTTGACATCGCATCCGGCAAGCCGAATAAAATATGCAGCCCTTCCTGCATGTACCCCTTCACCCTGAATGGTATAAAAATCTTCCATCAGCGGGTATGTTACAGACAAGTAGTTATCTGTTATAACCGGGTTATCATCCTGAATTGATATTATCGACTTTTCTTTATACATCTTTATCAGTGTACTCCACCCAGCTATTAGGCGTCTCCCAAACTATTACTTTTAACTCAATATTTCCGGGTATTCTTTGTTGAGTCTGTTTGTGTATAAATTCTGCTATCCTTTCTGCTGTGGTGTTAACCGGTATCAAATCATCCAATACACCATGGTCGAAACCACCTTTATCAGAGTCCTCCGCAGCCCATTTCAATTCCCTGAAATCACAAACCATATCAGGAGTTGACAAATATTTGGACGGATTTAACGTATGAGACCTGGCCGATATTCTTACTTTATACGTATGCCCATGCATTTTTGCACATTTCCCGTCATATCCTTCTATTGCATGCGCTGCATCAAAAGTAAATTCAGTATGTAATGTCCACGTTGGCATTTTTGTCTGTAACTTCAATCAGTTCTTTCAATGTGTGGCAATCACGCCTGAACTGTAAATAGTTAATATTCAATTCATCTGTATTTTAGTAAAATAACGATTTTCCAAGGAATTAACGAGTTGGTGGCTGTCAAATTAGTAACCCCGAAATTTTCATTTATAATACTGTAAGTAAATATTAATCATTAGGTTATGATTTTTAAAAAATAGAAATGAATTTTTTTCTCGTTTCACTGCTCTGCTGTGAAATGGCACTCTGCGGTGGCATTCAGTAATGAATTATGTAATCAGTGTGCCTTTAATTATTATTTCATCCCTGGTTATGTTCAAGCAATTTTCTGATTTCTGAGAGAGATCCAGAATCAGCTGTTCCTTTATTTTCAGCAATTTTGAGTACCTGAGAGCCCAATAGTTTATATAATATTAATAGCGGATCATTTTCCTCCAGTTCTTCCAGATGTCTGCCAATTGTTTCAATATCTCCTCTTGAAATCGGGCCACTGAGTGCCTCAACCGGACCCGTGTGTTTTAAATTTTGAACAGTGTTATTCAGAAGTGGAAAAAGTAATTTAAAATCCACTCCGGGTATATTTTCCCGGATAAGTGCATCAGATATAGCCCCGAGTGATACAACATAATTAGATATAAATACTGCTGCTATATGCAGAATTCTTTTTTGTTGCGGATTCACAAACAGAGGCCTCCCTCCAAGAGCCCGTGCAATTTCTTCAAAAAATGTTGATGCAATCTTGTCTCCTTCTATTGATATATAGATATCTTTAAATACAGTATTTTCAGATTGCTTCACAAACGTTTGTATAGGATGAAATGCAGCAACGGATCCACCCTTCTCTTTTATCGGCTGAAGTATATCTGAGGCCAAAAACCCGGAACAATGGGCAACCATTTTATCATGCCAGGTAATGTGAATCTGTGAAAGCCTCTCCGTAATTTCATTAATCACATCATCGGGTGTGGTTATGAAGACAATTTTCCCAATGTGTTCAGGTTGAACTGATTCATAATCTGTGACGGTTAAATGTTGAAAACCTGAACCGAGCTTCTGTTTCGTATTCCGGCTGATTACTGATTTGACAGAGAACCCTGAAAGTTCAAGAACTTTTATCAATACCGATCCAAGCGCACCGGGGCCGGCAACTGTCACGTCGGGCTTTTTAATCATTATATTTGTTTACAGATGAATTATTCTTCAATTGAGCTCCATAAGCCATGGAAATCCAAAAATTTTTATAAAGAAAACTACAGATATCAATTCGAATACCGGCTGGAAATTCGATTACTAATTGAGATGAATCAATTTTTATCACGGACAATTGATTCATAGGAGTTCTTAAGCCACTACCCGACCATTTAAGTGCTGCCTCTTTTACCGTCCATAACTGTAGTGTAGAAATTTCCCGGACTAATTTTTTTTCACCTTCATTTAGTATTCGATCGCGCAGTCCCGGGTAGCATTTACGTGATGAGTGTTCGATATCCAATCCCAATACTCTATTTTCAGAAACTGCCCCGGTGATCATACCAAAGCAATGTGCAATTGAAATCTGAAGGTGTCTATCATCAAGAATTGCAAAAGGCTTTCCGTTTTCTTTCGAAAATATATTGCACTGTCCCTTCCCATAATGATCAGATATGATATCTGATATTAACTGACGCCCGAGTTGTTTTTGGATTTCCCTGCTTTTTTTTCTTGCAAATTCAACCGGTTTTATATTATCCATTCCGATAACTGCAAGCGTAATATCTGATGGCAGATTTGGGTGATCAATATATATTTGCTTGATATCTTCAGGCATGGTCCAAAATAGTAAGATTCAAACCAGAAAAACAGAATAGAAAGCGAGCTGACATTTGGCTGCTAATTTCCCTATTTTTGGGGCTTGCAGATAATCATAACCTTTTAAAAGTTCGATGAGTAATCAGGAACCTTCTCTAAGTGAACAACATGAAATTCGTCTGGAAAAGCTTGAAAAGCTTCGAAATTCAGGTGTCAATCCGTACCCCTATGAATTTGACATCACTCACCTCTCCAAAGATATTTTAGATCAAGAAAATGAATTAATCACCACGGGTGATAGCCAGAATTCTGCTAAACGAGTATCAGTTGCCGGACGTGTTATGACACGCAGAATTATGGGTAAAGCATCTTTTTTCAACCTGCAGGATTCATCTGGAACAATTCAGGTTTATATTCGAAGAGATGATGTCGGTGTAGATGAGTACAATACTGTTTTTAAAAAAATGGTGGATATCGGTGATATTGTTGGAATAAAAGGATTTGTATTTAAAACCAGAACCGGTGAAACGACCATTCATGCGGAGGAATTTCAACTGCTAAGCAAAACACTGAGACCAATACCACTTCCCAAGGAAGTTGAGGGAAAAGATGGCGAGAAAGTTGTCTATGACGCATTTTCTGATAAAGAACTTCGTTACCGGCAGCGATACGTAGATCTGATTGTTAACCCACATGTCCGGGAAGTTTTCAGGAAACGAACCCATATGGTTCAGTCGATGCGAAATTTTTTAAATGAACACGGATACCTGGAAGTTGAAACCCCGGTACTGCAGCCAATTTATGGTGGTGCAGCAGCCAAACCGTTTGTTACGCATCATAATGCACTGGATATGAGATTATACCTTCGGATTGCCAACGAACTCTACCTGAAACGATTAATCGTTGGTGGGTTTGATGGTGTATATGAGTTTTCCAAAGATTTCCGCAACGAAGGCCTATCAAGATTCCATAATCCGGAATTTACCCAGGTTGAATTATATGTGGCTTACAAGGATTACAGATGGATGATGGAATTCACAGAGAAGATGATTGAATATGTGGCAAAGACTCTTCACGGCTCCACCAAAGTTACCGTTGGTGACAAGGAAATCGATTTTAAAACTCCCTGGAAACGAATTCCAATGTTCGAAGCGATTAAACAGGAAACCGGCTATGATCTGTATCAAAAATCGGAAGATGAAGTCAGGGAAATTGCCAAAATATTACATATTGAGATCGAACCATCCATGGGGAAGGGTAAATTGATCGATGAGATTTTTGGTGAATATGTTGAACCAAAACTGATTCAGCCTGTGTTCATTACAGATTACCCAATTGAAATGAGTCCACTTGCCAAAAAGCATCGAGAAAAAGAAGGGCTTGTGGAGCGGTTTGAGGCGATCTGTAATGGCAAAGAAATTGCCAATGCATTTTCAGAGCTCAATGATCCCATAGATCAAAGAGAACGCTTTGAAGAGCAACTACGCCTGCGTGAAGAAGGTGATGAGGAAGCTATGGAAATAGATGAAGATTTTATCAGAGCGCTTGAATATGGAATGCCTCCGACTGCCGGGCTTGGTGTGGGAATCGACCGGCTGGCTATGATCATGACAAACTCCGAATCGATCAGGGATGTACTCTTTTTCCCTCAGATGAGGCCTGAATAAGTTGGCGTTCAGTAGTTGATGATTATATTAAATTGATTGTTTTACAGGGAAAATCATAAATAAATCATTCACACCGTTTATCTAACAAGCTCAGTTCATTAACTGGAAAACTTGCTGTAATTCTTATTCCAATCTTACTTATTAATTTAAAAATTAAATTTTATGTACATCCAACGTTCATTGGTAACTGATAACCGGTAACTCCTCTCCGATGCGATTTGAATTCTATCTTGCAGGGCGTTATTTCAAAGGGAAAAGGAAAGATTCCAGATTTCTGTCCTTTATCAAATCCATGGCAATTCTCGGTGTTGCTGTCGGTTCAGCAGGTTTATTAATTGCCTTATCCATTGTTCACGGGTTTAAATCAGTTATTAATGAAAAAGTACTCGGTTTTGCACCCCATATCACAATTCAAACAACCGGTACAGATCCCATATTCAGGGCTGACACCCTTGAGACATTCGTGCTTGAATTTGACGGGGTTGAAAAAGCCCAAACTGTTGCCTTGGCAGAAATTATGTTACAGTCGAGAACAGATATCAGCGGAAGTGTAATTAAGGGAGTGGATCCGGCCGGAGACGTTACTGATTTGTATAACTATATTCATGAAGGAGATTATGATCTGAGTGTCAATGAGAACGGTCTGCCAGGGATAATCCTCGGCACTGCCCTTGCGCGTAATATCGGTGCAGAAATTGGAAGTACAGTAACAACATATACGGTAGATGGTATTCCAACCCCATTTAACTCACCTGAAATTGTACAATTTTATTTAAGCGGCACCTATCAGACAGGTATTGAACGATTCGACGATGCATTTGCACTTGCTGATATTCAGTATGTGCGAAATTTACTGCGACTGGGACAACTGCAGGGTACTGGTATAGATATTCGAAGCACAAGTGCCGAACAAATTGAATCACTTCAACTGGAGTTTGAACGGGCTTTACAATTCCCATATGTATCAGAGACAATCTACCATCGTTACAGAAATATTTTTGCGTGGGTGAATCTGCAGGAGCAGACCATACCTTTTGTCATAAGCGTGATGGTGATCATTGCTGCTTTTAACCTGGTTGGCACTGTATTAATGATGGTTCTTGAACGGATACGGGATATAGGAATTCTTAAAACAATGGGTGCAAAAAATAAATCCATTCGGCGAATTTTTCTCCTGGAAGGGCTCTTTGTTGCGGGAGTCGGGCTCACCATCGGGATTGCGATTGCATCTTTATTCAACTGGCTTCAGGGAACATACCAGATCATACCGCTCGCAGAGGAGAACTATTATATGAGTTATGCTCCCGTTGAACCTCATGCACTTGACTTTATAATTGTCAGTGTAGTCACAATTGTATTATGTGCGCTGGCTTCATGGTTCCCGGCCCGTTTTGCTGCTAAAACCGACCCTGTCAAGGTATTAGCCTTTGGTAAGTAGCTGCCTGATTTACCTATTGTATTCTGTAAATATACATGGATTTCAGTTCAGCTCCCCGTAGTGTAGTAATTTCATTATTAACAATTTCGGGTTTGATAATTTCTGTATATATTTCAGAACAATTAAAATTCTCACCTTCGGTATGAATCAATCAGGAGAGTGCATCAAAAATACTTTCTGGAAAGGTTTCCATATCAGGTGAACAACAAAATGGTACTAGTATGCAATACGGTAAAGTTAAATGGTTTGATGCTGAAAAAGGATTTGGATTCATTGAACCAGAAGATGGTGGTAAAGATGTCTTTGTTCACCGAAATAATATAGAAAATCTCGGCTTTCAGGAAGGTTTGAAGGATGGAGAAGAAGTAGAGTTCGATATAGAAGAAACTCCCAAAGGATTGAGTGCAGTCGAAGTCAGAAGGCTTGACTGATATACTGAATCGGCAAAAATTGTAATGAGCCCGGTATTGATACCGGGCTTTTTTTATGGCAGTGTAAAGGAGAACGTAAAGTGGCTTTGTTCGTGGCTTGTTTATGTCCTGACTACATCCTGTACGTCTGTATGGTTTAGATTAAATGCCTCAGCCACACCTTTATAGACGATTTTTCCATCTGCAATATTCAGACCTTTCATCAGTTCGGCATCTTCAAGCAGAGCATCCTTCCATCCTTTGTTCGCGATCTGCAGCGCGTATGGCAGTGTAACATTTGTAAGACCGAGTGTAGACGTATAGGGTACTGCTCCCGGCATGTTCGCAACACAATAGTGAACAATGTCATCAATTACATAAACCGGTTCGTCATGAGTTGTAGGTCTTGACGTTTCAAAACATCCACCCTGATCGATAGATACATCAACCAATACTGTACCCGGCCTCATTTCCTTCAGCATATCCCTAGTAATCAGATGAGGGGCTTTTGCCCCGGGATTCAGTACCGCTCCAATTATCATATCGACGGTCGGGAGTAATTTTCTGATATTGGCATCATTAGAAAACCGGGTACGTACATTCTTTTCCATAACATCGTCCAGATACCGTAATCTGGGGACATTGACATCCATAATAATGGTATCGGCTCCCATTCCTGATGCAACTTTTGCTGCATTTACACCTACAATCCCTCCTCCCAAAACAAGTACTTTTGCAGGCGGAACCCCCGGGATACCGCCCATTAACACACCCCTGCCCCCAAGAGGTTTTTCAAGGTATTTTGCCCCCTCCTGGGCTGCCATTTTTCCTGCTACTTCGCTCATGGGAATCAACAGAGGTAATGACCGATCTGCTTTTTCGACTGTTTCATAAGCTATTGCAACTGATCCGGAATCAATTATAGCTTTTGTTAGCTGTTCATCAGCAGCAAAGTGGAAGTAAGTAAATATGACCTGTCCTTTTTTTATTCGGGAATACTCTGCACGAATCGGTTCTTTTACTTTAATGATCATTTCGGCTTTTGACCAAACCTCATCTGCATGATCTGTAATCTCTGCACCTGCTTCAAGATAGGATTCATCACTGAACCCGCTACCGCTACCCGCTCCTTTTTCAATGATCACCTTGTGTCCTTGGCGTTTAAACTGAAGTACACCTCCCGGTAATAATGAAACCCTGTTTTCATGTTTTTTCACTTCTTTGGGTACTCCTATTATCATACGCCGGTCAAGATTAGGTTAGTATTATTTATCTCTGGTTTTAAATAAAAGGTAGGAATTTTAATGACAATTAGCAGACTACCCTGGAATCAGATAATTCTCCAGCGTAAAAAATATTGGTTCCAATAAAACTGATATATCAATCAAATTTTTTTTATTTCTGATTGTTATCAAACAAGTAAGATCAATATCAATTAATATTTGGCTGTTAATAATTAATACTGATTTCCCGATTTAATTGATATAACTTGCTTCAGTGATCGTGATTTTATCATATTGCACGCTTTAGTTTCACGACGAATGATTTTAGTTCTCACAACTCTATGATATCAAAAGACATTCTAAAGAAAGTCCGCAAGCTTGAAATTCAAACCAAAGGACTTGTTAATAATATATTTGGAGGTGAATATCAATCAGCTTTCAAAGGCAGAGGTATGGAATTTTCAGAAGTAAGGGCATATTCCTACGGAGATGATGTCAGGCAAATTGACTGGAATGTAACAGCAAGAAATGGAGAGCCATATATAAAAATATTTGAAGAAGAACGTGAACAGATACTCATGTTGTGCGTTGATATTTCACCAAGTGGTTTTTTTGGATCATTGTCCCAAACCAAAATGGAACTTGCGATAGAACTTTCAGCTGTACTCGCATTCAGTGCCATAAAAAATGGTGATAAAGTAGGCCTTGTGCTGTTCAGTGATCACATTGAAAAAGTGATTCCCCCAAAAAAAGGAAGAACACATGTTTTACGTCTGATCAGAGAACTTCTGACTATAAAACCTACAGGTAAACGTACTGATATTGCTGAGGCTCTCGGATATGTAAACCGGCTGCTCGACAGAAGAGCTATCATTGTGCTGGCATCTGATTTTGAAGATTCTGACTTTGACAAGCAATTAAAAATCACTAACAGGAAGCATGATCTTGTCAACATCATTATCCATGATGAGCATGAAGAATATTTACCGAATATGGGTTTAATCCCTTTTACCGATCCCGAAACAGGAGATGAGATCCTGATCGACACCTCGAGCAAGAAAGTGAGAAATGCCTTCAGAGCTCGCAGGCTGAAAAAAAGAGCCGACTTAAAAGAAAAATTTCTGAAATCAAAAATAGATTCAATTGAAGTAAAAACGAATCATTCTTATGTGAAGCCACTGATCAATTTCTTTCACCGGCGCTTGCAGCGCTACTGATCGATTCAAGTGGTATCGAACCGATCAAATCCAGTTCTCTTTCATAATAACTGATCAGATCCTGAAACTCTTCAATATAAACTTCATCAAGGCTTTCAGATGCCGGTAATTCTACAGTAAGGGAATTAACCGGGCGATCGTGTACATACAAACGGTAACATACATGAGGGCCGGTAGCCAGGCCGGTTGCTCCAACATACCCGATAACCTGTCCCTGTTCCACCCTCACACCCCTTCTGATACCAGGAGCAAATCCATTCATATGAAGGTAAGCGGTTCGATATACATCATTATGTCGTATCTGTACGATATTTCCATTACCTCCCCGGTATTGGGCTTCTGTGACAACTCCATCTCCCACTGCAATTATTGGTGTTCCCCTTGCAGCAGCATAGTCTACACCGTGATGAGGCCTTCTTTCTCTGAGAATCGGATGCAATCGGCTATTAGAGAACCCGGAACTCACACGCTGGTTATATTCAAAGGGAGCTTTAAGAAGGGCTCTCTCCATACTGTCACCCTCTTCATTGAAATAGCCGGACCTGGTACCATTATCATATTTGAATGCCCGTAGCTGCCTGCCCCGATAGTTAAATTCGGCGGCATGAACATCACCGATTCCATAAAAATCATCTCCAACATAAAGTTCATCATAAATCACCTTAAAGCTGTCTCCCGTTCGAAGAGAAAAGAAGTCTACTTCCCATGCATAAATCTCTGCAATAGCTGATCCGAGCAGTTGTGTCATCCCATCACGTTGAAGTGCTTCATATAATGAAGTTTCAATGACTCCGCTGGCAGTACGCTCTACTACTGTTAATTCATGCTGATCTCTTTTCACTTCAACTTCGTCATTCTCCCAATTCATCACCATATAATGCAGCCTGCTGAGATTCCATACCATTGCTACAGCATCACCATCTTTCTTATAAATGTGAAATGATTGCCCTGGCCGCATTCTGCGAAGATCGGCATAGCCCGAAGCAGCCCGTTGAATCAAATCAATCTGAACTGGTGTGATATCATATCTGCGAAGAATTAAATATAAATTATCATTTCTTCTGATAGTGCCGGACTCAATCGAATATTCACCCTGTTTAAAACCAAAGTCGTCAAGTGATGGCGCCGGTAAAATCTCTTCGATTTGTTCAAGAGATATCATTTCAATTTCATCCCCATTTATATCTCTTGTGTTCTCGCAATTAATCAGAGTAAATAAAAGTAATGTACATACAATAATTCCGGCCAGAATTCTTTGCATACGTTTTGCAGATAAGTTAGAACGTTAACGTTGGGGTAATGGTAGTTTTTGTAGTTTTACTAACTTAATAAAGTAAGATCACATTTTCAGTAAATGTGACAAGATTTTTAAAATTTTACCCGTATTTAAATTTGGCCGGACAAAAAAGCTGAGTTCCTCTGAGGTCATGAAAATTGACGAGTGCTGTGAAACTAACATTCGAAACTTATAATTAAGCCGGGAATATTGAAATAACCTTTTTCTATCTCTGATTTTAGTATTATCATTTATGGCTGATTAAAAATATTTCTACTGACGGTACGTATCACTAACCATGTATCGAAGATTTTTGGTAAGATCTACATTTATTCTGTTACTGCTTTCTGGAGTAGTTACCAATTCAATTGCTCAGGAACTTCATACCTATACAGACAGGGATTCTGTCCGTGCTGGTGAAGTGATTAACTATACTCTTGTCTTAAATACTTCGGAAGAGTACGGTTCAGCCAATTTTCCGGATGAATCTCATTTTAACGAAAACGATCTTATACTTATCAATCGTGAACGTCATCGTATTTCTGCGATACGTGACAGTGTTGTCTATACTCTGCAGAATTTCAGTACAGAAGATTTTCAAATCCCGAGAATGCCAGTTGAACTGACCGGTGGTGCATCTGGTGATACGACGTTATACTCAACACCTGTTCCGGTGTTCTTTAAATCAATTGTCGCAGAGGGGGACGATGAATTCAGGCCATTAAAACCCATCTTTGATTTTGCAGCCGCTGTTTGGCCCTGGATCATCGCAGCACTGATCTTTATACTTGCAGTATGGTTAATATACCGTTATCTGCAAAAGAGAGAAGTTAAAGAACCGAAACCAAGTGAAGAATTTATACCAGTACCATTTACAAACCCGATGGAAAAACTGGAAAAAGATCTTCATACACTATCAGGTTCAGATTCACCGTTGAATAGAAGGGATTTCAAGGAATTTTATGTACTTCTGGGAGATGCCATCAGACGATATTTTGAAGACGTTTATAATATTGATGCACTTGAAATGACCTCCGGTGAAATTATGAGAAATTTACGTGATTATCCGGCAAACAAAGATGTCATCAAGATTACCAGAAAAGTGTTAAATGAAGCTGACATGGTTAAATTTGCTAAGTTTGAGCCTGACATCCCACAAGCAGAAAAAGCACTTAAAATTGCTTTTCAGTTTGTGGACGTTGTTTCTGAGGTTGATAAAAGCAGAATTGAAACACTCAGGAAGTTACATGAGCAAAAGGAACAAATACGGCGGGAGGAAATTGAACAGTGAGCTGGGCAAATCCTGAATATTTCTGGTTACTGGCTTTATTACCCCTATTGATCGGGATTCAGGTATGGCGTTTTATTCACAAAAAACGGCCAAGCCTGATTTATTCCGCGGTCTCTGACCTGACTGATTTACCTGGTAATTATCGGAAATGGGGAGTCTGGGTAAGTCCACTTCTATTCTGGATTTCCTATGCATTGATTGTATTGGCAGTTGCACGGCCTCAGATTCAAAATGCGACAATAGAACAGGAAGTTGAAGGAATAGACATCATCCTCTCAATCGATATCTCATCCTCGATGCTTGCTGAAGATTTTGAACCTAACCGAATGATTGCAGCCAAGGAACTGGCCGGAACTTTTGTTGACGACAGACCTAACGACAGAATCGGGCTTAATGTATTTGCCCGCCAAAGCTTTACGGTGTGTCCACCAACCACAGATCACCGGTTGCTGAAAGAATTACTGGATGATGTTGACATCGGAATGGTTCAGGACGGTACTGCAATCGGGCTGGGCATTGCCACCGCAATAAACCGGCTTAAAGACAGTGAGGCTGAGAGCCGGGTAATCATATTGCTGACTGATGGATTGAATAATGCAGGAGAAATCGATCCTGTTACGGCAGGAGAACTTGCACAGACTCATGGTATCAGAGTCTATACATTAGGAATCGGTAGTAGGGGAACTGCCCCCTACCCTGTCCAGGATCCGGTTTTTGGAACACGTTACCAGAATGTAAGGGTAGATATTGATGAGGATATGCTTATTAGTATCGCGGAGAGAACCGGCGGGCGTTATTTCAGGGCTACAAGTACCGAAGAACTGCACGAAATATACAGAGAAATAGATGAGCTTGAGAGAACTGAGATTGAAGAAATCATCTACACAGACCAGCAGGATCTTTATCATAACTTTTTACTTCCTGCCATCCTTTTAGGATTCCTGGCTTTGATCAGTGATAAAATTTTCTTTCGTACACCACTTGGTTGATGAATTTTAAAAATAAATATACATACAGTTTTAATTCAGTTATAAATTTCCCGTCTCCCGTTCCAACACCGTAATTTGTCGAAGTTTAATTCATACGTTATCCTATGATCAAACCTATTACCGATGCTGTCAAACAAACGATTAGGGACAGCAATCTGAAGAAGCTTCTTGCAGAAGGAAAAAATATTGAACTTCAGAATTTTACTGGTTCACTAACCAGTTATTTTTTACAGGAACTCAGGGAATTACACTCTCATATCGTTGTCATTACACCGGATATAGAGAAAACTGCTTCCTATATTTCTGATATCCAGGCTTTATCAACCTCAACCGCACTCTATTTCCCGCCCACAAATAAGAAACCTTATGATGATCAGCGAATACCCGATCTGTCGGTAATGGTTCAGAGATCCGAGGTATTGGAGAAATTAAAAACGGATGAAAAAGCAATTGTTTTTACTTCAGCAGATGCTTTAACAGAAAAACTGATACCGGCAGATGAGTTTCAGAATAAATCGATTTCTATAGAAAGTGGCCAGATATTATCACCTGAAAACCTCAGGGAACAATTAACCGGGCAAGGTTACCGATCAGTGAAATTTGTTGATGAACCGGGTGAATATGCTGTTCGTGGTGGAATTTTCGATGTCTATCCTTATTCAGGTGATTACCCGGTCAGGCTTGAGTTCTTCGGGGATGAAATCGAATCGATCCGTGAGTTTGATACCGATTCTCAGCGATCTGTTTCATTTCTAAGTGAAACCCGATTTGTACCAGGCACAGCATTTGAAAGTGATCAGGACAAACAGAGCCTCTTCGATTACCTTCCGGACAACACAGTACTGTTTCTTTTTCAACCGGATCTCATTCTTGGAGAGATCAATAAGAAATTCGAATCAGCAGACAAAATTTATCAGACTGATAAAGGGAGAACCCTCAGCAAGCCCGATTCAGAATTTCTGACACCTGATGAATACACTGAGATTACCCAAAGCAGGCCTTTGATTGCATCCGGTGGCTTTTATGAATCAATCAGCCATTTTGATGAATCGATTTCACTGAATACAAGTCCGCACCCTGAATTTGGCGGAAGCTTTAAAATTCTACGCTCCTATATCACCGAAAACAGTGAATCGGGAATAGAAACAGTTATTCTTTGTAACAACAGGAATCAATCGGATCGGTTTGAAGAACTGCTCGGTGAACCTGACNATACATTTAATTACCAGTTGATTCTGTTCTCCCTGCACGGTGGTTTCGTACTTAAAGACAAAAATATTGCTGTACTAACTGATCATCAGATATTTAACCGATACCACCGTCCAAAAATAAAATCAAGAAAAAGCATCAAAGGCGGAATATCCTTTAAAGAACTAAAGGATCTGAATATTGGCGATTATGTGGTGCATGTAGATTATGGAATAGCCAAATTCGCCGGATTTAAAAAGATTGAAGTACGCGATACAATACAGGAAGCGGCTGTGCTTCGGTATAAAGATAATTCAATTCTTTATGTCAATGTCAGCAGTCTTCACAAAATTCAGAAATATTCTGGAAAAGAAGGAACTGCACCTCGTATTACCAAACTTGGATCTGGTGAATGGGCCCGAAAAAAGAGCAAAACCAAATCCAAGGTCAAAGATATAGCCCGTGACCTTATCCAGCTCTATGCAAAACGAAAAGCTCAGCAGGCATTTACTTTTTCTCCTGATACAGCCTGGCAAACTGAGATGGAAGCCCGGTTTGAGTTTGAAGAGACTCCGGATCAAATGGGAGCGATTCAGTCAGTAAAGCGGGATATGGAATCTGAACAGCCGATGGACC